>Ga0208046_1000030_pt1 | contig 25597 bp, 22 predicted proteins | sample PL_2010_300m_FD_184161 | JGI IMG/M metagenome (GOLD analysis project Ga0208046, IMG submission 184161) | Freshwater microbial communities from Powell Lake, British Columbia, Canada to study Microbial Dark Matter (Phase II) - PL_2010_300m... | ecosystem: Environmental > Aquatic > Freshwater >... | reverse complement strand
GGACAAGGGCTCGGATTTCGGGGTATGCGGCTTGTGGTTTGCGGCTTGTGGCTCAGGGAACGACACCGTTCCCGTCAGGAAGTGGCTGTGGAAGATGAAGCGGCCGCCGAACTCCTTGGCGACCGCGGCGCCGAACTCGCGTGACCCTTTCTCGACCGCGACATCGAGGTCCGGCAGGGGACTGTCCCATTGTGGACTGTCCCCAGGGGTTGTTCCGAGAATCAGGTCCCGGACCGGGCCGCCGACGAGGAACGACCGCGTGCCGAGATGGTGCGCAATCTCCCCCAGCCGCTCAAGCAACTCGCGGTTGGGCAAAGGCAATGATGGCTGTCCGGCTCCGGCCGGCATCCGGGACTTCGTCATTCTGACTTCGGACTTGGTGCTTCCCGCGCCTTGGCGCGGTCAGAACCCCATGCTGCGGGCGATGTCTTCTTCTTTGCCGTGGAGCTTTATCTTCCCGAAACGTTCCTCGTACTTCTTGATGTTGTCGGCCAGTGCGTTATGGAGCAGCAGTGAGTGCTGCGGGGTCATGACGATGCGCGAGAACACCTTGGCCTTAGGCAGTCCGGGCAGTATTCGGGCAAAGTCGATAATGAACTCGGACGGCGAATGGGCGATTAGTACGAAATTCGAATAGACGCCCTCGGACTCTCGCTCTCCGATTTCAATCTGGACCGGCGGGCCCTGGGGCGTTGGACGCTTTTCTTCCTGAGGCATTGGTTGCTCCTTTGAGTCAGATTCTAGAGGCAGAGGCACGAGAGTCAAGGCAGTTCAGGCGGATGGACAATGTCAAATGTCAGAAGCTAGATGTAAGAAGTCAGAAGTGCATGTGACTTCGTCGGGCGAAGCTGTCATTCTGAACGCAGTGAAGAATCTCCGGTTCCGAAGACTCTTCGCCTTCGGCTCAGAGAGACAGACTCACGCGTGTTCTTGCTGAGTACGAGGAGCCTTCAGTTGCAGGGCGCGGGTGTATCTGGCGGTTCAATGTCGGTTTGCCGGCCACGTTGCGTCTTGACAACCGGACCGGAGACGGTATAACTCAGGTGCGGTTACAGGGTCCCGCTCCCGGGTCGCTTTCGAGACGTTCGGCAAGTTGGCTTCGCGTCCCAGGTGCGAGTGAACCCCAGCATTCCGCGGTTCGAGAACGCAAAGGAGGTATAGGGATGAACAAGTTCGTGGTACTGCTTGCATGTTTCACGCTGGCCGGCATCGCGATGGGCCAGGCCTGGGAGAACGGACCTCAGTCATCGTTCGCCTACTGCCGTTTCGACGGCGAGTACTTCCCGGGCACGGCCAAGGTCTATTTCCTCGGCGGCCGCTTTGGCACTTCTACTACCCTGGGCGACATCTACAGCTACACGCCTGCGACCGATTCGTACGCCGATGTCGGGGTCGATATGCCACTCGCGGTGTCCAACTATGATGTCTGCCTGCTGCGCGACGACCACGACACGTTGAACGGCGACACGTTCGGGCTCTACATCGTCGGCGGCCGCTATGACGCCGCGCCGAACTACATCGATTCAGTGCAGGTCTACTACCCGACCAGCAACACCGCCGAGATGCTGCACACCGATGCCTTCCCGGGCCGTGCCGGCGACTCAATCGCCGTGGCCACTTCGGCCATCGTCTACGACAACCTGATGTACGTTATGGGAGGATTCAGCCAGACCTCGAACAGCACCTCGAACCAGATCTGGTCCTTCGACCCGCTCGCTACGGCCGGCACGCGCTGGTCGCAACTCGCGGACATGCAGCTGGCGCGCGCCTACCCGATCGTCGCGACGGTCGACTCGTTCCTGTACGCCTGCGGCGGCGACTCATGGAACGTCGACTCGGCCGCACTTCTGCCTCGCGTCCAGGTCCAGCGGCTCAACCTTAACGATACCACCGCCGGTTGGACTCTGATGGCGAACATGATGGCGACGAACTCACAGGCGCGAGCCTTCGGGTTTGATTCCGACGAACCGGGCGACTTAGCGGAGGACATCATCATTGCCGGCCGCGGCGTCTGGCCCAACGAGTCGACGCACTGCTACATCTACGAAGTCGAGAGCGACTCGTGGGACTCGTTCCCGCGCCTGGCACAGGCGCGCCGCAACCACGCCGGCGTGTTCATACCGGCCGAGGCCGGGGGCACCGGCGTTCCCGGCATGTGGGTGTTTGGCGGCCGCCAGACGCAGGACACACTCTGCCTGCAGGTCAGCGAGTACTACGCCATCAACCAGACCGGGGTCTGGCAGAGCCCCGGCGTGCAGCTTGGTCATGACGTCATCGTGACGCCGAACCCGTCGCGTGGAGAGGTGACGATTCGCCTTGGTCCGGGTGTTCGAGGTGCAGTCTCGCTCAAGGTGTACGACGTGCTCGGCAAGCGGGTGCGTTCCAGCGCCAGCGACCGGGGTTCCTTCGTCCTCAAGGGGCTTGCGGCCGGTACGTATATCGCGAGGCTGAAATCGGAGAGCGGACTGGTCGAAAGGAAGTTCGTCGTAGCGAGATAGCTCGCGGGCTCGTCCAAGAAAGGAGGCCCAGTATGATGTCTGATCGACTTGGTGGTTTGCGTATTTGGCCCGCTGTTCCAGGTAATCGGACCGTGCGACCAGTGGCGGTGATGATTGTCTTATGCTGGTGCTTGTCGGCGGTCAGCGGGCAGTGGCTGGAGAATACGACTCAGCCGGTCCCTTCGTCTCGGCCCGGCTTTGATCCTAAGGACTTGGTCCGGCAGGTCCGCGCAGCCCGTTCCGGGTCGTCGGCCGTCAGCCGAGCGCCGATGGCACTTGACGATGACGAGTTTCTGATTGATACGAGTGGGGTGGGAGAACAATGGTCGCCAGCTGCTGCCTTTGACGGTGCGAACTACCTTGTGGTTTGGCAAGACTACCGCACCGGCAGCAACGACATCCGCGGTGCGCGCGTGACGTCGGATGGAGCGATGCTTGACTCTGCAGGCTTTGTTGTCTCACAGGCACCGAGAGGGCAGTGCGTTCCAGTCGTAGGGTTTGGCGGGGCGAGCTTCCTGGTGGTGTGGGAAGACTACGGCAGTGGCAGTGGCGACATCTACGGTGCGCGGGTGACGCCGCAGGGCGCGGTGCTCGATACGCAGGGCATCTTCATCTCGCATGCGCTAAACGACGCGCCCAGACCTGCTGTGGCCTTTGATGGGATGAACTTCCTGGTGGTGTGGAAAGACCGCCGCAATGGCGACTACGGCGACATCTACGGTGCACGCGTGACGCCAACGGGAGTCGTGCTAGACCCAGCGGGCGTCCCAATCTCGACAGGGGAGGACTGGCAGGCGGAGCCTTTTGCTGCCTTTGACGGCACCAACTTCCTCGTGGTGTGGGAAGTAGAGCTCGCAGGCTGGACCATCTACGGTGCGCGGGTGACGCCGCAGGGCGAGGTGCTTGACACTGCAGGCTTTGTCATCTCGCAGGGCATGGGCGCGTATCTTCCCGTCGTTGGCTTCGACGGCTCGAACTTCCTCGTGGTATGGCGGAGCCCCAACGGCTATACCTACGGTGCGCGGGTGACGCCGCAAGGCACGGTGCTTGATTCCGCTGGTCTTCTCATTTCGCACGGGGCAGGCAACCAGCACGTGCCTGCGGTGGGCTTTGACGGCACGAACTTCCTTGTGGTGTGGCAAGACGACCGCGGCGGCGACTGGGACGTCTACGGTGCGCGCGTGACACCCGGAGGAACGGCATTCCATGACGGGTCCGTTGTCAGCCACCCGGAAGAACAGTCGCACCCAGCGCTCGGCTGCGGCAACGGCGGCCGGACGCTCCTGGTGTATCAGGGTTGGGCCGGCAATGTCGGCGGTAAGACCTACAATACCGTCCGCATCTGGGGCAAGATGGACCCGAGTCCCGCCATCGCGGACATGACGAAACCCAAAGTGCGAATGACGAGTGGCGGGGTAACAATCGTCCACGGAGTGCTGTTCCTAGCGGGGGCCTCAAGCCCCAAGGGCCAAGCCGCAAGTCTGTTGGATATCTCAGGCCGCAAGATGCTCGACCTTCATCCCGGCGCGAATGATGTGGGGGCGCTGGCACCGGGCGTCTACTTCGTCAGGTCAGCCCAAGCGCAAGTTCAAGCCCAAGCCCAAGCCATCCGCAAGGTATTGGTCACGAAGTAAGGAGGGGAGATGAAGCTCTGCATTCTCATAAGCGTAATCTGCATACTGGCACCGACGACGGCGAACGCTCAGTGGCTTGAGACCACTATTCCGGTCGGAACTGGTCCGTGCGGTCTGGTCTACAACTCGACCGGGAACAAGGTCTACTGTGCCAATCAGACCAGCGATAATGTCACGGTCATCGACGGGGATTCCAACAAGGTCATCACCACGATTCCGGTGGTTAATTACCCGGTCGGTTTGGACCCGCGAGCCATGGTCTACAATCCGACCAACAACAAGATCTACTGCGCTCATCCTGGGAATGATACCGTCACAGTGATCGCGGGGGATACCAATGCGGTCATGGCCACGATTAGGGTCGGAGACAACCCTGTTGGCCTGACCTTCAATCTGGCCGGCAAGGTCTACTGCGCCAACCAGAACAGCAACAACGTCACGGTTATCGACGGAGCAACCGACACGGTCATCACCACCATCGCAGCCGGGAATGCCCCGCTTGGGCCGGTCTACAATCCGACCGACAACAAGGTCTACTGCGCGAACAGCATAAGCAGTTCCGTCACGGTAATCGATGCCGCAGCCGATACGGTCGTTGCCACAATTACGGTCGGAGGCACGCCTTGGGCTCTCGTGTACAACTCGACCGGCAACAAGGTGTACTGCGCCAACTATGCCGGCGATAATGTCACGGTGATCGATGGCGCTTCGGACACGGTCATCACCACGGTCGCGGCCGGAGATGGGCCGAGTGCTCTGGTCTACAATCAGACCAACAACAAGGTCTACTGCGCGAACTATAGAAGCGACAACGTCACGGTGTTTGACGGCGCAACCGATACAGTCATCACCACGGTCGCGGTCGGAGGTGGGCCTCGGGTGCTGGGCTACGATTCACTCTACAACAAGGTCTACAGCGTGAACGTGGGAGGCGACAACGTCACGGTGATTGACGGGGGCCTTAATACGGTCGTCGCTACGATTACCGTAGGCAACTCTCCCTGTGCGCTTGCCTGGAATCCGCTTCAGGGCCGGACCTATGTCGCGAATCAGTTGAGCTCAACTGTCTCGGTGATTCGGGATTCGGTTCCAACTGGGATTGAAGAACGTCCAACTGCCGGTACCCGCCATGCCACGCCAAGCGCCACCCTGGTCCGCGGCGTGCTGATGATAGGAGGCCGAGGACAGAAGCCCGGGGACCGGGCGGAGCTGTTGGACGTCAGCGGGCGGAAGGTGATGGACCTGAAGCCGGGTGCGAATGATGTGCGGGCGCTGGCGCCGGGGGTCTACTTCGTTTCCGAACCAAGAACTACGAACCAAGGACTGAGGACCACGACCAAGGTCGTGATTACGAGGTAAGGAGGAGCGATGAGAGCAGCGAAGGGACGTTCAGTTAGGATGCTCACGATCTGCATGGCGGTCGCCGCAAGCATCGGAACCGCATGGGCGGATTGGGTCACGACAACGGTGCCCTCAGGCTCGCGCCCCTATGCCGCGGCGGTAAACCCGGTCACGAACAGGGTCTACGTCGTCAACTGGGCAAGCGCCAACGTAACTGTGATCGACGGCGCAACCAACAACACGACTCTCGTGGCCTCAGACTCGTACCCCTGCGCCGTGGCAGTGAACCCGGTCACGAATAGAATATACGTCGCCAACCAGCTCGGCGACGACGTGACCGTGATCGACGGCGCGACCAACGACACGACTCTGGTGGCCGTTGGCTCCTACCCCGTTGCCGTGGCGGTCAATCCAGTCACGAACAAGATCTACGTCGCGAACGATTCCAGCGCCAGCGTAACGGTGATCGACGGCGCGACCAACGATACTGCCACCGTGCCCGCAGACTTGTATCCCCGTGCCGTGGCGGTCAACCCGGTCACCAACAAGGTTTACGTGGTCAATAGGGGTAGCCACAACGTGACCGTCATCGACGGCGCGACCAACGATACGACTCTGGTGGCCGTTGGCTCCAACCCCGTTGCCGTGGCCGTGAACTCGGTCACGAACAAGATCTACGTCGTGAACAACGGCAGCGACAACGTGACTGTCATCGACGGCGCGACCAACGGCACGACCGCGGTGCCCGCAGATTTGCATCCCCATGCCGTGGCGGTCAATCCGGTCACCAACAAGATTTACGTGGTCAATGAGAACAGCCACAACGTAACGGTAATCGACGGCGCAACCAACGACACCACTACGGTGCTCGCGGGCTCAACTCCCTGGGCCGTGGCGGTGAACCCGATCACGAACAAGATCTACGTCGTCAACTACGGAACCGACGACGTGACAGTTATTGACGGCGCGTCCAACGCCACCACCACGGTGGTCACTGGCAAAGACCCCCACGGCCTGGCGATCAACCCGGTCACGAACAAGATCTACGTCGCCGACTATGGCGGCGATAGCGTGACGGTCATCGACGGCACGACCAACGCCACAGCAACCGTCACCGTGGGCTTCTGGCCGGATGCCGTGGCGGTGAACCCGGTTACGAACAGGACCTACGTCTCGAACGAAGGCGGCAACGTGACGGTGATCGACGGCGTGACCAACGACACAGCCACGGTGACTGTCGGGTCGCTGCCCGTTGCCGTGGCGGTCAACCCGGTTTCAAACAGAATCTACGTCGCGAACTACCTCAGCAACAACGTGACGGTGATCAACGGCGCGACCAACGACACAGCCACCGTGACCGTCGGCTCACACCCCAGGGCCGTGGCCGTGAACCCGGTTTCCAACAAGATCTACGTTGCGAACGAGGGCAGCTACAACGTGACGGTGATCAACGGTGCGACCAACGCCAAGACCGAGGTGACCGTGGGCACGAACCCCTGGGGCGTGGCGGCAAACCCGGCCACGAACAAGATCTACGTCGCGAACTACCTCAGCAATACCGTGACGGTCATTGACGGCGCGACCAACGCCACAGCCACCGTGACCGTCGGTTCACGCCCCAGGGCCGTGGCGGTGAACGCCGTCACCAACAAAATCTATGTCGCGAGCGAGGGCATCTCCTATGTGACGGTGATCGACGGCGCGACCAACGCCACAACCATGGTGGCCGTCGGCTCGGGGCCCAGGGCCGTGGCAGTGAACCCGGTCACGAACAAGATCTACGTCGCGAACGACAGTAGCAACAACGTGACGGTGATTGACGGCGAGACGAACGCCACAACCACCGTGACCGTCGGCTCACACCCCAGGGCCGTGGCCGTGAACCCGGTTTCAAACAAGATCTACGTCGCGAACTTCAGCAGCAACAATGTGAATGTGATTGACGGTGCGACCAACGCCGCAACCACCGTGACCGTCGACTCGGGGCCCAACGCTGTGGCGGTGAACCCGGTCACGAACACGGTCTACGTCTCAAACCGGTACGACGACAACGTGACGGTGATAACGGATGCGCCTGCCAACGACACGAAAGTGCGCGCGGAGTTCAGTCGTCTGCCGGGTGACACGACTTCGCAGGCGCAACCGCCGCTGACCGGCAAAGGCGTGAACCGCTGGGACCCGGGGCGGACCAAGATGATGGGCGTGCTGAATCGGGTCGGGACCGCGCAGATGCCCTGGGATTGGGCGAACGTCTCCTCCGGCGCAGGGACCGACTCCATCACGTGGGAATACAACTGGGGTGCTGACTCGCTGATTGTGGGAGAGAACTTTGTCTGCTGCGTGCCGCTCGAAGACCAGGCTGCGACCACCAACAACCTCGGCCTCGGCACGCCCTTCGCGGGCAATCTCGATGTGTATCCGGTGTACAGGATGGAACTCCCGGACGGGCTGGAGGAAGCAGCGAGGGCCGAACCCCGAATGACGAGACTGCCGACAATCGTCCGCGGGGTGCTGTTCCAGCCGAACGACCGGGGACCGGGGACAGGAGACCGGGCGGCGCTCCTCGACATCAGCGGGCGGAAGGTGCTCGACCTGAAGCCGGGCGCGAACGACGTGCGGGCGCTGGCGCCGGGAGTCTACTTCGTCAGAGGACCGCAGACCGGGGACGGGAGACCGGTAGCTTCCATCCGCAAGGTCGTCGTCACCCGGTAGACAAAGCAGCCGCCGGGCAGACCGTTTCTTCGGGCAGTCTCGGACGCGCAGCACGGTGGTTTTTGGGGGCTCCAGACCCGGCGCAACAGTCATAACGCGGCTGCGGGCTCTATTCGCCGACCCCGAAGCAATCTAAGTTATGGAAAAAGATAGCTTTAGGCGCGGTCGAGGTCGTCAAGATCGACCTTCGGGAAACCACGGGGGGAACCGTTCCCGGGACGGTTCAGGAGGTGGTTCCCAAAGGGAGTCCTTTGGTGATTCTCGGGGGGATTTGGACGGCGAAGCCGGCCGTGAGACCGATAGCGCTTCACAGAGTGATCTGCAGACCGATTGGCGATGGGGTTCGGACCGTGACTTGGAAGATGAGAGGCGGACTGGTTGTCGGGCTGATTCCGAAGGTGTGTTGCGGGGCCTCTCGCGGAAGCACTTGCGGACCGGTTTCTGCCGTGGTTCGCGCGGCAACTCGTACCGCGACTTGCGCGGCTAGTTCCGGGTGTCTTGCCCAAACGTGACTCTGTTTCCGGTTCTGCTATACTCGGATGATGGTCAAGAACGCGGCGGCGCTGGAGCGGTTCGAGGCGGAATTAGTCCGTAGCGAGCCGGCCGACTTCAGGCGCAACCTCGCCATCGTAGAGGCGCTGGCGCAGGAGGCAGAAGCCCTGGGCGTGTTCCGGCGGCAGGACCCGCTTGAGGGCATCGAGACCATCATCCGCGTGGCTCGGGCAGTCAACCGTGTTTGAGGCTCTGCTCAAGCTCCTGGCCCGCGAACTCGACCGGGCCCAAATCCCCTACATGGTTATCGGCGGCCAGGCGGTTCAGCTCTACGGCGAACCCCGCATGACCCGCGACATTGACCTGACCCTCGGCCTCGGCAGTGAAGGGCTCGACCGCGTCCTTGCGGTGTGCGGTGCGTGCGGGCTCAAGCCTCTGCCCGCCGCTCCGGCGGAATTCGTGCGTGAGACCATGGTTCTGCCCGCGCTCGAGGAGCGAACCGGCATCCGGGTAGACTTCGTCTTCTCGTTCACTGACTACGAGCGGCAGGCAATCAGCCGCAGTCGGTCGATTGAACTCGGCGGCGTGAGCGTGCGCTTCGCGACGGTGGAAGACGTCGTCATCCACAAGCTCGTGGCCGGCAGGCTCCGCGACCTGGAGGACGTACGCAGCATCGTTCTCAAGCACCCCGGCCTCGACCGCGGCTACGTCGAGGAGTGGCTCGGCGGATTCGACCGCGCACTTGACCGCGACATCACCTCCTCGTTTCGCCGGCTCCTCGAATCCTGACCGCGGCACGTACCGGCGTCCGAGAACCGAGATAGGCACTAATCACAAAGAAGGCTCGGACAATTCAGAAATCAGAGACCAGAATGCAGAAGTCAGAAGTGAGGATGCCCGGTCCGAGACCAGACAATCTGCGGAATCTGCGAAATCTGTGGATGTCCCTGTCCGGTCCTTGGCGGCTGTCCCATCTGCGACTGACGATTGGCGGAGAGCGGACAGCGGTCGGCGGGTGGCGGTCGGCGGTTTGCGCTACGGGACGAGGCGGAGGAAGCGGCGCTTGCCGACTTTGAGCACGGCCGGTGACTCGACTTTGACCAGCAGGGCCGCGTCGGTGAGTCGCTGGTTGTCGAGGTGGAACGCGCCCTCAATCAGTTTGCGGCGAGCTTCGGTCTTGGAGGAGAGAAGCCCGGCGGTGACAACGAGGTCAATGATGTTGATGCCCGCAGCGGGAATCTTGAACTCGGGTATGTCGTCCGGCACCTGTTTGTCCCGGAACACGCGGTCGAACTCGGCTGCGGCTTCGTCGGCGGCGGCGCGCGAGTGGTAGATCGCGATAACGTCTTTGGCCAGCTCGACTTTGACATTGCGTGGGTTCTCGCCTGACGTCAGTTGCTGTTTGGCCGCTGCGATTTCCGGCTCGGGCCGGTCGGTGCAGAGCTCGAAGTAGTTGATGATGAGGCTGTCCGGAATGGACATCAGTTTGCCAAACATCTCGCGCGGCGGCTCGGTGATGCCGACGTAGTTGCCGTAGGACTTGGACATCTTCTGGGTGCCGTCGAGGCCGACGAGCAGCGGCATGGTCAGGACAACCTGTGGCTCCTGGCCGAACTCGCGCTGGAGTTCGCGGCCCACGAGCAGGTTCCAGTACTGGTCCGCTCCGCCGAGCTCGATGTCGGCCCTGACCGCGACCGAATCATAGCCCTGGAACAGGGGATAGAGTAGTTCGTGTACGTGAATCGGGTCACCTGCGGCCAGCCGTTTCTTGAAGTCCTCGCGTTCGATGAGCCGGGCGACCGTGTACTTGGACGCAAGCTTGATGATGTCCGCGCCGTCCATCGGTTTGGACCATTCGGAGTTGTAGCGGAACTCGCAGCGCTCTGGCAGGAGTATTCTGAAGACCTGCTCTTTGTACCGTTCCATGTTGGACCGAATCTGTTCGTCGGTCAGTTGCGGCCGGGTCTTGGAGCGGCCGGTCGGGTCGCCGATGCTGCCGGTGAAGTCGCCGATGATGAGCACCGCGACGTGGCCCGCGTCCTGGAACTGGCGGAGCTTGCGCAGGGGCACGGCAAACCCGAGGTGGATGTCCGGGCCCGAGGCATCGATGCCCAGCTTTACCCGCAGCGGCTTGCCGGTCTTCTGCGACTTCTCGAGCTTGGCCGCCAGTTCGGCCTCGGTCTCCAAGCGGTCGATACCGCGTAGCAGAGAGCTGGCAGCCAACGGCTTGCGGCTATCAGCCTCGGATGCCTTGCCGTCAGCGGTCAGCCGTTTGCCGTCAGCCATCTTCACATCTTGTAGTTCCCGAAGTCTTCGGGGTTGATGGTGCGCATCTTCTCGCGCAGGTCTTTCAGCCGATCTTCATCCTGCGCAGTAATCCACTGGCCGGCCTTTTCCATCACCGTTTCGTCAACGTAAATCGGCGCCTCGGTGCGCAAGGCCAGGCCGACCGAGTCGGAGGGCCGCGCATCGATTGCCACAACCCGTTCGCCGGCTTCGAGCACTACCTCGGCGAAGAAGGTCTCGTTTTCGAGCTTGGTGATTATCACGCGGCGAACGCGGCCTTGGAGTCCCTCGACCATCAGCCGCATCAGGTCGAGGGTCAGTGGCCGGGGAAACTTGGTCTTTTCGAGGGCGTAGGCGATGGCGGAGGCTTCGAGCGGGCCGATGAATATCGGCAGGACCCGGTCGCCGTCGCGCTCGCGCAGGAGCACGACCGGCGAGTTGTTCACATTGTCGAGAAGGATTCCTTCAACGCGCACTTCAATCACGCAGGTTCTTCGGCGACCCAGAGCTTGATTGTCGCCGAGACCTCGTGACCGAGTTTGACCGGGATGTCATACACTCCGGGGCCTTTGATAGGCTCGGCAAGGACGATGGAGTGTTTGTCGATTTCATGACCTTCCGCGGCCAGCAGGGTGGCGATGTCGGCGTTGGTGATGGAGCCGAACGCGCCTTCCTGGCCCATTTTGATGGTCGTCTTCACCGAGACCAGGCCGAGGCGGCCGGCGAAGTCAGTGAGCCGTTTGGTAATCTTCGCTTCCTTGGAGGCAAGCTGCTGCTTGATTGACTCAAGCTGCGCAAGCTGGGACTTGGTAGCCTCCAGCGCTAACTTGCGGGGGAGGAGGTAGTTGCGCGCGTAGCCGGGTTTGACGGTGACGACCGTGCCCCGGGAACCGACCCGTTCGATGTCGGAGAGCAGGATGACCTTCATCAGGGGTTGAACGGAAGCAGCGCCATGCTCCGCGCGGTCTTGATGGCGCGCGCGAGGCGGCGCTGGTGACGGGCGCACACGCCCGACATCTTGCCGGACACAATCTTGCCCTTCTCGGTCAGGAAGTCGCGCAGGTGCGGGTCCCGGTAGTCGACTTCCTTTATGCTGTGGTCGCAGAAGTAACAAGTCCTCTTGCGGCGAATCGGTTGTTTTCGTCTCATAGCGTGTCAGTGAGGATAGAGAAAAAGCCGTGAGTGTCAAGGAAGGCACTTCACCCCTGAATCCGACATTGAATCTCAAATGCGCGCGAGTGCGCTTGGCTGAACAGAATAGCCGTTCTCGCCGGACGGGTGTTGTCATTCCGAGCGGAGGCGTCCTCGCCGGAGTCGAGGAATCTCGTCTGAGAGACCCCTCGACTCACTTCGTTCGCTCGGGGTGACAAACGAGAGCTATCTCGGTTCCAGGGCTTCACGGGGAGAAGGCGAGTGCAGAAGTCAGAATGCAGAGTTCAGAATGCAGAATGTCGGACTCGGACCCGAAGAGACACCCACCGACACGCAGATGACGGAGTAAAGCTTCAAGGAGTGCGCCAGCGTGCTGTCGATCTCAAGGCAGGCAATGCCGAATGTTGACACCGGATGGTCGGCGCGATAGCCTTGACTTGAGTGGTGCTGTCCGTGAGCAAACTGCGACCAGGAGGTCGACTATGAGATTCCTGCTTCCGCTCTTCTTGCTGGCGGGTTCGGCATCGGCGGTCGAGCCCTATGTCGGCATCGGTGCATTCCAGCCGCTCGCGTCCGAGATGCACGCCATCTACCGTCTGATGCCCGGCGCCAGCTTGGGTGTCCGACTTCCCCGTACCGGAACACTGGCGTTCAGGGTTGGTGCAGCCGGGGCACTTGGGTCGGGCGGCGGGCCGTACAGTAAGTTCCGGCTGGCCAGCGCCGTACTGGAGCTGGGCGTGGAGCTCCGCACCCGGTCCGCGCTCGGTGCCTACCTGGTGCCGGCGGTGGTCGTGGGCTATGGCGCGGAGCGGACACCTTACGCAGACACACTCGGCAACATCTTCGACCGCTGGGACTCCGGCACGAGCCTGGGCTTCAGTCTCAACGGCGGTGCAGTGCTCTACCGAGCCGGCGCGTTCCGGCTCGACGCTGAGTGCGGCTTCCGGTTCTTGTCGGTCCCCACCGACCGAGCGCAGACTGAATACCGGTACCCCTACTACCAGTCGATTGAGGTCTCGACGTTTGGTGTCGGGTTGGTGGTCCGTCTTGCGCGGCCCGAGTCTGAATCAGGGAGGCAGTGATGAGGTTCGCGATTGCCCTGGTCGCGGCGGTGGCCGCCGGCTTCGCTGACGGCGGAATGGTCGGGCCGCCGGACGTGGCGATTGAGGAATTCGGTCAGGTGGCGATCATTCGGCATCAGGACGGCGTGGAGCAACTATCGGTTGCCGCCTCGTTCCGGTCCGAAGCGACCGATTTCGCATGGATTCTGCCGCTGCCAGCCGAGCCCGTAGTTGACTCCTTCAGTATGGCGCTCCTGTATGAGCTGCAGTACTACTGCCGCCCGCTATACCGTTCCGGGTCCGGATTCACTTGCGCGGCGGCGGACTATGAATCGGGACGGTACAGCGACTCGCTCGGAGTCGAGGAGATCGCGCAAGGGGTCATCGGCGCGTATGACTATCAAGTGCTCAGGGCCGCGGTACCCGAGACCCTGGCGGGCTATCTCAGCGGCCATGGGTATGAACTGCCGAGCAATGCGGCTTCCGTGTTCGGCCACTACACCGCGAAGAACTGGCAGTACTTTGTCGTCGCCCGGCTGAGCGACAGCGCCGGGGGCGAGTCCGACCGCTCGGTCGGCATCAGGCTGACCTTTGCGTCGGACTGCGCGGTCTACCCGCTCTACATCAGCCGGCTGAGTTCCGGCTACAGCGCGGTGGCGCTCTACGTTGTCGCTGACCATCGCCAGATGTTTCCCGGCTCCAGGCTGCTTTTCTCCGGCCACGTTGACTCGGGCACCTTCCCGGGTTTTCCCGGTTTCGTGGACCGGCCGAGTCATCTGACCAAGTTGCTCAGATACTATGATCCGGAAGGGATGGAGGATATCACTCTGCGTCAGGCGCCCGATGACCGGGAGTTCCGGGTGGTCGAGCGCGGCTACGGCTACCTGTACGGCGCCTTGGGCGGACTGATGCCCCTGGTCGGCATCGTCATTTTCGCACGTCGGCGGAGGGCACGGTGCCGCCCTTAGCTCCGGACCAGAGCCGCCCCCTGCCCGCGCCGCGGTCTCGACGTCGGCAGGCCCGAGAATCTAGTCAGGAGTCACTGTGTTTGAAGCATGGCCGAGAGGTGCATCCGGCTGTCCCCTCCGGTGCGCTTCGGGGGCCCAAATAAGAGGTACATTGTGAGAAGCAAGTCAAGTGCAGTTCTGCTCGCGCTCGCCCTTGCCACACTGGCCCCATCCCTGGGCAAGGCGCAATACGCGCCGAAGTGGCACGTGGGCGACTGGTGGGTAACCAAGACGCTCAGGGAATATCAGTCCGGGAGGGGGACGTACTGGAGGTGCGACTACAATCGTCACGATGTGGCCGCCATCGAGAAGGTTGGGAAAAACGACTGCTATGTCATCGAGATTCGAGGCAGTTCGCGGCCCAGCATAGGGCGGGACGGGGCCGCCAGCATCGTCCTACACATCCGTGCCGACAATTGGCTCGTGGTCCGAACGGAGCATGTGAGACAATACGGCGGCAAGCGCATATCGCCGGACGTCAGAAACTACCCGCGCGGGCTCTTTGGGCCGTCTGTGAGCGAACCGCGACTACCCAGGTTCCCGCTTCAAATCGTGAACCCGGACACAGCCTTCAAGACAGAGAATCGTATCTACGGCGTTGCTGACCTGCGTGAGGTATCGCGCCCGGCCGACCCAGCGCTGGTCGAGCGGCTACTTGCCGAAGGGGATACCGCCGACATCAGAGTTGTGCGACCTTCCGGAGTAGTCTACCAAGTGCGGAATGATCTGGGTGGCAACTTCATCCCGGGCCCCCAGCCCGGCGAACGCGAGATCATGCAGAGTCTTCAGCTTTGGAGCGACGACCTGCCATGGCGGCTGTATGAGGAGCTTGTCGACTACCGCGGGCCGAAGCACGTGGGTACCGTGCAGGAGCGGAGCTGGCTTGTCGCAGTTGGTAAGAGGGAGAAGTAGCCATGCGAAGAGCGCATGCGTGCGTTGCAGCATTGCTGGCGGCGAGCTTGCTTGCACGCGCACAGGCTTATACCGAGGTTCCGCGAGTCCGGGGACAGATTCGAGCTCGTGTCTGAGGCTGACGCAGCGGCGCGGGGCGCTACTGCTTGGGCAGCGGTTCCGGTCCGGTTCCGGGCTGCTCGGCTAGGGCGGAGCTGATCTCGAGCTTGCCCTCAAGCTGGCCGAGTCGTTTCACTGCGTCGTCATATTTGTTGTGGGCGTTCTTGAGGTGAGTGCCGACGGTGTCGAAGTCGTCGCGGAACTTGCCGAAGTCGCCCTGGAGCCGATTCAGGTGGCTGAGGATCTCCTCAGCCCGCTTCTCAATCTGGAGCCCGCGCAGACCGAAGACTATCGCCTGCAGGTAGGCATAGAGGCTGTTGGGTGACACCGGGATGACGCGGCGCGATATAGCGTAGGTGCTGACGTTCTCTTCGTCCGGTTCGTCCTTGATTATCGTCTCGTAGTAGACATTTTCGGCCGGGATGTACATCAGGGCGAAATCGTAGGTGCCTTCGTCGGGCAGGATGTATTTGCTCGCGATGGCATCCACGTGCTTCTTGACGTCGGCGAGGAAGCGCTTGCGCAGAGGTTTCCGTTCCGCGTCGCCGGCCGCGGTCAGGCGCTGGAAGTTCTCGAGCGGGAACTTGGCGTCAATCGGCACGAGCTTCGGTCCGAGCTTGATGACCGCGTCCACGGCCTCGCCGCTCCGGAATCGGTGCTGCAGTTCGTAGTTCTGGGGCACGACCTGGTCGAGCAGGTTGCCGAGGAAGAGCTCGCCGACGACGCCGCGCAGCTTCGGGGCCTTCAGTATCTGCTGGAGGGTGGCGATGTCCTTGCCGACCTCGTATATCTGCTGCGAGGCCTTGGAGAGTTCGCCCATCGTGGCCGAGACCTCGCGGATGACCCGCACTGCGTTGTCGAGCCGGGTATTGACCTGGCCGGTCGTGTCACGCATCGAGCGGTCGAGTCCGCTCAGGCGCTGTTCGACCTGGAAGGTCAGGGCCGAAAGCTGCTGGTTGATGTTCTTGGTGTTGTTGGTTATGGCTTCGGTAGTTTCCCGGCGCAGGGCCGTTACCTGGTCCTGCATCAGCGACAGGCCCTGCCGGTCACCTGGCCTGGCGGCCAGGCGGTTGTACATCAACAGGACGAGGACCAGTATGGCTATGGCGCAGACGACTACGATCATAGTGCCAAGTGCACCGGTCATGTCAGAATCATAGACCGGCCTGCCGGACAGTCAAGCAGAGGGCGGAAGGGATGAATCCGGAAAGGCGGAATCAGGAAAGCAGGAGTCAGAGCATCTACCCCTTCGCGCTCGGCCTGTTTCATGTCTGTCGCCTCGACGGATGAGAATCGGATTCGACGTGAGGGCTAGCTGCGGCTTCTGTGAAACGCAGGCGCCGGCAACCCGCGGCTGCTAGTTCTGGCGGGTCTCGGTGTCGGGTGCGTAGCCGGGCAAAGCCACGGCTTCGCCCGCGTCCCAGCCATAGACAGTGTTGAGCAGCGAGTTGAAGAGCTTGTAGGCCTGCGTGCCCGAGCCGCAGCCGTTCACGATGAAAGAAAACGCGAACGTATCGGTCTGGCCGAACAGGTAGCCGGAGAGACTGAACACATCCCTGATGTAGCCGGTCTTGGCCGCTACGTGGGGGCCGACGTCGAGGGCGCGCTTGATGAGCGTGCCGGGCCGACCCGGGACTGCCAACGTGGAGATGAACAGGTCCCGCCATTGCGATTCATGGACAGTGACGAGCAGTTCTGCCAGGGTGACGGGAGCGACGCGATTGCGGTGCGACAGGCCGCAGGCGTCCCAGACCCGCAGGCCCGGCCTTGCGACCTTTCGCTCGTCCAGGAACAGGCTCAGCAGTTTCCAGGCGGCAACCTTGCGGTTGCGGCTTGTGATTTGGAGCATCCACTCGGCCTCGGAGTTGTTGGATTCGCGGTTGGCGAGCACAAGATGGCGGTAGCCGGGGAAGTCGGGCCGGTCGTCCAGACCGAGCGAGTCGACGTACTTCCGGTTGGCTCGGCGGACCTGGGCGCGCAGGTTCGTGGAATCGAGCCGGGCGTCGAGCGTGCGGACGAGTGTCGAATCCCAGTTTTCGATGGCGCAGGTGGTTGTCAGCAACTTCTGGCACGAAGCCGGAACGAGGGCCGTCCTTTCGCGGAGGCCGTATAGGAGCGAGTCGCGCGAGCAGGAGTAGATTGCTATGCCGGTCCGCCAGCGCGTGTTGCCGTGAGTGCGGACCTGCGTGTCGAGCGCGGCTCTGATGTTGAAGCGGAGCGGGCCGTCAGACGCCGGCTGCGAAGACGCTACCGGTTCGCCGACGCCCGTCACGCCGAGAGCCAGAGCCGCGATCAGGACACGGAGCATGAGTTGTGTGAGAGATTTGGCATGCTAGCGTTTCCCAATCAGAAAGTCGTGGGCGGACATCGCGGCCAGCGCGCCGTCGCCGACTGCGGTCGCGACCTGGCGCAGGTGGGTGTTGCGTACGTCGCCCGCGGCAAAGACGCCCGGGACATTCGTCCGGAGCCGGTCGTCGGTCTTGATATTGCCGGTGTCGTCGAGCGCGAGCAGGTTCGAACACCAGCCGGTGTTGGGCAGCCAGCCGACGTAGACGAACGCAGCGGCGACCGGCAGGGGAAAGGTCGACGCATCCTTCAGGTTCTTGACGGTCAGGTTCTCGAGGCGCTGCGTGCCGTTGAAGGACTCGACCACGCAGGATAGGTGGTAGCTGACGTTGCCGCGCTCGCGCAGGCGCTGCTGCGCGAACCGGCACCCTCGGAACTCGTCGCGGCGGTGGATGATGTGGACGCGCGCGACGATGTTCGCCAGATACAGCGCCTCGTCCAGGGCGGAGTCGCCACCGCCGATTACAGCGACCTCGCGCCCCTTGAACAGCGGGCCGTCGCAGACCGCGCAGTATGACACGCCACGCCCAATGAGCTCCTTCTCGCCGGGCGCGCCGAGCAGCTTCGGCTTGACCCCGGAACAGACGATGACTGCGGCAGCCGCAACCGGACCGGCGCTGGTCGAAACCTCGAATCCCGCCGAAGTGGCAGCGATGCCCGTCGCCTCAGCGTTCAACATCTCGCAGCCGAACCGGGTCGCCTGTTGTTCCATGGTCTGGGCGAGCAGCATGCCGCTGACCGGTTCGGCGAAGCCAGGGTAGTTCTCAACTTCGGCGGTGAGCGCCATCTGGCCGCCGGCGAACGATTTCTCGAGGACTAGTGCCTTGTGGCCGGAGCGGGCGGCGTAGATGCCGGCGGTGAGTCCGGCCGGGCCGCCACCGACTGCTAGGATTTCGGTCTGCTTCACGCCGCGCTATTCTAGAAGAAAAGGCGCGGAAGGGCAAGCGTTGCCGCGCCTCGGCCGGGAAACTCGGCAACTCCGCCAGCAGTGGAATCTGAGGCGGATAGAACAGCGGGCGGGTCGAGCTACACGTGAAGCTACCGGTCAAGCTACCGGTCAAGCTACGGGTCAAGCTACGGGTCAAGCTACGGGTCAAGCTGTGGGTCGAGCTACGGGTTAAGCTGCGGGTCGAGCTACGGGTTAAGCTGCGGGTCGAGCTACGGGTCAAGCTGCGGGTGAAGCTACCGGTCAAGCTGCGGGTCAGGCTACGAGTGAAGCTACGGGTCGAGCTACAGGTCAAGCTACGGGTCGAGCTACGGGTGAAACTACGGATCAAGCTGCGGGTGAAGCTACGGGTCAAGCTATGGGTCAAGCTACGGGTCAAGCTACGGGTATAGCTACTCCCCCAATGACCCCTACCCTTGAATTATCCTCCTTGCATCGCACCACAACCTACGCATAATACACGTGTTATGTCCCGTGCAGCGGATTCGTTCAACTGCCGTTTTCCGCATCGTGTTCCGGAGGGCAAAACCCGGTGAGGCCGCTGTTCCTGACCGCTGAAACTCAGGCAGTGCTGACCCGCATCCGTACCTATGGCTGGACCCTGTCCGTCTTCGGTATGAGCGCGGGCGCGGCCTGGCGGCTGGTCAAAGCCAGGGTCGAGCGCCGCATAATGGACACCGGGGTTGCGATCCTGGAAGTCAACGTGTACCGGCGCTACGTGCATGAGTTGGTCAAGGCGTTCCGAACCGAAACCGGAGAGCCGCTTGCCCGAGCAATCGAGCTTGTCATCCGGAAGTGGGTCAACCTTGGTCTTGAGTCCGGCCTGCTGCAGGGGCTGCTTAACGACTGCTTCCTGCGCTTCGAGCAGCACGGATATGCCAACCCCACGGTCGCGCCTCCCGCCGGCGGAAAGAAGCGCGGGCCAAAGGCCCGGCGACTCCCGCGCCGCACCTACGAAAAGGCGCTCAAGAAGGGCCGGGCCTCCCGTGCCCGTCACGGCAAGGTCGAAGAGCAGGCGGCTAGACAGAAAGCCGGCTCTGCTCAAGCGGCTCAGATTGCCGCTAGACTCAGGCCGATTCTGGCCGCGCGCGCGATTCCCGGTACCCAGTTTGTCGCCTACTTTGCCTTTGCTCAAGGACTCGGCCGCCTCTCCCGCAACTACGCGGCCAAATCCCTCGCCATGGCAGCGTCGGACCTCATTGACCTCTACGAAGCCAAATCACTCGACGGCGACACGCTCCGCGCCATCGCCGTAACCCTCTTCGGTGTGACGGACCTCGATTGATCCGTCCGCGCGCGGTGGTCTCGGCGGTCCTTGACAACGTGCCTGCGAGGCCGAGAATCTAGCCAGGAGTCACAGTGTCTGAAACACGGCCGACAGGCGTATCCAGCGTTGTACGTTGGCGCGTCCAGTCGGTCCTAACAGGAGGTGCATTGTGAGAAGCAGGTCAAGTGCGGTTCTGCTAGCGCTGGCCGTCGTTGCGCTAGCGCCATCTCTGGGCATGGCGCAGTACACGCCCAAATGGCACGTCGGCGACTGGTGGATTGTGAAGGAGTGGGTGCCGGACCTTCACGGCGGCAGCGGTTGGCATTGGCAGCACTGGCGATACGACGTCCTGCGCACGGAGGAGGTTGACCGGAAGGACTGCTTTGTCCTCCAGTGGGGGGACACCCTGTCCCCGGGGAGCGGGCCGAGGATGCTCTACTACGTCCGCACCGATAGTCTGAGAATCATCAGACGGGCGATCTACTACCGGCGAGCCGGCAAGCTCGTTGGTCCCAAGACGCTCAACTACCCGCAGGGCATGTACGGACCCAACCCCGGTGAGCCGCAGTTGCCGCTGTTTCCACTTGACATCATGGCCACGCGAGATTCCACGTTCGTCCGCCATTTCCGGCAGTTCACGAGTCTGGCCGACTCCGTCTCATCGCGCCGATATCGCGAGGATCCCGACGAGTCAGGTGGCCGTCCAATCAGCCCCGGAAGCGGTAGGCTCTTCACGGTTTTGTCCCAGTCGAGCGAACCCGCGGGCCCGGGTGGGCCTGAGGTCGCTCGGCTCTATAGTCTCCAGCTCTGGAGTGAGGACCTGCCGTGGAGGCTCTACTCGGAATGGGGTCAGTATCTGCATAGGCCGGGGAGAGAGACGCGTACCTACGTCGAAACGCGGGAGTGGTTGATACGCAGCGGTCACTTGGGGAGTCAGAGATGAACCTCTGGACATCTCGGGCCGCCGCAGGATTCCTGGCCGTTCTTCTCGCTACCGCCTTTGCGATTACCGAAGGGCCACACTTTGACCCGAAAGAGCCGTGGGCGGGCTATTGGTGGCCGCAGTACTGCGACGGCGATACGAGTTGTCACCGCAATCACCGTCATCTCTGGCTGGGTTCGCTCAGCAGTGGTGACTATGACGGGCCGATATTTAACCACGACACGAGGTATTTCTGGCTTCCGGAGCCCAGGCGAGACTCGGCCAAGAACTGGGAATACGCGCATCACAGGACGACTGATTCTAGCGGCGGCACCTCGAACGATGGTCACTGCAATGGTCTGGCCGCCTCGTCTATCCTGGAGGACGAGCCGCCAGATGATTGCGGCGCATTGAGCCAAAGCGACCTGAAGGGCCTGCTGACAGAACTCTACTATAATCTCGGGGTCTATCAACTCACGCCACGCTTTCCCACTCCTGCGCAAATCTGGAGTGCGTGCAGGTTTGTCCTCTGGTCGGACCTGGCCGGCCCCAATTCCTTCATGCTGGATTTCGATAGGGACACGTCGGATGTGGCCACCAACCAAGTCAACTGGTTTGCGGTCTATGGCTACAAGGTTGACTACTGGGCTGGGTCGCAGCCTGGGATTGTGGACGGCACGCTGAGCGTCTACTACGAGCAGCATTACAGCAGTCCAGGCCTGACCGGCAACCGACCTGGTTCCGTTAAGCACTCATTCATCGGCGTCCTTGTGACCGACACCCTGTTCGGCGGAACTTGGTCGAATCTTGCGACTGCACCTGATTATGCCCTTCTCCCAATGGAGCGATATCAGGGCGATACCAACATCAACCCGCATATCAACTACGACACGTTGAAGCGGGTCATTGACCACAAGACGATCATCTTGGACGACGCGTACGCGGACTCGGCATACCCGTGCCTCCCGCCCGGCCAATCATGGGTCCGGCGACCGGGCTACGCCGACAGTTGCTGGGCTGTACTGACCACCGACCGCACTATGATGTATTACTCAGTTTGGTTCCCGCGACTTGGGTGCGACGGGATGTGGAGTCTGTATGCCTACAAGACGCCACCAGTCCCGGGGGAGTCGTTGACCGACTATCTCAACGTCCTTGCCAAACCTAGTGGTTGGTGGTGGTTTGACCAGTCGGCACCGCCATTCGACACGTGGCGACTGCTCGATTCTCGCTACCTCACTCAGGAGATGCTAGGTCACGTTGACGTGACGAGCGTGGGCTCGGGTCCCTGGCCCTGCTACACGTACTTCGACGCGCTCAAGCTTGAGTACGTCGGAGGGGGTAAGGATGGCGGGGCCAGCTCGTCCACCATGGCGCTCGGTGATGTGTCGCAGCGTGTCCGGGTGATTCCGAACCCCGTCGGGAGAACTGCGCGCATCAGCTATGTAGTGCCCGCACAAGGACGCGTCGATGTCGCCATCTATGACGTGACGGGCAGGGCTGTACTGAAAGCACCACAAGGCACCCAACGTCCCGGCGTTCAGACTGCAAACATCTCGGTCGCAGGACTACCGACCGGGACGTACATGGCAAGGGTGAGTGCGAACGGCGTCAACTCAACCTGCAGGTTCGTGGTATGCAGGTGACGCGGGTTGATGTTGGCCAAGCACAAGGCCTCTGAGCCGGAAGCGCGGGCGGAGCAGAGGAGTTCAGAGAGCAGCGGTAGTAGGTAGACTCAACCCAGGAAGACTAGTGCAGGAGCACCGCGAGGTGCTCCTGCTGGTTCACTTTCTGCGGCTCAGCAGCACGGCGAGCAGGGCCCGCTGGGCGTGGAGCCGGTTTTCGGCCTGGTCGAGTACGATTGACTGGGGGCCGTCGAGGACTTCGGCGGATATCTCCTCGCCGCGATGGGCGGGGAGGCAATGTAGCACCTTGGCCTCAGACTTGGCCAGGGACATCAGGTCCCGGTTGAGCTGGAAGGGGAGGAAGATCTGCTTTCGCTGTTCGGCCTCGGCTTCCTGGCCCATCGACGCCCAGACGTCGGTGTAGACGAAGTCAGCGTCCTTTGCCCCGGCCTTCGGGTCGTAGGTAAGGACGATGCTCGCCCCGCTCTTCTTCGCGTATTCGAGGGCGCGATTGGTGACGGCCTGCACCGGTTCGAACCCCTTGGGCGTCGCCACGCGCAGGTTGACGCCGACGAGTCCGCAGGCAAGCATCAAGGAGTTGCAGACGTTGTTGCCGTCGCCGGTCCAGCAGATGGTGGCGCCTTCGAGACTGCCGCGGTGCTCGAACACGGTCAGCAGGTCGGCAAGAATCTGGCAAGGATGCTCTTCGTCGCAGAGGGCGTTGACCACCGGCACCGTGGCGTTCTCGGCGAGTTCGGTAATCTTCGAGTGCTCGAACACCCGGGCGATGATGCAGTCCACCCAGCGCGACAGGTTGCGCGCCACGTCCGGCACGGTCTCGCGCTTGCCCAGGCCGATGTCGGTTGGCCCGAGGTACGTGGCCGCGCCGCCCAGGTCCTGCATCGCCTTCTCAAAGGTGACGCGGGTGCGCAGGGACGGCTTCTCGAATATCAGCGCTCCCATCGCGCCGGGCGCGAGGTTGAGGCGGGGTTGCTGCTTGAGCGACTGCTTCAGTTCGATTGACTTCTTCAGCAGGCCGAGGATTTCGTCTTTGGACAGGTCATTGATGGATGTCAGGTCTTTCTTCATAGTATGTAGCGGCTGAGGTCTTTGTTCTCCACGATGTTCTTCAGCTTGTCACGGACATAGGTTGCGGTGACCGTCTGCGCGGTGACTTCAGGGTCCGGCAGCCGGAACAGGATGTCATCGAGCAGAGCGGTCATCACGGTGTGCAGCCGGCGGGCGCCGATGTTCTCGGTTTCGCTGTTCACCCGCTCGGCGATTGCGGCAATCTCGTTCACCGCGTCTTTCGTAATGGTCAGCTTCACGCCTTCGCTCGCCAGCAGCGCGGTGTACTGCCGGGCCAGCGAGTTTTCGGGCTCGGTCAGGATGCGGCGCAGGTCGGCGCCGGAGAGCGGCTTGAGCGCGACGCGAATCGGGAACCGGCCCTGGAACTCGGGAATCATGTCCGAGGGCTTCACCTTATGGAAAGCGCCCGCGGCGATGAAGAGGATGTGGTCGGTGCGCAGCATCCCGTACTTGGTGAGGACGCTCGAACCCTCGACCACCGGCAGCAGGTCGCGCTGCACCCCTTCGCGCGAGACGTCCGGGCCCGAGGTCGAAGGCGCAGTTGCGACAATCTTGTCGATCTCGTCGATGAAGACGATGCCCGACATCTCGGTGCGCTGCCGGGCTTCGGCAATCACCTCGTCCATGTCAATCAGCTTCTGCGCCTCCTCCTGCGGCAGCAGGCGCCTCGCCTCACCGACAGTCAGCTTCCGCTTCTTGGTGCGCTTGGGCATGGTTGCGGACATCAGGCCCTGCAACTCGATTGCCATCTCCTCGCCGCCCATCTGCGACAGCATCTCGGAGAACGGCGTGAACTGGGAGATTGAATCGGTCTCAATGGTCCGGTGGTCGAGCTCGCCAGCGCGGAGCTGGACGCGGAGTCTCTCACGTGCCGCAGCCGCGGACTCGGTGCCGTCGGGCGTCCCTTCGGCTTCGTGTGGCTGTGCCACCGTAGAAACGAGCAGGGCAGGCTTCGCCGGGCGGACGGTCAGGCTGTCGAGGATGCGCTCCTCGGCCAGTTCCTCGGCTCGCCTTATCACCGCCTGCATCCGCTCGGCCTTGACAATGTTGACGCCGATTTCCATCAGGTCCCGAATCATCGAGTCTACGTCCCGACCCACGTACCCGACCTCGGTGAACTTGGAGGCTTCTACCTTGACGAACGGGGCCTGCGCCAGCTTTGCGAGCCGTCGGGCGATTTCGGTCTTGCCCACGCCGGTCGGGCCGATGAGGATGATGTTGTTGGGCATTATTTCGTCGCGGAGCTGCTCCGGCACCTGGTTGCGGCGCCAGCGGTTGCGCAGGGCGATGGCGACTGCCTTCTTGGCCGCGTCCTGGCCGATGACGTAGCGGTCGAGCTCGCGCACGATTTCCTGCGGCGTCAGCGCCTGCGCCGGCTGCGGCCCGGGCGGCTTCACTTCAGCGGATTTGACGTTGCGGGGCATTATCAGCCCTAAGCATAGGCCAAGACCCCAGTCAGTCAAGCCGGCATCGGACGGAGGATGGAGGATTGAGGATGGAGGACCGAGGATGGAGGAACCAGGAACCAAGAACTAGGAACTAAGAACCAAGTCGGAGGATTGACAGGACGGGCATAGCGCCTAGACTTGCCCCGCTGTGAACTCGGACAAGCAGTCGGGCCTCGTTTCTGTTGCGATCGTCAGCGCGGCCTACATCGCGGCGCAGATGCTCGCGGACATCGCCAGCCTGCGCATAGTGGTCATTGCCGGGTTCAGCGTTGACGCCGGCACGCTCATCTACCCGTTCACCTTCACCCTGCGTGACCTCGTGCACAAGACCGCCGGCATCAAGACCGCGCGCTGGCTTATCGTTGCGGCTGCAGCCATCAACCTGCTGATGGCCGGGCTGTTCTGGCTGGTGACGAAGCTCCCGCCGGACATGCAGGTCGGGGCGCAACTTGAGTTCGGCCGAGTTCTGTCGCCGGTCTGGCGCATCGTCCTCGCCTCGATAGTCGCGGAGGTCGCGTCAGAACTGGTCGACGGTGAGGTCTACCAGCTCTGGGTCAACAAGGTGGGGCAGAAGCTCCAGTGGATGCGCGTGCTGACGTCGAACTCGGTCTCGGTGCCGTTGGATTCCGCGCTCTTCTGCGGGCTTGCGTTCGTGGGCCGCATGCCCTTCGCGGTCGTGGTCTCCATCTTCCTCGCCAACATCATCGCCAAGGGCATCACGACCATCATCAGCCTGCCGTGGATTTACCTGGTTAAAGAG
>Ga0208046_1000029_pt1 | contig 25599 bp, 26 predicted proteins | sample PL_2010_300m_FD_184161 | JGI IMG/M metagenome (GOLD analysis project Ga0208046, IMG submission 184161) | Freshwater microbial communities from Powell Lake, British Columbia, Canada to study Microbial Dark Matter (Phase II) - PL_2010_300m... | ecosystem: Environmental > Aquatic > Freshwater >... | reverse complement strand
AAGCAGTCGTGCGATCTCGATCTCAAGAACCTCGCGCCGGTCACCGGCCGCGTGCTTCACCTTCTCGACCAGGATCTCGGTGGCCTTGACTCCGACGTCGGCGGCCAGCAGCGCCTCCTCCAACTCCTCGGTATTGGCCGCCACCAGCAGACGCTGGAACAGCTGGCGGGTCTTGGCCAGGCCGCTGGCCAGCTTCGTGAAGCTGGCGCCGATTCGGACGAATGGGTTCAAGGACTAGCTCGCGGCGACCGGCTGCGCCTGCTGGCGGTAATCGGTCAGACTGACCGACACGAGCGTCGAGATGCCCGGTTGCTCCGAGGTCACGCCGAACACAACGTCGGCCCGCTCTACGGTCAGCCGGTTGTGCGTGATAATGACTACCTGGGTCTTTTCGGATATGCCTTTGAGATAGTCGGCAAATCGGCCGACGTTGGCGTCGTCCAGCGGTGCATCCACCTCGTCGAGGAAACAGAACGGCGCCGGCTTCACGCGGTAGAAGGCGAACAGGAGTGATACCGCGAGCAGAGCCTTCTCGCCATCGGAAAGTTGCTCGAGCCGCTTCGGGTTCTTGCCTCGTGGTTTGGCGACGATGCCGATTTCCGACTCGAGCGGGTTCGCGTCGTTCGTCATCACCAGGTCGGCTTCGCCCTCGAGGAACAAGGTTTGGAAAATCTCGCGGAAATGACCACGCACCTCGCTGTAGGTTGCCGCGAACTGCTCCTGCGCGTGCCGGTCAATCTCGGTCATGGCGCTCTCGAGGTTGACCTTGGCCGCGGCTACGTCTTCGCGCTGGGTCGCGAGCTTCCCGAGGTCCGACTTCTCCTGCGCGTACTCCTGTGCCGCGAGGGGATTCACCTGCCCGAGTGCCTCGAGTCGCTGCCGCACCTGGGCCAACCGCTCCTCGGCGTCCTTCGCCGACTCGGGCTGGAACGCAGCGATGTCGGTTCCATAGCTCGACTTCGCCTCTTCGCTGATTGCGGCAACCCGCTGGTTCAACTCGTAGCGCTTCAGACGCTGCTCCATCAGAATGTTCTGGTTCCGCTCCTGCGTCTGGCGTAGCTCGGTCAGGTTGGACTCAAGCGCCTCCTCGGCCCGGGCCAGTTCGCCGACATGCAGCTTCCCGGCTTCGGCCTCAAGACCTTCAAGCACGGACCGCGCCTGCTCAATCTCGAGGGCCCGTTCGCTGACCCCTTTCTCCAGAACGTTGCTCTCCGCGCGGTTGCGCTCCGCTGCGGCTGAGTAGTCCTGCAGTCGGCGCCGACCATCGTCAATCTGGCGCTTGGCGAAGGAGTTCTCGGCCTCGAGCCGTGACCCGGCCTGCCGCGCGTCGGAGAGCTCGGACAGCGTCTGCGACGAAAGCTCCAGCCCGGCCTTGACCTGCTGTTCGAGATCGTGGGCCTCGGTCTCGGCCCGCTGGAGCGCGCCGGTGCCGGACTGGGTCTGTGCTTCAAGCTCACCTGAGGCAGCGACCAACGCGGCTCGCCTCTCCTCGGCCGCCCGCATCTGGGCCGCCACGGTATGATGTGCGGCACGCAGCCGCTCCACGTCCCGACCCAGCTCATCGCCGGTCGCGGAAATCAACGCAAGCGATGCGTCGAGCGAAGCCTTCTTCCGTCCGGTTTCCCCGACCTCGAACCCAACCTGTTCAATCTCCTTCTCCAGTTCCCCGCGGCGCAGGACCAGGGCAGCATCTCTCGCTGCCGTTCGCGCCAACTCCCCATCAACCGCGTTGAGCCGCTCGCCCTTGTCGTTTATCGCCCGGCTCGCGCTCAGCCGCCCGCTCTCCCGACCCTCAACTACCAACCGCCCGTCGGAGAACCGGCACACTCCGTCCTGCGTCACGAACGACCGGCCCGGGAACTGACGCGACAACCGGTTGAGTTCACTCGTGCTGCCGGCCACTAGGCATCCGTCGACAAGTTGCTGCAGCGCGGCCGGCGCATTCGGCTTAAGCTTGACGAACTCGGATAGAGGCCCGGTAATCGCGCCGTCAGCTGGCGCGGGACGCGGGGCAGGGGATTGGGGACTAGGGACTGAGGTCAGAAAACCGAAGCGCAAGTCCGGACGTTTCCCGGCCAGCTCCGCGAGCTTCTCCGGCCCGGGTACGTCCGCAACGAGGAAGTCGACAACCGCATAGAGCGCTGCCTCGCAGGCCCGTTCCCATCCGGGCGCGATATCGAGGAACGCGCTCGCCTCTCCGCGCAGAGCGTCGGCCAGCGCCGCACGGCTGGTCTCGGCCTGCTCGCTCGCAATCGCGGCACGCAGCAAAGCGAGTTCGGTCTCCAGACCGGCTTTCTCTTCGCGCAGCTTCGCGTCCTCGCCGCGCAGCCGGTTTCTCTCGTCGCGGATATGGCCCAGTTCGTTGCATAGCGCCTCGAGCCGCTTCCGCCCCGCCTCGATGGCCGCTTCCGCCTCTGAGGTCTTCTGACGCGTAGCCGCGACCTCCTCCTGGTTGCGGGCAAGGCGTGCCTTCACGACGTCCGTCTCCGCGGCCAGCCGTTCGCTGGTCTCACGCTGATTGTCGAGCGCCGCGTCAAATCTCGTCAGTTCGTGCCGGCTGCCTTGTCCCTGCTCAAGCCGCTCCTGCACCTGCCGCCGGAGCTCGGTCTGGTGACTACGAAGGCCGTACAGCTGCTCCTCCAGCGCCTGCACCGCAGTCCGCTGGCGTTCGAGTTTCTCTTGCGCCTGTGCCTGCCGCTCGTTGGCAGCGGCCAGCTTTCCCAGCGTCTGCTCGAACGTCTGCTCCATCTGCCGGACGTTCTCATCCAGCGCAGAGTGCTCGGCCTCGCCTTGTTTGGTCGCACCGGCGAGCAGCTCGATCCGCTGCCGCGCCAGCAGGTTCCGTCCCTCGAGGTCGGAAACCGCCTGCCGCTGGGCCTGCACCTTCGCCGCCAGTTCGTCCTTCAGTATCTGGAGGTCCCGCACCCGGCCGCGCTGCGTCTTCAGCTCTTCATCCAGACGCTTGATTTCGGCCACCCGCCCGGCCTCAGCCTGCTCCATCGCATCGGTGTCGGCCTGAGCCCGTGCCAAATCCCGCTGCATCGCCTCGTAGTCGGCCTTGAGCTCCAGAAGCCGCAGTCCCTTTTCTTCGGCCTTCAGCTTGTCGAACGCGCGAAGCCGCCCCGCCTGCCGCTGGAGGCTGCGTACGTACCGTTCGCGCTCCGCGATGATATCGTCGAGGCGTGTCAGGTCGCTCTTGGTCAGGTCGAGCTTGCGCAGGCAGTCGGCCTTGGCATCCTGGTACTTGGCCAGCGACGCCGCCTCCTCAAACATCCTCCGGATGTTGCCGGAAATGATCTCGCGCATCTGGCGCAGGTCGAATATCGAGTAGGCCTTGGTGCCCGCGCCCGACGAAAAGAAGACCTCTTGGATGTCGCGCAGCCGGCAGGGCTGCTTGTTCAGGTAGTACTCGCTCTCGCCCGAGCGGAAATAGCGCCGCCGGACCTCGACCTCGGTTGCCGGTTGCCCCTCGCCCTGCCCGATGTCATCCAGCACCAGCTTCACCTCGGCGAAGTTCACCGGCGCCACCGTGGCGGTGCCGCCAAATATCAGGTCCTCGTTCTTCGAGCAGCGCAGCAGCGTGAACGACTGCTCGCCCAGCACCCAGCGGAGCGCGTCGAGGACGTTGGTCTTGCCGCAGCCGTTCGGTCCGATGACCGCATTCAGACCCGGCGAGAACCGCAGTGTCGCTTTGTCCTGGAAAGACTTGAACCCGGTGAGCTGAAGCTCTTTTATTCGCACGTCGGGCTAAACTATATGAGCGGCCGCCTTCAAGTCAAGCCCCATAAATGGGGACGCTACCCATTTTCCGAGCGGCCGGCGGGCCTGCCGCGGGCAAGCGCGTGCAACCTCCGGCCGCTCTGCGTTTCGAGATCCCTGACAAACGCATCAACACCCAACGGACGCCCGGTGCGAGTGTGGAGGCGCAGGCGCGTAGCGAGGTCTTCCGGCTCCGCCTCCCCCAGCCAATCCGACCAGTCGTCAACGGAAACCCACTTGTCGATGTCCGCCGCCAGCAGGCGGTCGCGCCGCAATCCCGAGTGGGCGGCCGCGCTGCTCCACTCGTAGCTAGCAGCTCGAGGTTCAAGACCGGCGCGCACCGGATTGCACTCGACGTAGCGGATTGCCGCCGCGGTGTGCTCCGCATCCAATGGACAAGAGTAGAATCGGCCCTGCCAGACCCGACCACTGCATCCCTGCGAGCGATTGACGTGCTGGGCATAGCGAAGATGCACCGGCTTGAGCACGGCGGCAAGCGACCCGACCACGGACGGCACTGCGACCAAGTGCACGTGATTGGGCATCAGGCAGTAGGCTAGAATCTCGAGCCCACGCTCCGGGGAGTACTCCCCTAGCAAACGAAGATACCGACGGTAATCGGACCTGGCGAAGAAAACGTCCGCGCGACGGTTACCACGCTGGGTAACGTGGTGCGGGACCCCGGCAACTACGACTCGCGGCATCCGCGGCACGGCTAACGATACCGCCCCAGACGCCGATGTCAACTAAAATGGGTAACGTCCCTATTAAAGGGAGGCGATCAGCGGGCGGCAGAGCGCGGGCGGAGCGTGGGGCGCTCGAAGCGGCTGAACATGACTATGAAAAACGCAAGCACGAGGCCCGGGCCCACCAGCCAGATTGGCCGTTCAAGCCACCAACGGGCTGAGCCGGGCGGCGAACTGACGAACCCGATTAGTGCCAGCAAGCCGAACGTCGCCGCATAGGCGGTTATGTGCCAGAGATAGACGGTCATGATGACGCTATTCGCCGCGATGACCGCCTTCCACGGCCCCGGTTGCGCGAGCCAGCGGTTTGCCCACCCGCGAAAGTACATCGCCGCGCCCACCAGCCAGAATGTCAGCAACAGGATACAGACAGTCGGCGGCGTCATGTTGGAGACCCGCTCGAAACCCGTGCCCACCATGCTCTTCGGATACGCGCCGTTGTGGGTCAAGAGGAGCAGTCCGGCCAGACCGCCCAAGGCGATGGCGAGGTGCGTGCGCCGGCGGGCGCGGGCAAGCGTGCCGTCGGCATAGAAGAACCCGAGTTGGTGTGCCAGCAGCCAGACAAAGGCGAAATTCGCCCACCCGACCGTCGGCACTTTTAACGAGAACCGTAGCACGTCCATTCCGACCGCCAGCGCCGCCATGACGGCGACTGCGGCAATCCCGAACCGCAGATGGAGAATCCGCATCACCGGAGTCAACGCTGTGATGACCAGGTAGACGACCAGAAACCAGAGCGGCCCGAAGAGCAGGACCGTTGACCTGACATGAACCGGCTTGAGCACTCCGGCCAGTTGCAGGGCGACCAATACCACGAGCCAGACACCGAGGAAGACTGCGACGGGTTTTAGCAGACGGACGAAACGCGAGCGCAGGAACGAAATCGCCGACTCACCGCGGCGTAACGTACTTTCCAGCGATGTGAGGTTTGAGAACCCGCCGATGAAGAAGAGGAGCGGCATAACCTGCAGGAGCCAGGTCGTGCACCACAGGCCTGGAACAAGACCAACGGCGTTGCGGACACTGAGAGCGCCGTCCTTCCAGCCTACCAGCGCGCTAAGCCAGTGGCCGAAGACCACCACGCCGATGCTCGCCGCCCGCAGGAAGTCGACGTACCGGTCACGCGATGCCGGAGTTGCTGCGACTAGGTCGTCAAGATGCAGACCGGCGGACGCCGGGACCACTTCTAACGTTGCCTGAGCCATTTCGCACCTACCTTGGGCTAGACTATAGAAACCGGCAAGAACATGTCAAGGATTAACACTCGTTCGGACATGCCCGCGCGGCCGCGGAGCGTAGCTAGGATTTGGACAGGAACTTCGCGAGCCCGACGCGCCGGATCTTCTCGAGGTTGGGCCGGTAGGCCGGGAGTAACTTCTTGCAGGCGTCGGCCTCGCCGCATTCCCAGCAGCCGGCGAATTCTCGCTTCTGGGCACAGCGCCGTATCTTGCACCACGGGTTCCCTCCCCCGCCCCGGCACATCTTCGTGCAGCGCAGCATCGCGAGGCCATCGAGTGACTTCTTGAACGATACGTAGTCAGCGAGGAACGGGAACTCCTTCCACGACTCCTTCAGCTTCTCCGCGCGCAACTCGCGCCGCAGCGCCTTGGCCGCCTCGGACACGTTCTTCTTGTAGGCGAAGCACGTCCAGCACCGCGCCCCGCAGTATCCCAGAACCTTAGTCGTCATGCGAGCCACCGTTCCTCCAGATTGGCACCTTCACGCAATCAGCAGTGACGCGGTTTCTTCCTCTGCGGCTGGCTGCACTGCTATCTCAACTTCAGCCACCCTGACCTTCACAGTCGGCTCCTTCCGCTTGTCGCTGTACCTCGCACAGATCCTCGCCGCCAACACGCCGTCACTCGATCCCTCTATCTCTCTATCCCTCGATCCCTTCACGACTATCCCCACCGGCCCTGGCAAATCGCCCGCGTCGATCACCACCGCGCCCGCCGGTTTCCGCTTGAGCAACTCGTCGTTCTCCGGCTCGTCCCGGCCCACGACCAGACGCGCGCCGGAGGGAAGCCGGAAATGTCTGCCCAGCGAGAGCAGTTCGACAATCTCAAGCGAATCCTCACCATGGTCGAATGCCTCGGCCAGCCGCTTCGAAAAGACCTTCTCGGTCAACAGGCACCCGCCCGCCGGCGTCGGGTAGCCCCTGATGCCGTACTTCTCGGCCAGCGCCATCTGGCGGGTCCGCTGCCTGCCCTCAACATCCAGCAGTTGCTCGTGGTCAACCAGGCCTTCCCGCTCGGGCGCGGTCGCGTCAAGCAGTTTCGCCGACATCGGCCGCAGCAGCCGGTCCCGGACGCCTGACTCCCTGGCGACCGTGTTCAGTGCGTTCCGGTTCTGCGACATCGGCCGCTGGCCCAGCACCTCGCCGGTGATGATGAAATCCGCACCGCGTGTCTGGCCAAATGCCCAGGCCTTTCGAATCATCAGCGTGTGGCAATCTATGCACGGGTTCATGTTCTTGCCCCGGCCGTGGCGCGGGTTCTTCACCATTGCGATAAACTCCGCGTCAATCGGCATGGTCACGAGTTCGATGCCCAACTTCTCGGCCGCCTTCTGCGCGCGGGTCTTTCCCGTAAACGGCCGCGGGCAGTAGGCGCCCGCGAAGTTGACGCCGATGACAGCGACGCCCTGCTTCAGTATCACCTTTGCCGCCAGCGTAGAATCCAGCCCGCCTGATAGCAGGGCGACGGCGGTCGCATTCGGCCTATCAGTCACGCAAAGAGAATAGCCGCCTCGCGGCGGCTTTCAACCAATCACGGACGGCCCAAGAACCGACATAGGATTAACCACAGAGGGCACAGAGAGCACAGAGTGGGTGAAGGTCGGGATTCCACTCCGTACTCTCCAATTCTCTGTGTGCTCTGTGGTTCAATATCGGATTCGGGGGGACGGGCGACTTGCTGCCTGCTACCTTCCTCTGCCGACGTAACCGGTGTTGTACAGATCATGCTGCCACTTGGGCCAGGGCGCTTGCGGGTCGAGCGGGCCTTCGGGGTAGCCGGCCACGCAGAAGAGCGCCTGCTTGCCGACCACGATGATGTCGCCGGTGCTCGTGATGGTCGGGTTCGGGTCGTAGTCGGTCAAGCCCAGCTTCCTCGGCCGGTGCGAGTTGCCGCTGCGCCCGCCGCTGGGCAGGTAGTTATTGCAGTCGCTGGCCCACCATACCGCGCCGTCGGCCTGTTTCACGCAGTAGAGCACGTCCTGGTCGTCCTGGAAATAGACGTAACCGTTGGCAGTGACGATGGGCGCGGTCACAAAGCCGCCACGCCCAATCCGCTTCAGCCAGTTGAGCCTCCCATCCTCCGGCCTCACCGAGTAGGCCATTCCGGCCGACGTGCCAACGAAGATGGCAGAACTGCCGACTGCCAGCCGTGTTGCCTTGCCGTAGAATTGCCTCGACCAAAGCGGGAAGCCGTTGGTTGGGTAGATCGCGGAAAGGCCGAGCGAGTCGGCCAGGCAGTAGATGGTTCCGTCCGCGCCAATGGTGGGGCAGTGGATTTCGCTTCCGCGCTGTATCGCCACGCGCCAGATGGACGAACTGAGGTTGGCGTCGAGCTTGATGAGGTAGCCGGAGTCGGTGCCGATGTAGACATTGCCGGCCGCGTCGATTACCGGTGCGTCAACAACCGTAGAGTGGTCGAGGTCGTACACCGGACCTGGGACTACCGACGCCTCTGCGTCCGTGAACTTGTACAGCTTGCCGTCATCGCAACCGACGTAGATATCGGCGCCGTTGATCGCCGGTGCGCCAAACGGGATGAATGACCCTAACGTCTCCTGTGGTACGTTCGGCCACCGCCACGCACGGACGAGACCGGAGAGCGTCAGCGCGTAGAGCTCGCCCTCGTCGCTACCGACGATGACATGACCGGTGGCGGCGCAGAGAGCGGGACCAGCGATGAACTCGTATTCCGACCACTTGGTCGTGGTGTAACTCTTGGCCCTGCCGTTGTCGACTTTGATTGAGTAGAACTTGTAGTCATCCCACGAATAGCTCATCACGACTTCGTCCTCGCCGTCATTGGCCACGAGCGCCGAAGTGGACATCGCGCCCTGTTCTGGGCTCTGCCAGTACCACAATACTCTGCCGCACGGCTCGACCGGTACGGTTGTGATTATGGGTATGGAAACGTTGTTCATGTCGAAGGCATTGACAATCACCGCGGATAGAGTGTCAACCGAGTACCGGTGGCCCAGCTCGACGCTGCATGGGCTGCTGTAGAACTCAGTGACCGTGTCGCTCTTGTCACCCCACTCGACGCGCAGGCGGATATCGTCTCCGTCCGGGTCGTGAGCGCGTACTATGAGCCTCACGCCGTCAGGTGATGGACCCTGCGGCGCGACGACAACCGAATCGACGACCGGCGGTTGCATCCGCCTGCCGCAGCCCGCGCCGAACGAAAGCAGCAGTGCCGCAACGACAGCAGCAAGAACTACGGAACGTGACTTCATGTTAACCTCGCCTCTGGCGGCCGCCCAATTATCCCGGCCGTCGCAACATTGTGCGGCAGCGAAAGACCCTTGTCAAGCCCCAGCAGGTATCCACGACAATGCAGGCTCGGGCTGGGCCGGAAGGCAGCAGCGGTAGATACCGGTCGTCTCGACACTCCGGACCTCGTTTTGGACGCAGCTGGCTCAATTCCCACCGCCGTCGGCTTGTGACCCATATAGGATACAAACCGGCGGGCGGGCTTTCTGGGTTATCCGACTGCGGTTCAAGGGGTTAGACGCGGGGATCGCAACTCAACACCCCACCTAGGGAGCGGTCCAGTAGGAAGCCTCCGAATTGGTCCTCGAAGAGGCCTCGGAGGAAACCCTGAGATGAACTCTGAGTGCTACCTTCTCAAGAGCTATGCCCCGAGCTTCCCCGAGAGCTCTGTCGCAAGCGGTGTCGGAGGCGGTGTCCTGAGCCTTGGCCGAAGCGGTGTGTTACGCGGAGGTACAAGCTCAGGCCGGCGCTGTGCAATAAGCTCTCGGACAAGCTTCTTGGGGTGCTTTGCAGGGAGCTTTCGGACGAGCTTTCCGGGGAGCTTTCCAGTGAGTTTCTTGCGGCTGCGCTAAACGCCGCGCGGAACGTCAGCGTTTGGCCGGCGGAAGGCGTCGCTCGAGCTGGACGTTCTGGGTCAGCGATTCCCACGCCTCGACGTTGACGACTCTCATCGTCTTCTTGCACCCGGCATAGGTGAAGATGAGCCGGTGCCGGCCGGCGGGCACGCCGGTTATGATGTAGTCGCCGTTCCTGTTCGAGGCGGTGCCGAGCCGCGTGCCCTCGACCGTGACACTCGCGCCGATGGCCGCGCCGAATCCCTGCACTTCGACTCGGCCCTCGACCTCGCCGACCGCGAGCGACGTGTCGCAGAGAGGCAGGTCAACCGAGAGCGTGTCACCGGCCCTGACCGACAGTCGCCGAGGGAACCCGCGGAAACCAGGAAGAGCGGCGATGAGTTCCCGGTCGCCGGGCGGAAATGGAATGGCGTACATTCCGGTCGAGTCGGTCGTTGCCGTCGCCGCGTCGCCTCTGACCCTGACCAGAGCCCTCGCCAATCTCTTGCCGGTGCGGCCGTCCTTAACGAATCCGATGGCGGTGCGAGGCTGCGTGCCGTATATCCTGACCACGAGCCGCGCATCCGCAGCCGCGACCGAGACCGTGTCAGTCGCCGGGAAGAAACCCGCCATCGATGCCGTCAGAACGAGCCGCCGGCCGGTGACTGCGGGCATGACGCACTCGCCATCCGCGTCGGTGAAGAGGACGCGCTCTCCGGCTTTGACCTTTGCGCCCGCGAGCCATTGCCCGGTGTCGCCATCGCGGACACGAACCCTGACTTTCGCCTCTGCCCCGAACACGCAAGCCGCGGTCAGGACAAGCGCGAGCAGCAGCCTTGCTGTATTAGTCCTGGTGGCCACGCCTCAGTCTACGCGGCACATATCCAAGTGCAAGCTCAAGTCCCTGGAATCCTGCCTTCTGACTTCAGCATTCTGGCTTCTGACTTCGTCCAACAGAGAACGCCGGGGCCATACGGCCCCGGCGTTTACCGAGCCAAACCACTAGCCCCAGTCAGAGCTAGTGCATCTTGCAGCCCGAACAGCCCTTCTGACCGCCATGGCCCATCATCGGTCCCTTCATATCGCATTGTCCGCCGCCCTGCATGCCGCAGCCTGCGCCGCCCATCTTGCCGCGCATCATTCCGCGCATGCCGCGACCCATGCCTTTGCCCATCATGCCGTGCCCCATGCCCATCTCCTTCATTGCCTTGCGCTGCTCGGGCGTCATCAGCTTGCGCATGTCGAACCGATGGTTGATGCGGGCGACCTCAATCTTCTCGCGGATATCGCCGATTTCCCTGACCTTGGCGATGATCTTCTTCGCGTCCGGTTCGTCGGCGCGCCAGAGCGCGTCGAGCTCAATGTTCTTGACCCGCAGGTCGGTGCGCAGCGGCAGCATCTCTTTGACGAGAGCCGTACGCAGGGCGTCCATCTTCTGCAACTGCTCGGGCGTCATGTCCGGCATCGCCGGACCGGGCATCATGCCCTGCATTCCCGGCATGCCGTGGGCCATCCCGGACTGCATCTTGGTTGCCGGCGTCGGCGCGGCCGTTCCGGGGCCGGGCTGCGCGAGTGCGAACCCACCGGCCAGAGCCAGTATCATCAGTGCTGCAATTGCTCCGTGCTTCATCTAGCTTCTCCTTGGTTGGTCATTTTGCTGTCAATCTCCTGCTTCCGGAGGCGGCCCTGGATGCGGTTCGTCCGAGGGCGGCTCGCCTTCACGTGGTACCGACATCCGCGAACCCCGGCGTTCCATTCCCCGTCTAGGCTCGCCGCGCGCATGGCGGCCGCCTGGCGGCAATCCGGGCCTCATTCTCATCATATGCTTCAAGTACTCCGCCCGCGCTTCTGCCGGCATCAACTGCAGTTCCCGGTGCATCTGCCGGAACACGTTCGCCCTCATCCTGCCGTGCATCTGACCCAGCTCCTGGCAGAGCGATTCGACCCGCGCGCTGTCCGGGGCTTCGCGACGCATCTCGGCCCACAGGACCGAGTCGGTCGATTCTGCCCTGCCGACGAGCTCGGTGAACTCGGGCATCGCGGCATCGCGGGCCTTCCTCATCTTCTCGCACGTCTCGGACGTGAGCCCGCGCGAAGGAAACCGGCGCGGCCGATCACGGCGGGCCCTGCGGAAAACGTACGTACCGACGACCGCCACGTTCAGGCACAGCGACGCAACTACGACCACGACGAGCCAGCGGTTACGCATCACTCACCTCCTGCCATCATGCTGTACATGCCGGCGGTGGATGACTCGACGTAACTGACCGCGGCCTCGGTGCTGTTCGCCGCAACTGCGGTAGAAGCCTGGGCCAGCCCGGAACCGAAGAAGACCCCGGCACCAATAGAAACCGCGACGACTAGCGCCGCGGCCAATGTCCCGACCAGTTGTCCGAACCGGCGCGGGGACGCCTGTCCCCTCTGCCTGATTTCGGCCATCACGCGCGTGACCAGGAACGACGTAACCTCCGGCGCCCCGGCCTGTTCGAGCAAGCCGATATCCGCCTTCAGTGCCTCCAACTCGGCGCGGCAGGCCGGGCAGGACGCGAGATGGGAGGCGGTATGTTCCCGCGCCCTGCCCGACAGCTCTTCGTCAAGGAAGGGAGGTAGTAGCCGTTTTACCTGTCCGCAATTCATCAATCTGTTAGACACTGTGACCTCCTGAATCCTGCGCCCGTCTGCGAGTAATGAGCAACCACAGATGAACACGGATGAACGCAGATTCCCCGGGCGTTCTGACTTCTGCATTCTGCCTTCTGACTTCATTCGACTCCTGTTCAAATGACCCCCTTTGCCCGGTCTTGGGCTAACGCCTTGCGCACGTTCGTCTTGGCGCGGAAGAGCAGCGAATCAACGGCCCGCACCGTCTTGCCCATTGTCTCCGCGATCTCCCGGTAGCTCATGTCCTGGTAGACGGAAAGAACCAGGGCGGCTCGCTGGTCGGCCGGAAGTCGAGCCAGCGCCCGTTGCACGACTTCCTCGCGCACTTTCTGCTGGAAGACCTGTTCCGGTCGCGCCGCGTCGGGCGCGGCCATGGTCTCAAACAACTCCTCGGTCGGCTTTCTCCGAGTGCGCAGGTTGAAACAGAGATTGGTGCCGATGCGGTACAGCCAGGTCTTGAAACTCGACGCCCCGCGGAACCCGGCTAGCTTCTCCCAGGCCCGGATCATCGCGGCCTGCGCCAGTTCCTCGGCATCGCTCGTGTTCCGGCACATCCGGTAAAGGTACGAGAAGAGGCCGTGCTGGTGGCGCCGGACCAGCTCCTCGAACGCGGCGAGTTCGCCGGCCTGCGCCCGTAGCACCAGGTCGCGGTCGTCGGCACTCGGGTGCTCGAGGTTCTCGTCCATCATCGTCCCAAGATAGAAAGAAACCCGCTGCTGTCAAGCAGCGGGTTGGCCAGTGCCGGTGAAGGGAGGCTAGCGTCGGCGCTGGAGACGGTAATCGGCGCAGGGCTCGACCTTCTCCTGATTGAGGACGAGTTGGCAGAAGTCGCAGGAGAGGCAGGACTCGAGTCTAACTGCGCTGCTCCCCTTCTGCCGGCCCCCGCACAGGGTCCCGGCAATCGCCCAGCAGACCCGTCCGCCGTTGATGCCGCCGTTGATGCCGTCGGCCTCGGTTTCCGTCGCGGCTGGACACGTGTCAAGGCCCGGACGCCGGTTGCCGTTCGGGCCGCGGCCGCATTTCTTGAACTCCCAGCAGTTCTGCTTCCGGGCCGGTTTTCTGGTAGTTGCCGAACGCATGGCGGTACGCTAAGCCGCAGCCGCTTTCGGCTTGCCCCACCAGAGGTTGATGAGGTCGAGGACCACGACCAAGCCGAACAAGGCAGCCATCAGGAACCCGGCGCCCATGAACAGGTAGGCAAACCCGGGCGCAGCGTAGCGCGTGAGCCACATGCCGCCGGCGTCGAGCACCGGCAGGGCGAAGGAGAGAACCCCGAACAGACCCTTCAGCTTGGGGCCGTAGGTCGAGAACATGAAGAAGAGCAGCAGCCACATGAACATCATCGCCCAGCCGCCGAGGTGGGTGTGGGTCACGCTGACCAGGTCGCCGAACTCTTTGCCGTAAATCATCTTCTCTTCCGAGCCCCGCTCGTTCTCGATTGCGCCTTGGACCGTGAACTTCGTCTTGGCGTAGATATTGACAACGCCAACCAGATAAGTCAGGCCGATAAGCAGCAGGAAGAAAGTGATTGTGACCTTGGCGTACTTCGGTAGTGCCGGTAGAGAGTATCCGTTCATGACCGCTCCTTTCCCGCCGCTATTCTTCGTCGGACGTGAGGTAGACCGCCTCGTACAGGGCGATTACCTTCTTGACGGCGAACGCCGAAGCACGCGAGGAAATGGTAGCGCCCGATACCGCGTCCACGTCCCTGCCGACCTGTATCAGGCTCTCCGCCGTCTTGCCGATGAACTGGCCGAGGAACCGCTTGGTCGAAATCGGCCGGCCGCGCTGCTCAATGTAGGACATGACCGCGAGGTTAGTCACCTTGCCCGCAAGGTCCATCGCGACGATGTACTTCACCGGGCCCCACTTGCCGGGCTGCACCTCAATCACGGCAACGCCGGTCTTGACGTCGGCCTTGCTGCCGAAGTAGAACGCCACGCTGTCGTTCTCCTTGGAATCTTCGGACTTGGACCCGGACGCGTACAGCGTCCACTTGCCGCCAAGCTGGCCCTTGATCGCCTCGACCTGATCCGGCGTCAGTTCCTTGTCATCGGTCACGATCGTGTCGGCATCGGGGAACATTGTCTTCAGCGCTTTGTCGTGGTTCAGCAGGACCACCGCGCCGGCCGGTCGCGCGAGCACAACCAGCAGCAGCGCCGCCGGCAGCCATGTGTATCTTCTCACTTCCAGATTCCTTTCGTTTCGCAAACTTCCATCTGTTTACCGGCCTGCGGAGCCGGTCAGTCCGTTCAGCAGCGTTGTGTCCATCGCGCTGACCAGACCGGGCGTGCAGAATGCCCTCATGCTGTCGTTGATCAGAACCGCCTCGATGCCGCCGGTCTTCTCAACCAGCGGCATGGCATCGATACCGCGGATGAACAATACCTTGGACCAACCCTGTGCCGTCAACGGGTCGCGCATCACGACGGTCGTGCTTATCAGGCCGCGCGGCGGCCAGCCCGTTGCCGGGTCAATTATGTGGCAGTAACGAACGCTGTCCGTAGGGACATGACCGAAACCCGCCTCGGCGTTTCGGATCGTGTCCCGAGGAGGCCCCCAGAAATAGCGCTCGTAGTCGCCCGAAGTGACAACCGCCAGGTTCGACACCGCGGCTATCCCGACGATGCCGTCCCCCCGTGGGTTGCGGATGCCGACCTTCCAGTTCTGGTTGCCCTTCCTGCCCAGGGCGTAGACGTCTCCGCCGAGGTCGATGATCGCGGAATCCACGCCCCCGGCCCGCAGCAGCCGTGCCGCCTCCCCGAGTCCGTAGCCCTTGGCGATGCCGCCGAGGTCGATCGTGACGTCGGGGCGGCGTTTTGTTACCCGCCCCGGCTCGACCACGAGGTTCTTGTAGCCGACCATTTTCAGACACGAGTCAATCGCCCGCTGCGACGGCACCGCCGGGTGGTCGCCATAGAAACCCCAGAGTTCGACCAGCGGACGCACCGTGATGTCGAACGCGCCGCCGGAGGCTTCACTGACCGCGGCCGCAGCCTTCACCACGTCGACTACTTCCGGGTCGGTCAGCGGCACATTGTCAACGTTGAACGCGTGGACCGGGCTGGTCGAATCGAGGAAGTTGAACTTGTGGGATATCTCTTCCAGCCGTCCGAACGCCGCCTCAATTGCCTTGTCCGCAGACTTCGCCGGGCCCGCAGCCTGGATAGTGACATAGGTGTCCATCATCAGCCGGGTCTGCTTGCGCAGGGCCACGGCATTCTGCTGGCGGCAGGCAGCCGCCAGCAGCACTGCCGGCACGATGAGCGACAGCAGGCGCAACCCGTCGGGGAGCCCCCGTGCAAATGACCGCCGGCGAGGCGCAGGCAGCAGTCTGACGAGGGCTCTTATCACGACGGGATTAAACTGATTTCGCTACCCCAAACTGCCGGGTAGAGACCCGCGATCCGTCGGGGAGCCCCCGTTGAATAGACCGCCAGCGAGGCGCAGCCGGCAGTCTGACGGGGGCTCTCATCACGACGGAATCAAGCTAGAACACGATCCGGGCGCCGAGGGTGTAGCGCATGAAGTCGAGTCCGGTAACTGAACCATCCCCGACGTTCCACAACGCCTTGTCCGCGGTCAGCAGCACCGCTGCCCCTGGTGTAATCCAGTACTGGAGCGTTCCGGCTATCGTCGTCAGATCCTGGCCGACTGTTGTCGTATTGCGCGACGCGGTCGCACCGGTGTAGCCGAGGCTTGAGAAGTTCGTGTAGTTCTGCGTGTACCTATCGTACGACAGAACCAGCCCGAACTGGTCGGGAACGATGTTCCAGCCGACCTTGACGTAGTAGCCGGTGGGAGTGCGGGCGTAGATGGCCGAGTCCGAGGCCGGGATCGCGCCAAAGCCCCAATGGCCGTCGTAGCTCGACGCTACGTACTCGGTGCGGAACCAGACCGGCCCGGAGCCGCCACCCAGACCGACCGACATGCGCGAGCTGGCGTACTTCTCAGCGGCATCGTCCTTACCGAAGCCGTACGAGCCGAGCAGCCGCAGTTTCCAGAACTCGGGCGCGATGTGGACCAGAAGCCACTTGTTGTTGTTATTGTCGGACAGCGTGTTGTTTCCGTTCAGGACGTACAGGTACGTCGGTATCGAGAACCCGCCGCCCGGCTCGAACGCCTTGTACAGCTCGACGCCGAAGTCGTGCCAGGCGTTGGACCCGGTCATCGACTTGCCGATCCGGTTGTGCTCCTGGAATGACTTCCGGTCGCCGAAGTCCTCGGTGAAGCTCGGTCGGAGCATGCCCGCGTTCAATGAGACGTCCCATGGCAGCTGAGCGCTGACGTAGGCAGTGTGGAGCGACCACTCGCGGTAACTGCCCGCGCCTTGCTGGGTGCCGAGCCTGCTGCCCACACGCGGAGTCGCCCCGGTGCTGATGCCGAACTCGGGCTCGATGGTGACCGAGAAACGGTCGCTCATCTGGACGCCGAACGACATGTACAGCGTGTGGATTGCCATCGTCACCCGGCCGGTCGTGTCGTAGGCCGTGGTGCTCGGGGTGCCGAGGCTGTCGCGAGTTGAGATGTTGCCGCCGCCGGCCGACATGTCAAACAGCCAGAAATGGAGGTCGCCGCCAAAGTTGAACTCGGCACCGACCGCTCCGGTTGCCGCAAGGACCGTGACCAGCACGGTTGCCAGCAACACTCTGTGCTTGAACATCCTACCTCCTTACAGTAGTGGTTCTCTCCCGGCAAGCCTGCCTACCGGCAGACTTCGCCCCATTATGGAGTCGGGAGTCTCTTGGTTTCTTGACATCGCGCCTCTGCCGGTGCTCACTCGGGTCCAAACGGTTGCCGCGGGTCGGCAGAGTGACATCAGTCCGGGAGACTTCACGTTCCATGCCAGCCTTGCGCCCCGCCCGCTGCGGACCTCTTTTCCTGCGCCACGCCTGATGCAGGGGCTTCAGGCATCCGTACAGGGGGTCGGATAACGGGCGAATGGCGTCACGGACGGTCAGGTGGTGGCGGAAATCCGCCAGGCGAGGGCTGCCGGTTCGGTGCCTCGGACGCGCTGCCGGCAAGCCGGTCGGCCGTGAAGTAGAGGTCGGCAACGACGTCGCCGGGAAGGTGGATGGTTCGGTCCAGCCAGCCCTTGCGGCCGCGGCTCTCGCCGACCATCGTCCGGACACTCTGCCAGAGCTGCGGGAAGTAGAGCCACGAAAGGCTGAGCGACCGCGCCAGCCGGCCTGGCTTGACCCGGAAGACCCTGAGCGGCTGTAGCAACTTCTCCAGCCCGCCCGCCACCTCGTGTGGCGCGGTCGTCTGGGCCAGCAGGGTGGTCGCGAAGAACAGCAGAAGGATGCGCGCGGCGAAGACGGCGCCTTCGGACAGACCCTGGTCGGTTACTCGCACCGGCCCGATTGCCAAAAACACCCTCCCCCAGGGCGAGAAGACGACCGGCATCGCCAGGGCGACGACCAGCAGTACCCAGACCCGCTTGAGCCCGGATAGCAGCCGGCTCACCCGGACCCGGGCGAGGGCCGTGAAGACCGCGAGCATCAGGAAGACTGCGGCATACAGCTGGTAGCTGGAGAATATGACCACGGCGAGGCCGACAACCATGACCGCGGCAATCTTTGCCTCCGGCCGGACGCGGCGGATGGCGGAATTCGGCGGAGTGGACGGGACGGACGGAGCGGACAGAACGGTCTGGGTGGACGAGGCGGCCTGGCCGGTGTCGAGCCGCCGCACGGCCTGGACCGCGATCATTCCAGTAACAACGCCCGTGACCACCGCCGACAGTGCCAGCCACGGCCAGAGCAACAGCACCCCGCTGCTGCGGATGAAGAGCAGGTAGACGAGCGCGACCTGTGTCAGGATGTGGCTCACTGCGCCGCCCACGCTGATGCCGATTAGACTGAAGCGGAATGGCCCGCCGCCTCGGGAGAGGCGGTACAACACGACCATGACGAGAGCGCTCACTACTCCGCCGGAGAACGAGAGTACAAACGTCGGGGTCAGGAACGTCCCCAGCACCATCGAACTGACGAGCGTACGCAACACCGCGAGCTGTATCGCGCTGCCCGGGCCGATGTACACCATCGCGATGACCGTGATGATGTTGGCCAGCCCCAGCCGGACCCCGGGCAGTGGGTGCGGGAGCAGCGACTCGGCGACCTGCAGTACCGCGGCGCAGGCGACGAGAATCGAGAGCCGAACCACGCTGTCGGCGGGACCTTGGACTTTGGACTCTGGACTTTGGACTTCGGACTTCCCGCTAGTAGCTTTCCGCATCGTACCCCTTGCGTTCGCCCCGAAGTTCAATCAGCACTTTGTTCGGCACACAGACGATTGACCGGCCGGGCGTACGCACCCAGCCAACGTGCTTGCAGACACCCTTGGGGCAGTCCGATTCGGCGACCCGAATTGCACCGCCCCTGATTTCGATTCTCATGTCCGGTCGGGCCCGGTCGCCGATTATGATGTCCTGGTCACGGTCGAGCTGGTATGTACCGAGCAGCCGGTTGTTCTGGTAGATGTGGGCGACCGGCTGCTCGCGGGCGGCGCGCCACGACGTGACCAGGGCCCAGCCGGGCAGGACAAGCAGCACCGCGATGAACAGGACGTCGAGCACCGTGACTCGGCCGAGGTCGCGTTTCAAATTGCCGAAAGTCTAGGCCGGTTCCGGCCGGCTGGCAATCGGAACGGTGAAGCTGAAACGGCTGCCCTGCCCGGCCCGGCTCTCGACCCGCACGGCCCCGCCCTGGGTCTCGACCAGCCGCTTCACGAGCGACAGGCCGAGGCCGGGCGCGAGCCGGTCGGTCTTCTTCGCCTCGTCGCCCCGGAAGAAGATATCGAAGACGTGCGGCAGGTCGGCTTCGGAGATGCCGATGCCGGTATCGGTGACCTGGACCTCGAGGAATTCGCCCGTCTCGCGGGCCGACACGGTCGCGCTGCCGCCCGGCCGATTGTACTGGATGGCATTGGCCAAGAGATTCCTGACCGTGAACTCCAGGTACCGGGTATTGGCCTGAGCCGGCGGCAGGTCGGCGGCCAGTTCCACCCCCACGGTCACCCCGCGTTCACGGGCCAGCACCGCGTACTCCGCGACCGCGGCCGCCACTGTCGCGGCGACCGACACCGGCGCGGTGTCCACGTTGGTCGTTCCCAATTCGAGCTGGTGCAGGTCGAGCACGTCGCTGATCAGCCGGAGCAGGCCGCCGATGCGCTGCCGGGCCCGGTCGACGAGCGCCGGCCGCGCTTCCGGTGCCGCCCGGTCCAGCACTTCGAGCAGGCTCGTTGCCGCCGCGGCCGGGGAACGGAGCTCGTGGGCCACCATGATGACCGACTGGAGCCGGTTGCGGTCCGCCTCAAGCAGCCTCTCATTGGCCGTGGCCAACTCCTGCGTACGCAGGCTCAGCCGGCGGCTGAGCGATGATACGAAGTACTGGACGATATAAAGTGTGCTGCCGAGCACAAAGAGGTTGGCAAGCACCGGCCGGGTTGACCGAAACGGCGGGGCCGCATAGAGCCCGTTCAGCGGGAAATGGGCGATGACACCCGCGTGGTCCAGCCCGACCATCAGCGCGTACAGCCCGAAGGCCAGGGTCGTAACGACCAGGCTCCAGCGGCCCGGGAAGATGATGGCGGCAATCGCGGTATGGAAGACCAGGTACAAGCTGAAAGGGTTTGCGGCGCCCCCTGCGAAGTAAAGCAGCACCACGAGCGCAAACAGGTCGAGGACAATCTGCGCCCGGGCCAGGTTCAAGAGCCGCGCTTGAGATGCGGGTCGCCGGAGTTGTTGCCAGAAGTAGACGTTGTACGCTGCGAGCCAGGCGGTCACCGCCAGAACCGGCACCGGGTGGAACCGGATGTGGAGCAGGAACCACGCACCCGGCAGCGTAGCCAGAACCCCGGCAATCGCCAGCCAGCGCAGCCGGACGAACCAGGTCAGCCGCTCAAGCGTCTCGCCGACCGGGGCGCTCTCACTCGGCGTGTTCAACCAGCAGCGCCACTTCTTTGAGCAGGACGTCGGCCGGCACCGGCTTGTTGAGCAGTTTCTCCACCGGCAGAAACTCACCGTCGGTCTCCGGCGAGAAACGCAGCGGCGTGGTCTGATGGATTGCCGTCACCATCAGGATCGGGGTTCGCGCGTAGTGCGGGTCTTTCCGCACCTGGTACGACACCTGGAACCCAGCCGTGCCGGTTTCCATCATCACGTCTAGCACAATCAGGTCCGGCCGGAACTCGTGCATCGTTGCCAGCGCGTTGACCGCATTCGAGCATTCGGCCACGACGTAGCCGGCGCCGGCGAGCACTGTCCGTGACGCCATGATGAAATCCGGGTCGTCGTCGACGAGCAGAATTCGCTTACCCTTGGTCTCCAAATCACACCTCCATCATTACGAAAGATAGCAGCCGAGTCATACCGCGCCGTGCCACCGGGTCGACAATTCCCCGCGCCGCGGTCCGTGCCCGCCGTGCAAACCCCAGCGCGGCACGGCGCAGGTATCGCCGTCCCCCACGTCGCTCAATCGCCCGTTCGATGCTGTCCAGCTTCGCCGACTGGGCCGCTTCACTCTTTGACCGCCTAGTCGGTTCCGTCGGTTCCATGTCCTCCGCGTCGTCGAGCAACTGGAACACGAAACCGAAGTTCCGGCCGAACTCGTCCAGCGCGGCCAGTTCTGCGGCATCGGCTCCCCGCAACCGCCCGCCGGCGCGGCAGCAGAACGCGAACAGGGCCGCGGTCTTCTTCTCGATTACCTCATGGTACTGTCGCTCGATGCAGTTCGCTCCCGCCGCGACCTTTATCTCCAACCACTGCCCCTCGCACATCGTTCTGACCTCGCGCACGACCTCCGAAACCAGGCCGGCCCGCTCGACCGATTCCAGCAGGGCCAAACCCTGCACGAAAAGATAGTCGGCAAGGATAATTGCTGCCCGGGTCCCGATAACCTTGTGGAGGGCTGCGCCCTTGCGTCGTTCGTTCGACTCGTCAATCACGTCGTCGTGAATCAACGATGCCGTGTGGACCATCTCTACCGTGGCCGCCAGCAGTACCGCGTCACGCTCTGCGCTCCGCGCTTTGCCCCCGGAGCGGGCCGCGAAGAGCAGCAGGGCGGGCCGGAGACGTTTGCCGCCGGCGATGACTTCAAGACCGGGGTTGTTCCGACGGGCCATGGTCTCTTCGACCGCGGCCAGGGCGGCTTCGATTGGCGCGAGTATCCGGCCCACAGCGCTCATAGCGCCGCTGCCACGGTAAGAATCACGCCGAAGAGCAAGTGCGTACCGATGACCGCGAAGTTCGCCGGCAGCAGTTTCGGCGACTCGGCGTGGTGACGCAGCGCCCGGACCGCAGCGAACCCGGCCAGCGGCATGGTCACGAGCACGAATAGCGAACTGGGTGCAAGGACCTTCACAGCCACGAGCACGACGGTCAGCATGTAGGTAGCCGCCAGCGTCAGGGCGAGCACGACGGACGCGGCCCTCGTACCAAGTACGACAACGAGAGTCCGTTTGCCCACGGCCCCGTCCGCGTGTATGTCGTGGAACTCGTTGACGAAAAGAACCAGGCCCATCAGGATGCCGATAGGCAGGCTGGCAAAGACCGCGGGCCAGGAAAACGCCCGCGCCTGGACGAAGTACGCGCCAAACGCTATGACCGGCCCGCACCCCAGCACGCAAACCAGTTCGCCCGCCCCGCTCCGATGCCCGAACCTCACCGGCGGCGCGGTATAGAACCAGGCTATGACCATCCCGATGACGCCGACGACCAGCAGCACCCGACCGCCGGTCACCGCGTTGAGATACAGGCCGACGACCGAGGCAAGCACAAGACTTACAATTCCGGCGGCCAGCACCTGCCTTGGTCTCAGGAGCCCTTCCTGGATGACCTTGCTGCCGCCGGAAACCGGCGTGGTCGGGGTCAGGGCGTCATCTCCGCTCCTGTGGTCGAAATAGTCGTTGGTCATATTCAGCCCGGCGTTGGTCAGCACGGTGCCGAGAATCGTGAGGCCGAAGAGAGGCCAGTTGAAGGCGGCTCCGGCGTAGTGAGCATAGGCCGCGCCGAAGACCGCCGGCATTACAGTGCCGACGAAAAACGGGGCGCGCAGTACCCGCAGCCAGACGAGCAGATCCGGCCTGACCGGTCCGATTCGTCCGACCTGTCCGACTCCTGTCATCAGAACTTGTCGAAGTAGATATTCTCTGGCCGGACGCCGATGCGCGGGAGGATGCGCATGGCCGCGTCAATCATCGGCGGCGGACCACAGAGGACGGCTTCTTTTTCGCCGTCCGGTGACGTGTAATTGCCGGCGACCTGGGTCACGAAGCCAACCTCGCCATCCCACCGGTCCGCGGGCCCCGGCTCGGATAGCGCCGGGATGTAGCGGAAGTTGGTGAACCGTTTTTCGAGTTGCCGGAACTCGTCAATGTAGAACAGGTCCCGTCTCGACCTTACCCCGAAGAAGAGCGTCACCTTACGCGGCATGCCCTGCTCGGCAAGGTGCATGATTATCGAGCGCATCGGCGCCATACCTGACCCGCCACCAATCGCCACGATTTCCCGGTTCGAGTCTTCGTGGAGATAGAAGTCGCCGAACGGCCCGGTGAACTTCACCCGGTCGCCGACGTCGAGCGCCTTATGTACCCAGCCGGAGCAGAGGCCGCCCGGCACGTAGCGGATGATAAGCTCAATCTCGGTCCGACCCGACGGCGGGCTGGCGATGGAGTAGGCACGGAATTGGTCGGTCCCGGGGACGAGAAGCTGGACGTACTGGCCGGGCTTGAAGCTGAGCGCTTCGCCGCCGAGGTTGAACCGCACCAGTTTGGTGTCGTAGGTCAGCGTTTCAATCGCCGTCACGTCCCCTTCATACTCGCGGGCCGCGAGCATGCTCTCCGGCAACCTCACCTCGATGTTGCGCCGGACCTTGACCTGGCAGGCGAGCCGGATGCCCTGTTCGCGCTCCTGCCGGGTGACGAATACCGTCTCGGTCGGCAGGATTTCGCCACCCCCGGAGATGACCGGGATTTTGCAGAGCCCGCAGGTCGCCTTGCCGCCGCAGGCGGACGGCACAAAGAGTTTGTGCCGGTTCAGGGTCGAGAGTAGTGTGTCTCCGCCTTCGACCTTCATGGTCCGCTCGCCGTTGATGGTGATGGCGCACTCCTCGTGGCTGACCAGGAACCGCTCGGCCAGAAGCAGCGCGAGCGCGATGACCAGCAGCAAGGCTCCGACGATGACGACGGTTATCATTGAATCGCCACCATCCCGGAGAACCCGATGAACGCCAGCGCCAGGATGCCGGCGATGACCATCGTGATGCCGGCGCCGCGCAGGTCCGCGGGTACGTCACCGATCAGGACCAGCCGTTCACGAATGCCGGCGATGATGGTCGTGGCTAGACCCCAGCCGATGCCGGTGCCGATGGAGAAAGCAACGGTTTGCCAGAGACTGTACTCCCGGAGCACCACAAACAGTGATACCGCGAGCACGGCGCAGTTGACCGTAATCAGCGGCAGGAACACGCCGAAACTCGAGTGCAGCGCGGGGAAGAAACGCGAGACCAGCATCTCGACCAGTTGGACGGCGCTGGCAATGACGATGATGAAGACGAGGAAGGACATGACCTCGGAATGTGTCGGCACGAGGAGCAGCCGGTAGATGACCCAGTTGAGCGGGCCGATGATTGCCAGCACGAAAGTGACCGCCACGCCCATGCCGGCGGCCGTGCCCACCCGGCGTGACATCGCGAGCATCGGGCATATGCCGATTAGATAGGTCAGGGCGATGTTGTGGGTGAACACCGCCGCAACCAGGATAATCAGCGGGTTGAGGGTCATGTCATCACTCCTGTTCCACCGGCTTCAGTTTGGCGACCCGGCGGAATACCCAGTAGTATATCGCGAGGAGGAACCACGCGCCCTGCGCCATCGAAATCACCACCCAGGGCGGAAAACTCTCCGGCATAACGCGCACGCCCATGAGCGTGCCGAACCCGAGAATCTCCCGGAAGAACGCCAGGATGACCAGCGTGTAGAGATAGCTCAGGCTCGAGCCGAGCCCGTCGAGAAGCGAAAGCCACGTGCCGTTCTTGTTTGCGAACGCTTCCTGCCGGCCCATGACGATGCAGTTGGTGATGATGAGGCCGACGTACGGCCCGAGTTGCGAGCTGATGAGTGGGAAGTTGGCCTTGAGGAACAGGTCGACGATAATGACAAACGTCGAGGTGACAATCATGTAGGTTATCAACCGGTACTGGGACGGAATCCAGTTGCGCAGGAGCGATATGAGCACCGACGAAACGGTCATGACGAAGACCACGCCCAGTCCCATCGCGATTGCATTCTCCATCCGGTTCGAGACCGCCAGCACCGAGCAGAGCCCGAGCAACTGGTAGGCGACCGCGTTCTCCTTGAAGAACCCGGCGATGAAAGTTCGCCAGGGCCGGGTGTAGGCAATGCGCCGGAGGTTCATTACCGCCCGCCCTTCGCCGCCGCGCGGAGCCGGGCTGCGGCGTCGCTCACGGTCTTGACCAGGGCCTGGGAGCTGAGGGTCGCGCCGGTGATGGCGTCGACCTCGTTCTCGCCTTCCGCCTTGTGACGAATCGCGAGTTCCAGCGGCTCGGCCGCGGTCTTGCCGCGGTAGGTGACGAGGTACTCGGCGTCTTTGATGCGGTCGCCCAGGCCGGGCGTCTCCTCCTGCGCGAGGATACGAACACTGACGATGTGGTCGAGGGAGGAGTCGACGGTCACGATGCCCTCAATCATCCCCCAGAGCCCGCGGCCCTTGAACTCGTAGATAACGAGGCTGTCGGCGACGAACCACGCCACGCCGTCGCCGGACTGTTCCCGCACGCGCTGCTCGAACATCTCCCGAAAGTCGGCCTGGGTCCACGCGATGCCGGCCGCAGTCAGGATGCTGGTCTTCAGCCGGGTCTCCTGGAAACGTTTCACCGCCGGCGCCGAGTAGCTCTGCATGGCGATGAGCATCCCGACCGACACTACGCCCAGTACGACGATGAAGAGTACGTCCAGCAGCTTCCGCTTCAGATTCACGCCGCCAGCCTTCTCACCCTGGTCGTGGCTCGCTTGTACGCGAGGTTGACGACCATGCTGTCAATCAGCGGACCGACCGCGTTCATCACCAGAATCGCGAACATCACGCTCTCCGGCAGCCCGGACAGAGCCCTTATCAGCACCGTCAGTATCCCCAGCGTGATGCCGTATATCCAGCGGCCGGTGAACGTGAACGGCGACGTGACCGGGTCATTGGCCATGAAGAATGCCCCGAACAGGAGCCCGCCGGAAAGCAGCTGGAACCAGACCGGCGCGACCCGCTCCGGCAGAACCGCGTGCAGGACCAGCGCCGTGACCGCGACGCTGCCGAGATACGAAATCGGAACCCGCCAGTCCCCGGCCCGCATCACTATTACGA
>Ga0208046_1000028_pt1 | contig 25605 bp, 20 predicted proteins | sample PL_2010_300m_FD_184161 | JGI IMG/M metagenome (GOLD analysis project Ga0208046, IMG submission 184161) | Freshwater microbial communities from Powell Lake, British Columbia, Canada to study Microbial Dark Matter (Phase II) - PL_2010_300m... | ecosystem: Environmental > Aquatic > Freshwater >... | reverse complement strand
AGGTACAGCGCGGTATACAGGTCAGGATATGAGCTGAAACACGACGAGAGATACGACGACGGCTACAGCCAGCGTTCCGACCCGCGATCTGCGCAACGCTCACCGGCGAGTTACCAGTGACCAAGTTGCAGGTCGCAGTGGCGGATGGTGTCCGTGCAGAGGAATCTGCGCAATCTGGGAATCTACGGATGTCCTTTCCGTGTCCGCAGTCCTGCATTCTGATTTCTGCTCTCTGAATTCTGTGCTGTCCGGGGCGAGACCCCTCCTCAGGGGTGCGCAACGCACCCCTTCGGCTTCGTGTGGCTGCGCCACCGTAGAAACGAGCAGGGCAGGCTCCGGAACGAGCGGGGTGACACTTGGCCTCTGTGGCCCCTGTCGGACAGTGCGAGGGATCGAGTGGCGGAGGGCGGTGTACGGTCTTCGGTGTGGGTGGCAGGCGGGCTCAGTCGCCGGACTTGGGTTTGTCGCGGGCGACGAAGTCAGCCGAAGTGTCGGCCGGCACGAGCAGCCGGTCGTGCAGGAACTCCGGCGCGAGGTCGGCGCCGTTGTCCCAGGCGATGGTCCCGAGTTCCGGGTCCAGCCTGAGCGTGGCGAACATCGATCTGTCCTTCAGCGGGGCAAACATTTCGCCATGCAGCTCATCCGCAAGGTCAACGAAGCCCTCAGCACCGTCGTTGAACTTGAGACGGACGACGTAGTCATGTTCGTATCGCGCTTCTACAACGTGCAGAATCATCGCTTCACTCCAATGGTTCGATGTAGGCCAGTGGCAGCCGCTGACGTGCGCGTTCCCAGTCGGCCAGCAACTCCGCCTGGCGCGCCTCCCGCCACTCGTTCACGAGCGACAGGACACGCCGCGGCAGCGAGCCCTGAATCACTGCGCCCGTGCGGATGTCAATCATGCCTTCGTCCCCAGCATACTTCGCATGGAAGTGTGGGGGAAGATGATCTTCCCAATAGAAGACAATGGCAATTCCGTAGAATCTACTAACGACCGGCACGCAGCCATTCTAGCCGACTTGCGGCCCGCTGCAAGTCGGTCGCGGGCGGCAAGTGGACGAAAAGACGAGGTCCAGGATCTGGGCAGGCGGAGATCCGCGTTGGCCGCAGCGGCCCCTGTCCGACAGTACATCCGTGGTTGATGCCCGCCGCGCCTCAGTTCTGAATCCTGGTCTCTGCATTCTGACTTCTGGTCTGTCCGACACCTTCGTGTCTTGGTGCCTTGGTGGTAAACTCCGATCTCGGTTCCAGGGGCCGCCAGTGTCTGCCGCGCTTGACTGCGGGCGTTCGGCGCTGTAGAACCACAGCAGGCCAACAGGAGGTCGAATGAGAAAGTTCGCGCTCTCAGTGCTTCCGTTCGTGTTGCTTGCCGCTTGCGGCAAGCAGTCACCGCCCGAGAAACCGATTACGCCGGTCGGACCGGCCAGTTGCACGACCGGCGTCGCGTACGTGTACAAGGTGATGGCAGTCCATCCGGAGGGCCAGCCTTTGGAGTTCCAGTTGGACTGGGGCGGGACAGTGAGCAACTGGGGCAATTGGGCCGCGAGCGGGGAGACGGTAGCAGTCAGCCATGTCTTCGACACCGCCGGTACATACGCGACAGCGGCCCGGGCCCGCGACAGCGCAGGCCTGCTTTCCGACTGGTCGGATCCGTTGTCGGTCACGGCTGTCAGCATACCGAGCGGGCCGGTCCGTAACCTGTCGCTCATGGCAGAGACCGATTCGACCGTGAGGCTTGGCTGGAGCCCGCCGATCGAAGGCGTCCCCAACCTGTACCGGGTGATGTTTGCACCTGTGGGTCAATCGCCCGTCGTTGCGCTCGAGACCGGCGATACGACCTGCGTGCACGACCCCGCGGGAATGACCGGCGAGTATCGCGTGCTGGCGCGGTTCGGCGGCATTCACGTCGAACCTGAGGAGACGCTATCGACGACTCCGGTCCAAAGCGGTGCAACGTGGGTCGGCGAGTTGAGCGGGCCGGACAAGCCGGGCTGCGGCTGGCCTGCGCCGGACCGGGTCGCCGGGACGTACGACATGAGCGATACTGCATGGGTCGATTTGGTCGAGTTCTACGTGACCGACTTCAAGGCGGGCTCGAACGGGCCGACCTACTACCTTGCCAGCCCCGACCTCGCGCCGGCTGACTCAGGCGGCAGCGTGCCGGCCGGACGCTGGCACGTCACGAGCTTCGCGGAGCTCGCGGATGAGCAGGGCCCGGTTCCGCCGGTTGGCGACAGCGCGTGGAAGAGCACGGCCCGGGTCCCTGGCGCGATGGTTGCAGCGTGCCATATCGAGCAGGGCTACTTCGTGATGGTCAAGGTGACGCAGTTGCGGATACAGCAAGAGGACCTGCGGCTGCAGGCGTGGTTCCAGCCGGTGCAGGGGCTGCGGCTGCTGCGGCACTAGGCGCTACAGAGAATACAGGTCAGAGGCGGCCTCGGGCCACCTCTGCGTCGAATCCCGATTGGGGCCGCTACTCGATGAAGCCGTGGGTCTTGAAGCGGCCCACGATGGTGTCCCTCGGCACCAGGCCGACGATGCGGGAGAGTTCGTTACCTTTGGCGTCAAGGAAGACGAGTGTGGGTATCGCCTTGACCTCGAACTTCTGTGCCAGGTCCTTGTTCTGGTCGGAGTCGATTGACTTGATCTCTATCTTGCCCTCGTACTCGCTGGCGAGGGCCTCAATGATCGGCTTCAGCTCCTTGCAGGGGGGGCACCACGTCGCCCAGAAGTCCCAGAGCTTGGGAAGGTTGGTCGGCACATCGGGCTGGGCCTGCGCCTGGGCTTGCGGCTGCGTTTGAGTCTGGGCCTGCGACTGTGCCGCGGGTCCGGACGTTGGTTTCGGGGCGCAGCCGGCAACGACGAGCAGGGCAAGCACGAATGTAATAGTCAGCGTTCGCATTAAGAGACTCCTTTCGCCTACAATTCTGGGCCGGCGACGGGCCAAGTCAACCAAAGCCGGGTTCCCGCGCGGCGCCGGGCGACTGCCTCATCTACGGTGCGCAGGCGGCGATGTCCTGGGGATTCAGCACGATGTTCGCTATCTGCGCTTCGACGCGGCGGCGGGCCTCGGGGCTGCGGTTGCCCGGCCGCAGGTAGCCGAGGTCCGCCGGTACAAGCTCGAGCGTGAACCGGACACGGGAGTGGAAGACCAGCGACTTCTTCGTGCCGTCGTACTGCACCGGCGCAACGAAGGCACTCGCGATGTTGTACCCGAACATCGAGCCCTGGTGACCCGCGGTTACGATTCCCGGCGGGTAGGCGGAGCCGTAGTACTTCGGGTCGGCCGGCGCGAACTCGAACGGGCCGGGGTCGGAGATTGGCCGCGGCGGCTGGACCGGATAGACGTCGAACGTGCCGGGAACAGTCTCGGCTTCCACGACGTCGAGCCGGACGGCTACGACCTTCATGTCCCGGGGCACCACGAGCTGCGCGACCGCAATCGGCACCGCGGGCGCGCCGGTTTCCCACGCGCTCACGCACCGGCCCAGAGAAACGGTCGTCATTCCGTCCATCGGCTTGAGCGTCAGTTGGCCGCGGGCGAAGACCAGCTCGCCGCTTACTGTGGCCGCCGCGGCCATGGCGGCCACCGCGATAATAGCTGCGAACATCCTGAACATGTTCTAGTCCTTTCCGATCTTGACAACCTTCTCGGTCCGGCCGCTGTTCTGTCCCGGCACGACGTAGTAAACCCCGGGCGCGAGAGCGGAGACGTCGTTCGCGCCCGGTGCGAGGTCCAGCACCTTGCGGCCGGCGATATCGAGCAGAGCGGTTTTGGGGACAGTCCCCGTGCGGGGACAGTCCCCCAGCAGGAGCACGCCGCGCACGACCGTCGGCCCGAGCTTGCGGCTTGCGGTTTGTGGCTTGAAGCTCTCCTCTGCGCCTGCTCCGGCCGGCATCCAGACCGGCATCGCCGCTTCGCCGAGCAGGTTCCATTCGAAGAGACACCACCGGTAGGTGGTGCTGGTCTCGGCCAGGGGCACGGCGTCGGCCCAGGCGCGGACGATAGCCTCGAGGCTGCCTTGGAACGGGTCGGCGAAGAGGCCGCGGACAAAACCCTCGACCATCACGAACGACCCGCCCCGCTGCGGATTCCCCCGGGGCCCGCCGAGGCCGTAGCGCGAGTTGCTCGCCACGGCAACGCCGCCGCCGTTCGGGTTCTGCATGAAATACTCGGACGCGCAGTCCGAGGTGTCGAACTCGCCGGCCGAGCAGCCGACCGACGTCATGATGGTGTACTTGCCCTGGTTGGTGAACTGCGCCAGTTCGTCGCGGTACATGACGTAGCCGTGGTTCATGTAGCCCATGCCCATGCCGAAGTAGTTGCAGTGGTCGGCGTGAATCCAGATGTGCTGGCCCTGGTTGACCAGGTTCTCGACGGCGGCCATGTGGTTGCCGGTGTAGCTGTCGTAGACCTTGGCGCACGGTTTCATCCCGGAAGGAACGTAGGCCGAGTCGTAGAGCTCCATCGTCGTTTCGCAGTAAACCCCGTCGAAGATGTCAAAGCCGGAGAGCAGCACGTTGCGCAGGTACGGAGCATCGGGGTCGGCGGTGTAGGCGAGGAACTTGCTGACGAACAGGTCCACCGAGGCGACGGCGGTCGCGGGCACGCGGCCGACGAAGACGTCCGGATACATGTCGCAGGAGTCCTCAGGTTCTCCGAACAAGCCATCGCTGTCAGCGTCCCAGGTGCCGTCCAGGTCGGAGTAGTAGAGGTCGGCCGGGATGGAGTCGAGCAGTATCGGATTGTACCCGGTGGCATCGACCCAGGCACGGCGGCACGGTACGATTTCCACGTCCCCGCCCAAGAGCACGTGGGTCGTGCCCCAGTTCGAGTACGCGTATTTGATGAAGTTGCGGACCTTCTCCGGGTTGTCGCGGCCCGCATACTGCGCGTAAATGTCCTCGACCGTCACGACGGTGTCGTTCAGCCCCAGGCTGCCATCGACGTAACTGCACAGCGGCGTGAAGTGCGACACAAAGGAATCGCAGGTTATCACGACGTGGGGATACTCCTGGCTTGCAGCCGGCATCGCCGCCAGCACCAGCACGATAAGCAATGTCAGGCGGTTCAATCGACCCTCCTAGTTCAGAATTAGGACTCTCGCCGTACCGAGGTCGGACGGCGAACTCACGAAGTAGACGCCGGGCGAAAGCCCGCTCACGTCATTCGGGCCGCGGCACAGGTCGAGCACCTTTCGGCCGGAGACGTCGAGCAGTGCGGCTTTGGGGACAGTCCCCGTGCGGGGAGAGTCTCCCAGCAACAGGATGCCGCGGACGATGGTCGCTGCGTTCATCGTTCCGCGTTCATCGTTCATCGTTTCCTCCGCAACGCCGGCCGTGACGTGGGAGCTGTCGAGGACCCAGTTGTCCGGGTCCGGGGTCAGGCTCAGGGGCTCTGCCGCCAGCACAAAGGTGTCGAGAGCCACGGTGTCCTGCGGGTGGAAGACCACGAGCGTGCTCTCGCTTCCGCAGTTGAACCGGACCGGGAACGGCATGTGGAACAGACGCGCAGAGTTGGTGTCATTGTGCTGGGCGAGTGTCGCACTTACCAGCCAGCTGTCACCAAGCGGCTGCTTGTCCCACGTAATGGTGTACTTCGGATAGCCTCGGTCGTACACCCATTCGTTGAAGAACCAGTCGAGGTCCTGGCCGGAGAACTGCTCGCTGATGCGCTGAAAGTCCTCGGTCGATGCGGTGCCGTATTTGAAGCTGTCGCCATAGGCGCGCAGGGCCCGGTAGAAGAGGCCGGGGCTTTCCCAGGCGGTGTCGCCCTCGACGAATTGCAGCATACGCATGATCCAGGAGCCTTTGCAGTAGATAATCCCGTAGTTGTAGATCTGATTCGGCGGCGGGTTGTATATCGGGAAGTCGCGGTTGCGGTGCTGGCTGAAGTAGCTATTCGCCTTGCCCGCGACATAGCCGTTGAATGAGGGGCGGCCGTACATGTGGCCGGCGTAGAGGCACTCGGCCCAGGTGCCGAACCCCTCGTTCAGCCAGACATTCGCGAAGTCGACGCAGGTGACCATATCTCCCCACCACATGTGAGACAGTTCGTGGGCCATGCCTAGCGGGTCGCCATTGCGCAGCCACTGGGTGTGAATCATCGTCATGGTCTGGTTTTCCATCCCGCCCCACGGGAACCCGTAGTAACCGGGAACCATGCCGTACTTGTCGAACGGGTAGTCGCCGAACCGAATCGAGTCCGAGAAGTAGGTCATCATGTCGGGAATCCCGCTGAATGTGCTCTGGGACACGGCCCAGTCCTCGGGCCACACGAAGTAGATTGAAGGCACCGTGTCGCCGTTCTGCAGTGGGATATCGTGCTGCCAGGTAGAGAACCGGGAGGCAGAAAAGGCGATGAGGTAGGTGGCGATGCTGTAGGGATGGCGCCAGTGCCATGTCTTGGTGTGGTTCGCGGTGTCGGACGAGACTGAGTCGAGCAGGCCGTTGGCGCAGGCCTGGAACGAGTCGGGCACGGTCAGGTTGAGTTCCACGCCGCGTTCCGCCTTGTCCATTGGCGCATCATAGCAGGGCATCCAATAGCGGGCGTCCTCCGGCGGCGTGCAGGTCATGCAGTAGGCGTGGGTGACGGTCGGTGGCCGCGTAAAGAAGTAGCCGCGCTCGGCGGCAGTAGACTCGCGGTGGAAGAAGATGTCGAGAACGGTCGAATCGTTCTGCGGCAACGGTGAGTCGAGGGTGACGGCGAGCAGCCCGGTCGGTGTGGTGAAGCTCAAGGGCACGCCCGAACGCTTGACCGAGTCGCAAACCAGGTTGACGAAGTGGAGCGAGCAGGCGGCGAGGCTCGTCACCTCGCTCTTGATGGCGACGCCCGCGTGCGCGACGTAGGATCTGTTCGTCATCGGCAGGTTGATGTCCAGTCGGTAGTGGCGTACATTGTAGGAATGGAGTGACTCGGCCATCACGGGTCCGGTGCTACGAGCACAGTGCGAAGATGAGATGTTCGCCCCGGGCTTTCCCCCGAGCCATGGTTCATCGAACCATGCACCAGACTGCGCCAATCCTGCGACCGCCAGCATCAACAAGAGCACTATGGTTCTCATTCCTCCTCCTGACTCCTAACCGCTAACTCCTAACTAGCTCAGCAATTCTGCTATCTGCACTGCGTTGGTTGCCGCGCCCTTGCGCAGGTTGTCGGTGACAACCCACAGGCTCAATTCATCCGGTTCCGCGCCCTGGCGCACGCGGCAGACGAAGACCGAATCGTTACCCCGGCAGTCAACCGGAGTCGCGTAGTCATGGCCCGAGCGCAGGACCACGCCGGGCGCGTGCTTGAGCACGCGCAGCGCGTCCTTGACCTTGACGGCCTGGCCGAACCGGCAGGTGACGGCCAGCGAATGGCCGACCGAAACGGGCACGCGCACGCAGGTCGAGTTCACCTTCAGCTCGGGCAGGCCGAGGATCTTCGCCGATTCCCGAATCGTCTTCGTCTCCTCGCCGGTATTGCCGTGCGCGTCGACGTCGGCAATCTGCGGGATGAGGTTGTCGGCAATCTGCGATCCGAGCGCGCTGCCTTTGGAGTCGGGCTTCTGATTGAGCGCCACGAACTCGGTTTCGTACTGGAGTTGCTCGACCGCGGCCCTGCCTGCGCCGGAAACCGACTGGTAAGAGGCGAGCCAGAGCTTCTCGAGGCCGAACTCCTCGTGCAGCGGGTTGACCGCGACGACCAGGGGAATCGTCGTGCAATTCGGGTTGGCGATGATGTTCTCGTGACCCTTGAGCGAGTCGGGGTTGACTTCCGGCACGACCAGCGGCACCGTGGGCTTGAGCCGGAACTCGCTCGACTTGTCAATCACCGGGCAAAGCGTCGCGATCTGCGGCACCAGCTTCTTCGCGAGGTCGGCCTCGAGACAGAAGAAGGCGACGTCCAGGCCATAGAACCCGTCCGGGTCGACTGCCTTCACCTCGTATTCTTTGTCGCGGAATTTCAGTTTCGTGCCCGCGCTCTTCGCCGAGGCAAAGAGGCGCACGTATTCAATCTTGTGCGGGCCCGACTCGAGCACGCGCAGCAGGGTCTCGCCCACGAGTCCGGTCGCGCCGGCAATTCCGATCTTCTTCACTTTCGGTTCTCCATAGGGTTATTCTGCGCAGCCTTCCGGACAAAGCCGGTAGCGAGGACTTTCATCTGCAGAATATACCAGCCGATTCGGGTGCTGGCAAGTCGCTGCCGGGCATCAGGAATCGGAGTGTTCACAGATTACACAGATTTCGCAGATCGGTTCGGACACAGGAGATGGAATCCACACGTTGCACAGACTAGGCAGTTGGGTCCGGACAGAAATCTGTGGAATCTGCGAAATCTGCGGATGTCCTTTCGGAACCTTGGCGTTCTTGGCGTCCCGTTCGACTCGCCGAATCCCTGTCATTCCGAGTGAGTCCGACGCACTGTCCGACAGGGGCCGCCGAGGCCAACGAGGAATCTCTTCTCCGGCGCGGCTTGTGTGGCTTCGCCACCGTAGGAACGAGCAGGGCAGGCCCTTGGCGGTCCTTGTCAAGTCTGGCTAGAAGTTGCGGAAGAAGCGGTGGTCGGGCTCGAACGTTTCGAGCTTGAGGAATGCGGCGATTTCCGGGCGGTTGGCGATGGCCGATGTGACGATGCCGAACGGGGCTCCGCCCAGCCAGTGGAACTTGGCCGTGATGACCCGGCGCAGCCACTTGAAGAACCCGGGCCTTGTCGCCGTGCGGACCGGCAGCTCCTTGTACCGGCGGTGAGTCATGATGAACCGAATCACCTTCTGCTTGGATGGCCATGACCGGTCGTGGAGCAGCACCACGCCGCCGGGCCGGAGCATCTTGTCAATGTAGAAGAAGTCGAGCAGGGTGTAGTCGAAAGTGTGCCAGCCGTCGATGAAGGCAAGGTCGAGCACTACGCCTTTCTCAAGCAGCTTGGGCAACAGCAAGTGAGAAGGGCCCTCGAGCAACTCGAAGGCCGAATCGAGTCCGGCACGCTTCAGGTTCGCGAGCGCCGCGCCGCCGTGCACCGTGTTCTGCTCCGGGTCCACACCGTAGTGGTGCACGCCCTCGGGGATTTTCGATTGCCGATTTCCGATTGGCGATTGCTCGGACTCTGCGGAATCTGCGCCATCTGCGGATGGTTCCGAACCCACGAGCGCCTCGCAGATGGCGAGAGTAGAAAGCCCGAAGGCCACGCCGGTCTCAAGCGTCGTCTTTGCCTTCACGAACCGCACTATCTCCTGCAGGATGAGCGCGTCCTCGCGCGGCACCGAGCCGGTTACCTTCCGCTCATGGCCGGCGAGGTCAACGCACTTGCCGGTGCGGTAGAGGTCTTTCAGTACGGGATTCACTCTGCCCTGAGTATAGACTGTCGGTTCAGCTTGTCCACATCTCGGGCGCGACCCGAGAATCGAGACACGAATCCACCACAGGGACACCCAGGCACCAAGGGGCACGGGAGGAACTGCTGGACCGATGCTTGGTGCGCTTGGTGTCTTGGCGGTTCTCGGTCGGACGCCGCAACTCGCGGCAGGCAGGTGAGGAAAACGGGTAGCGTGGGGCTGTTGAAGAAGCCGCCTCTTGTCATTCTGAGTGCAGCGAAGAATCTTCGCGATGACGATTCTACGGGAGTTAGAAGACCCTTCACTTCGTTCAGGGTGACATGAATGGGGTTTCTCAACAGCCCCAGCGTCCCCATTTACGATGCCGCGGAGGGCGGGCGTGTGCCCGCCCCTTGAATGCCGACTGCTGGCTGCTGACTACTGCGCTACGACGACCTTGGTGACAAGCGTCGGCTCTGAACGGACGAAGTAGATGCCGGGAGTCAGCCCGCGCACGTCGTTGGCGCCGGGCTGCAATTCGAGAACCGAGCGGCCGGATGCGTCGAGCAGAACGGCTTTGGGGACAGTCCCCGTGCGGGGACAGTCCCCTAGCAACAGGACTCCGCGGACGAGGGTCGCGTGCGGCGTGGGGCGTGAGGTTTGAGGCTCGTAGCGTTCCTCCAAGCCTGCGGGAGTGATGTTCCGTCGGAGGAAGACGGACCCATAGTAGTCACACGATATCATGTCCAGGTCGCCGTCGCCATCCCAGTCGGTGAAGTTGACGCGGGGCGGGTTGCCGTTGGAGAAGCTGTCCGGGTCCGGTTCGACCAGGTTGATGAATGTGTTGAAGACCGGGTTCGTGTCGGTGCCAACATTACTGTAGAGGCGCACCGAGCTGTACCACTCGCCGAGAACCAGGTCCCTTCGCCCGTCGTTGTCGAGGTCCAGAAGCAAGGGCACGCAGCGGTAGTTGTTGAACTGACTGCCGTTGTGCAGCACCGGCGTCGAGTCGCCGAAGACCGGCATCGAGTCGGTCCCCTCGTTCAGGTAGACGTAGACGTTGCACGGGGCTCCGATGCCTTCCTGGCCCGCCAGCAGGTCCTTTCGGCCGTCCAGGTTCCAGTCGACTATCCCTGGCCACGAGTTGTTGTTGGTCATGATGTCGGTGTCGTGGGCCTGAATGCGGCCGGCATTGGTCAGGGTGCTGTCTTCCTTTCTGAGGAAGGCGGTGTAGTACCCGAGGCGCTCGCCGGTGATGAGATCCAACCTTCCGTCATTGTTCCAGTCGCACACGGCGACTGTCGCGCCCTGGCATCAGCCGGAGCTAAGTGATATGTCCGAGCCGTCGGCCTGGAGATAGACGAAGTCGCCGAACACCGGCGCGGAGTCCTCCCCGACGTTCTCGTAGAACCTGACCTTGCCGGACAGATACTGGCCCAGCAACAGGTCCTGTTTGCCGTCGCCGTTCCAGTCGACCAAGAACGGCGAGGCATTGCCTCCGGTCCCGACGTTTATCGGTACGCTATTTGCCTCAATCGCGACCGGGGCGTCGAACACGGGCGTCTGCGCAAACGCGACGACTGCGAACAGAGCAAGCAGGGCTGACAGTTTCATATTCATGGTAGCCTCCGAGAAGTAGTAACCGAAACCGGCGACGATGTCAAGCGCGCACAGCCCGGAATCCAGAATTGAACCACAGAGCGCACAGAGATTGCAGGGATCCGAAACGGACTCCGGCTTTCACCCGACTCTGTGTTCTCCGCGGCCTCTGTGGTTAGCCCCATGTCGGTTTCCGGGCCGCCTCACGCCCGGGCGTGGTGGTGGAGGAGCCAGCGGGCGGCGAGGACGATGAGCAGGAGTGCGAGCAGGCCTGCGACCATCGGCAGCAGCACGCTCAAGGCCGACATCCCCACTGAGCCGCCGGTTTCGAGCGTGGCCGCGAGCGGGTGCGCGAGCCCGGCAGTCGCGTAGGTTGACGCCCGGCGCAGGGCGACGGTGGCAAGCTGGACCGCCGCGGCGACTCCGCCCCCGGCGATTGCCGCCAGGGCCCAGCGCAGCACCGGGTTCATCCCGGTGACAACCGAAGCCGTGATGACGATGCCGGCAACGATTGCCGCGGGCGTGGCGGCAACGTCGAGCACATGGTCGAGCCACGGTACGTGGTAGGCGACAATTTCGAGCACGGTGGCGACCCCGAAGACGATTAGCGCCGGCCAAGAGCCGAACCAGGCAAAGTCGGGCGCGAGTTCGAGCTGACCGGCCATGGCGGCGATGCTGATCGCTAGGAACGGCACGAACACCCGGAATCCGCAGGCTGCGGCGAGGCCGATGCCCAGCAGCACGTAGAGCAGGTATTCCATGATCTCTACTGCCAGATTTACCACAGGTTTGTCGTGCTGTCAACCGAGGCGGTCGAATCACGGAATGGAACCGCCAAGGAACACCAAGCTGCAACCGAAGGCAGAAGTCAGAATGCAGAGTGCAGAATGCAGAAGTCCGGATGTCTCAACCTCAACCTCAGCCTTAACCTCAACCTTAACCTTTCCTGCTCTGCTTGCAGCCGGCGGACGCCGGACTAGAATAGCCGGATGGCAGCGACCGGCGGTGCGGGACACGAGCCCGCAGGCTCGGGACACGATCCGAAACCCGCGGAGGGTTTCGGTCATGGCCCTGTCCGCCTGCGTGACATCGCGCGGGTGTTTGCCAAGCTGGGCACGATTGGTTTCGGCGGCGGGGTCGGGATGCTCGCGCTCATCCGGCAGGAGGTGGTGGAGCGGCGTCGCTGGGTTGATGACCGGCAGTTGAGCGTCGCGGTGGCGATGGGGCAGATGCTGCCCGGGCCGTTCGTATCCAACTACGCCGAGTACGTCGGTTACGAATTGCGGGGGATTAGAGGCATGGCTACCGCAGTCGTAGCGCTGCTCGCGCCGAGCTTTGTCCTGATGGCCGGGTTGAGCTTCCTCTATTTCCGGTTCGGCAGCGTGCCGCTGGTGACGAAGCTGTTCGCCGGCGTGCAGCCGGTGGTCGTCGGAATCCTGGCGTGGGCAACGTGGTCAATCGGCAGGGCAAACATCAGGAACTGGCAGGCGGTAGTCATCGGAGTGCTCGCCGCGATCGCGCTGTTCTTCAAGGTTGACGTGCTACTGGTCGTGGTCGCGTGCGGTGTTCTCGGTATCGCGCTTTCCGGGGCTTGGAGGAGTCGGCCGAAGGCAGAGCCCGGAACAGGAGAGGGGAGCCGCCAAGGACGCCAAGAGCGCCAAGGGCAGAGCCGGATGGTACTTGTGCCGTGGTTGCTGCCAATGTTGTTGGTCGCTGCAGCAGCGGGGCCATCGGCGTGGCAGAAGGCGGGGGAGCTGGCGCTGGTGTTCCTGAAGGTCGGCACTGTCATCTTCGGTGGCGGGTTCGCGGCCATTCCGTTCCTGCAGCACGAGGTCGTGGACGTACATCACTGGCTCTCGATGCGGGAGTTCATTGACGGCGTGGCGCTCGGCCAGATTACGCCCGGGCCGGTGGCGATAACCGCGGCATTCATCGGGTACAAAGTGCTCGGGTTCTGGGGTGCGTTGATAGCGGCGCTGGGCACTTTCCTGCCGTCGTCGCTGATGCTCTGGGGGTTGATCCACGTCTATCGTCGGGTATCATCCAATTCCCTGGTCCAGGGGTTCCTGTCCGGCGTGATGCCGGCGGTGACCGGAATGATTCTGACGGCGACCATCTTCGTTGGGAAGAGCGCCATCAACGGCCCGGTGCAGGCGGTCTTGGCGCCGCTCACTCTTTGCCTGCTGCTCCGGTTCAAGGTTGCACCGGTTTGGCTGATACTGGGCGGCGCGCTGGTCGGGTTGGTCACAGTATAGAGCAGGCGCACTGTCCAACAGGGGCCGTTGTGGCCAAGTCAGAAGACGGAAGTCAGGATAGTGAAGTCAGAAGTGCAGACACGAAATACGGTTCACGGTATACGGTCCACGGCGTAAGTTTGACTACAGGAGGAGCATGGCATAACATCTCTATGGTATGATTAACATGGCCCGCCTTGTCCGCTCGGTCCTTTTCCCTCTCCTAGCCGCAAACCTCATAGCGCCCGTGTTCGGTCAGAGCCGCAATGCCGTTGCGGATGACCGTTCAGCGCAATCCCGGGGCCCGTCGAAAGCCGTGACGAGCCTGCCTGCCGTCCGCAAATCGGTTGAGCGTCGCGCAGGCGAAAAGTCGCTCACCCAAGCACAGGCTGACGCAATGCGGGTCCTGAGTTCGAGCCCGAGGGGCATCGTGCTGGAACTTGCGGCCGACAGTTTCAGCACATCAGGTACGGCCGAGGGTATCGCGGTGTCGGCGTCGGGATTCGAGCGGCTGGCCGAGCCGGGCGAGCCGGACCTGCCGAGTCGGGTGGTGTTTGTCGGCGTACCGCAGGCCGGAGGGGTGAGGCTGAGCGTCACGACTGAAGGCACCGAGACATCGGCTGGTGTGCAGGTCAGGCCGGCGGTCGGGTTCGGAGACAGCGAGCCGCGGACGGAATACAGCACACAGGCGGCGGCGAGCGGGTTCTGGCCGGCGGCACCGGCGGAGATCCTGAGCATCGAGACGCTGCGCGGCGTGCGGTTTGCCCGAGTCAGAGTCAGTCCGGCCCAATACGACGCGGCCACGAGGACGCTACAACTGCACCACAAGGTGCGCGTCTCGCTGTCGTTCGACCGGCCCGCGGTTCAGGTTGACCGGCCGGACGCGCTGGATGACGTCATCAGGCCCATGCTCGTGAACGGTGCGGACGCCATCGGCTGGAAGCTCGACCTGCCGCTGCAGGACTCCATCAACTTCTTTGAACGCTCGAACGTCTGGTGCCGAATCAAGACTGAGAGCACCGGCGTGTACCGTATCAACTCGGCCGACCTGAAGGCAGCCGGGTTCAAGCCGGAGTCGATTGCGCCGGCGACGATGAAGCTCTACTCAATCGGGCCGTACACGGTGAACGGCCCATACCCCGACACGATGGTCGAGGTGCCGGTGTACGTGAAGGACAACGGCGACGCGAAGTTCGACAAGGGCGAGTACCTCGCGTTCTACGCCGAGTCGCCTTCGTACTGGCAGGTCAGCGATTCGTCCCGGCTCACCAATGACACGCTCTGGCGGTCAAACGTGTTCACGGACTACAACTGCTGGTGGCTAACATGGGGTGGTGACAACGGCCGCCGCATGGACACGGTTTCCGGCGCGGGCGCGACGAGTCCGCTGCCGAACGCGTACGAGCACGTCCGGCTCGAGCCGGACAGCCTGTGCCCGGCCCGTTCCGGCCTGCTTTGGCTGTGGAAGGACATCGTCAAGACCGCGGGGCAGGACGTGGCAGAGACGTTCAGACTGGACCTGCCCCAGCGTGATACAATCCGCTGGCTGAAGGGCCGGTTCTACGGCAAAGGTACCGGCTACGCCCACGCGCGGATGTATCTGAACGGCTCCCTGGTGGACTCGCTGCGGATACCCCAGGACATGAAACTGCCCAATAATCGCCTCGACTTTCTCTTCGACAGCCTGCCGGTCGAGGCCGCCGCCCGGGCGGGGAAGTCTGATAGCTTGACCGTGGAGCTCTATGGGGACCCGGAGATGGAGGTCTTCCTTGATTTCCTCGAGGTCGGGTACACCGAGAAGCTGACGGTGACTAAGGCCGAGCCCCAGCTCGAGTTTCTGGCTGCCGAAGGCGGCGGGGCCGAGTTCGGAATCGAGGGCGCGACCGGCGACGTGCTGCTTCTGGACGTCACCGACCCGTACAGCCCGGTTCAGATAACCGACACCGACGTTTCCGGCAGCCGCCGGAACCTGCGGCTGAACGCCACCGGGTTCAGGCGGCTGCGGTGCGCGCTCTCGTCCGGATTGCTCGCGCCGAAGGAGGTCGTGCGCCGGAGTCCGGGTAGCCTGCGCAACCCGGCCGAAGCGGGCGACTACTACATCGTCTGTCCGGACGAGTTCTACCATGCCGGCGAGCTTTTTGCCCGGTACCGCGAGGGGAACGTCGCGGGAATACCGAACGCGCGCGTCCGGGCAGTGAAGCTGTCCGAGGTTTGCGATGACTACGCGTTCGGTATCGAGGAACCGGGCGCGATCAAACGGCTGCTTCAGGCCAAGCGGCCGGCCTACGCGCTGCTCGCCGGCGACGGCACATACGACTACCGGAACCGACTCGGCCTGCGTGGCGCGCCGGTAGTGCCGCCGTACGAGCTGGGCGAAGACATCGACCCAGAAGTGTACGGCGGCAGGGCCTACGGCTTGGATGCGTGGTATGCGGACCTGGACGGCGGTGCTCCGGACTTGATACTTGGCCGCGTGACGGTGAGAAGCGCGGTGGAGTTCCGCCAGTTCCTCGACCGGGTGAAGAAGTATGAAACGCAGCCGCTGGGATACTGGGCGAAGCGGTACCTCCTGCTGGCGGACGACGAGATTGAGGGTAGCTTTGACCGGCCAGACCCGATACAGGACCATATCCCGAACTGCGATGGGCAGGCGCGCATTGCTGCCGGCTTGCTCGACCCGGTTAAGGTCTACCTGACCGAATACCCGCTGACCGGCACCAATCTGAAGGCCGAGGCGAGCGCCGAGTTCATCCGGCAACTCAACAGCGGCGTCCTGCTCTTCTGTTTCTTCGGTCATGGCGCCGGATTCCAGCTCTGCCACGAGCAGGCCCTGCACATCACCAACACCGTGCCGAGCGTCAACAATGGCAGCCGCAGCCCGATGGCGTTCTACGGCTCGTGCGGAGTGGGCCGGTTTGAAGATACGCGCTATGAGGCAATTGCCGAGGAAATGGTACGGAAGGAAGGCGGCACAATAGCCGGCGTCGGCGCGACCAAGGCGACCGGGTCGAGCACGAACGCAGCCCTTGCCCGGATCATGTTCGGGCGGCTGATAGAATATCCCGATGACCCAATCGGTCCGGCGTTCTTCCAGGCCTACACGCAGGCAAACACCCTGTACCACTTGTTCGGCGACCCGGCGACCGTGCTCAGGATGCCGCACCGCGGTATCGTTCCCGAGGTCCGGCCCGATACTTTCTACCCGGGAGGCAGGAACGAATTCGAGGCTACCGACACAGCCAATCCGAAGGGCCGGTACGAGGTCTCGGTGCACGAAGCGCGCTGGCATCGCGAGTACCACTCGACGTACACAAGCGGCGGTTCCTTCTCGGTCAGCTACGACCTGCCGGGGTACGAAATCCACCATGCCGCCGGCACATTCGACTCGAGTCGGATTCGCGGGTCGTTCATCGTGCCGAAAATGCAGTACCCGGAAACGACCGACGTCGCCAACGGGCGCTACATCCGTCTTCCCAGCACCGGCCGCGTCTCCCTGCTCAGCTTCGACGGTTCGACTGCCCTGTCCTACGAGCGTGATTCGATTACGCTCGATACCGCGATGGTCGCGACCTCGGACAACGAGCCGCCGCTGGTGGGCCTCTACGCGGACGGCATTCCACTGATGCCGGCGCCGGACACGAACCGGGTTCCGCGCAGCTCTCACTTGCTCGGGCGGTTGAATGACCCCTCGGGCATCTTCCTCGTGCCGAACGTGGACCCGGCGATTCAAGACGTGGTGCTGAGCCTGAAGATGGGCGGCACGACCACGCCGCTCGCAAGCTACTTCCGCTACGATAACAACTCGACTGTGGCGGGGCAGTTCACCTACCCGCTCAAACTGCAGAATGTTCTCGACTCGCTCACGGTCACGGCTTCGGACAACATGGTGGATCCGACTAACCCGGGGCGGAACCGCACGCGTGTGACGGTGCTGCTTCAGACCCAGCTCGACGATGCGCTGAAGCTGACCGACTGCCTAGTCTATCCCAACCCGACCGCCGGCGCCGCGAAGTTCACGTTCGGCCTGAACCGCGCTGCGCTGGTCTCGGTGAAGATATTCACGATTGCCGGACGGCTGGTGCGCATGCTGCCGCCGGCGCCGTGCGGATTCGACTACAACCAGCTTGAATGGGACGGTCTGGACAAGGACGGGCAGCCGCTGGCCAACGGGGTGTACCTGTACAAACTGGATGCGCGGGTCACTGAGTTGTCTTCGGCCGGCGCTCAATCGGCCTCGGCCTCGTTCCGGGACAAGTTCGTCATCTACAGATAGTGGTCAAGAGGTCAAGTGGTCCAGTGGTTGAGTGAGGATTGAAGACCCCGGCGCTGCACCGCTAGATCGCTAGGCCACTGGACCACCAGCCTGCGCCTTCCTTGACTCCAAGCCTCATCCAGCTAGACTAAGTACAGTGGAATCGCTCCAGGTTCTGGTTGCACTGAAGCGCCGCAACAGGTTTTTCAACCTGTCCATTCCTGCATACGCCATCTACCTTGGAATCGCCGGGGTGGTGGCGGTTTTCGTTCTCGGGTCGCTGCTCGGGTCGCTTGCGGTTTCGCGCTTGACCGAACACGGCCGGGTCGACCGGCTCGCCCGCGAGAACACCAACCTCAAGGCGCAGGTAGCTACCTACGCCGCGGCGATGGACACGTTCCGCCAGTTCCTCGTCAAGGCCGAGCAGATGGACAACAAACTGCGGGCGTCCATCAACATGCCGCTGATACCGGGCGACATACGGCTGATGGGCGTCGGCGGCAGCCAACCACCGAGCCCGGAGCCGGGGGTTGACGCGATGCTACGGCGGCTGCGGTTCGAGCAGCAGTCACTGGCTGAAATCGAGGGCGCGGTGAAGGAGCAGGAAACCCGGCTCAAGAACATGCCTTCAATCTGGCCGGTGCAGGGCTGGGTTGCGTCCGGGTACGGGTCCCGGCGCGACCCGTTCACCGGCAAGCGAGAAATGCATCCGGGCCTGGACATCGTTGCGCCCACCGGCACGCCGGTCGCGGCGACCGCGGCCGGACGCGTCATCCATGCCGGCTGGAAGAGAGGCTGGGGCCGGTGCGTGGAGATCAACCACGGCCACGGCATCCGGACCTTCTACGCCCACTGTCGCTCTCTCAAGGTTGGCGCGGGTGACAACGTGTCTCGGGGCGACGTGATTGCCACGGTCGGCAATTCCGGGCGCTCGACCGGAACGCACCTGCACTACGGCGTGCTCGCAAGCGGCAAATGGGTGAACCCGGATAACTACGTTCTCACCCAACTGAGCGCGAACTAGACCCCTACTTCCGCAACAATACGACCGGCAGTTTCTCGGTGCGGGTTGTCCCGCCATTGCGGTACTCGACGCAGACCGCGTAGACCCCGAACGGCGCGCGGGCGCCGGTTGAGTTGCGGCCGTCCCAGCAGACAACGCCGCTCGCAGCCAATGGCCTCCCGGAGAACAGCGTCGTGACCTGCCTGCCACCAAGGTCAAAGACCATCACCTTCAGCGTGCCCTTCGCATCGGGCAGGCGGTAGAGAACAGCCAGGCTTTCCTCGAACCCGTCGCCATCCGGGCTGAAGCTCGACAGGCTCAGGTCGAACATGCGCTCCGACCCGCCGGGTGTGATGGTCAGGCGCATGAAGTTGTTGGTCGTGTCATCGTCGGGGTTGAGGAGCCGCGCGCAGAGGTCGGTCCTCACCGACGGGCAGACGAGGCGCACCGGCAGAGTTGTGTCCTGGCCTCGCTGCAAGGGCTGACCGGTCAGGGTAGTGTCATATTCACCCGCATCGTTGGTGGCGTTGCCGTTGCGGTCGAGGAAGACGCAGACGCTGCAGGCCGGAGTCGTACGGAAGCCTGCGTTGGTGACGTCGATTGCGGCGAACAAGGGTTCTCCGGGCTTCGTCTCGGTGGAGTCCGTCAGGGCGATGCCGGTAACGGCGAGGTCGAGGAACGTGGTGCTGCTGTTGGCAGCGCCGGGAGTGCAGCCGGCTGAGTCGCGACAGGCCGTCCAATTGCTGACCGTGTCCCGGCCGGCTACATCGATTCGCTCCCACGAAATCCCGTCGCCCGCGTCACAGGGAATCGAGTCCGTGGTGTCCGAGGGAGTACCAAAGGTGCTTGTGTCTTCATCGGGGGAACAGAGAACAACCGGGTCGGTCGTTGTCAGGCCGTCGCCGATGGTCGTATTGCCGACGGTGAGGACGAGCGTGCCCTCGCCGAACCGGTACGGCATGACAAAGCCGCCGGTCGGTGCCGTGTCGGTGTATTCGGGATCAAGCACAACCGCATAGCTGCCGGGGTTCAGCCACGAATATCCGATGATGAGCGACGAGTCGAGGGCGAGCAGCGAGGAGTCGGTCCAGGCGGTCAATACATCAACGGCATCACCGTCGGTGATCGTCCACCCGGTCAGGTCGATTGCGGTGCTGGTGGGGTTGTAGAGTTCGACGAACTCGTTCCGGTCCTCCGGCATGTGCGCCCCGGTAATGCCCTTGGGATTGGCCATCACTTCGGTGATGACGATACGGCTGGCGGCGACCAGCGCTACGAGAAGAGTCGTTCCCACGCGGGGAGGATAGTCGGCAGCAGCCGGGTTGTCAACCGCCGTGGAGGCGGTCAGTAGTCGGGTGCGCTACAGCAGGGGCAGGTAGCGTTTGATTTCGTACTCGCTCACCTGCGCCTTGTATTCATCCCACTCTAGTTTCTTGTTGCGGATGAAGCTCTCAAACATCTCGTCCCCGAGCGTGGCGCGCACGAACGGGCTGGCCTCGGCCTCCAGCACCGCGCCGTAGAGGTCGGACGGGAGCGAGCCGATGCCCGCAGCCTTGCGCTCTTTCGCGGTCATCCGGTAGATGTTGTCCGACGTCGGCGGGCCGAGCTTCAGCTTGTTGGTCACACCTTCGAGGCCGGCGGCAATGAGCACGGCAAACGCGAGGTAGGGGTTGCAGGCCGGGTCGGGCGAGCGGTACTCGACGCGGGCTGAATTGGGCCGCTTCTTGTCGAACGCGGGAACGCGCACCAGCGCCGAGCGGTTCATCTGGGCCCACGATACGTAGACCGGCGCTTCGTAGCCCGGCACCAGCCGCTTGTACGAGTTGACCCACTGGTTCGTGACCGCGGTCAGTTCGGAAGCGTAGCGGAGCAGGCCGGCCATGTAGTGGCGCGCCGTGTCGGAGATGTTCATTGGCGAGCGGGCGTCGAAGAAGAGGTTGCGGCCGTTCTTGAACAGGGACATGTGCACGTGCATTCCGGATCCGTTCACGCCGAAGACCGGTTTGGGCATGAAGCTGATGTGGATGTTGTTGGCCTGTGCGACCTGTCGCGCCACGAACCGGTGCGTGACGACGTTGTCGGCCATCGCGAGCGCATCGGTGTAGCGGAGGTCGACCTCGTGCTGGCTCGGCGAGACTTCATGGTGACTATACTCGACTCTGACCCCGAGCTTTTCGAGGGCGTCAATCGTGTCGTGGCGCACCCGCTCCGCGATGGCGGTCGGGGTGAGGTCGAAGTAGCCGTTCAAGTCGAGGAACTCCGGCGCCTTGTCGTTCTTGAAGTAGAACGACTCCATCTCGCAGCCGCAGTAGCAGGTGTAGCCCAGCTTTTTTGCCCGGTTCAGGACGCGGCGGAGCACGAAGCGCGGGTCCGCCGTAATCGGGTTGCCCGCCGGGGTCATCACGTCGCAGAATATCCGGCAAGCGCGTCCGCCTTGCACCTCCCAGGGCAGGATAGCAAAGGTCGCCGGGTCCGGTTGCGCAACCATGTCCGATTCCTCGATGCGGGCAAAGCCTTCGATAGACGAGCCGTCGAACGCCATGCCGCCCTCGAGGGCGCGCGGAAGCTGCGTGACCGGAATCGTCACGCCCTTCAGGAACCCGAGGACGTCGGTGAACCAGAGCTGGGCGAACCGGATGCGGTCTTTCCGAACCAGGGCCAGGACCTCGCGGGCGGTCAGTACTTTCATCCTTCCTCCTGAGAAGGGCAGTCCATCCGTGGACTGTCTCCAAAGCCGAATGCTTCCTCAAAACGATTCCGCTCCGGCTTGGCGGTCAGCCGGAACGAATTCCATTCTAGCGTCGGCGGTCACCGAGTCAAACTCCCACCCCAATCCGACATTGAACCACAGAGCACACAGAGACAACTGAGGGTACGGGCCGGACCTCCCGGCTTCACTGCTCTGCGTTCTCTGTGACCTCTGTGGTTATGCGCACATCGGTTCTGAGGCTGTCCGCCTCTCCTTGACACTTACCCGCGCTTGGGTATTCTTAGCGCGCTCTGCGAACCGTTAACCCGACCAAACACCTGTTCGGCCTGAAGTCTGCCAGCTCATCTCACGGGCAAAGTCAGGCCGCAAGTGACCATTTATCAAGGAGATAACAGAATGGCAAAGAAGAAGACGGTGAAGAAGGTCGTGAAGAAGGCACCGAAGAAAGTCTTGAAGAAGGCCCCCAAGAAGGCCTCCAAGAAGGCGTCGAACTTCATGCCCACGCCGGGAAAGACCGGCAAGGCCGCGGACCTAGCGGGCCCGGGAATCAGCACCTACGAGGCAGTAGACAAGATTCTGCCCGTCGGCTACCGCTCGATTCTGGACAACAAGGAAACCCAGAAGGCCATCTATGCGGTGAAGCGCTACATCGAAGACGGTCTCGCCGAGGCGCTGAACATACAGATGGCCCAGGTGCCGCTCATCGTCGAGAAGGAAAGCGGCATGAACGACAACCTCGACCGCGATGGTTCGCGCACGCCGATCGACTTCCCGTGCGGGCTCGGCATAACGCCGCGGATGAACGCGCAGATCGTGCAGGCGGCGACGAAGTGGAAGAGGTTCGCCCTGAAGCAGTACGGCTGCAACGTCGGCGAAGGCATCAACACCGACATGCGTGCCGTGCGCAAGGACTACTTCCTCGACCACGACCACAGCTCCTACGTCGACCAGTGGGACTGGGAGCGCGTCATCACCGCCCAGGACCGGAACCTCGAGTTCCTGAAGATGATTGTCCGGAAGATCTGGGGAGTCATCACCGGGGCCGAGGACTTTGTGCAGCAGATGTACCCGCAGCTCAAGGACCCGCGCTACCCGAACCTGCCCAAGGACCTGCCCTTCATCCACGCCGAGGAAATCCTCGAGCGTTACCCGGACCTGCCGCGCAAGCAGCGCGAGAGCCGCATCCTCAACGACTACTCGCCGGCCGTGTTCATCATCGGCATCGGCTGGGTCTTAAAGGACGGTTACCCGCACGAGATGCGGGCCGCGGACTACGACGACTGGGTTACACCGACCTCGCAGTGGACCGGCAAGGACACCCACGGCCTGAACGGCGACATCCTGGTCTGGAACCACCTGACCCAGCGCCGCCACGAGCTCTCCTCGATGGGCATCCGCGTGACCAAGGAGACGCTGAAGCAACAGCTCAAGCTGTCGGGCCAGCTCGACCGGCTTACGCTGCCCTACCACAGCATGATAATGAAGGACCAGATACCGCTGTCGGTCGGTGGCGGCATCGGCCAGGGCAGAGTCCAGATGTTGCTCCTGCGCAAGGCGCACTTCGGTGAGGTAACGGTTACCGTGTGGCCGAAGCAGCTCCACCAAGTCTGTGAGAAGCACAACATCTACGTGCTGAAATAGCCGAAGCACTTCCGATTTGACGAGGGGCGGCGCAAGCCGCCCCTCGACTCTCACGAACGCCGGCTAGGTGCGGGTCGTAAAGCTGATGTCGTCGAGCAACAGGGACGGGAACCGGTCACTGCCCAGCCAGTGCGCCGTGTCCTCGACCGCGATGACTTTCTTCAGGTCATCATAGACGTTGCCCGCGACCAGCGAGTCCTTGACCATGCCGACTATCGCGCCGTCCTCGACCCAGAGCCCGGGCGCGAGGCCGATTGAGTAGTCGCCGTTGAGCCGGTTGCCCGAATGTGCGCCCAGCGGCATTACCGCAATCACGCCCCGGCCCATCAACTTCAGCATCTCCTCGAACGAGTGCTCGCCCGGTACCAGCCTCAGATGCGCGAGCGACGGCTCGGGCCGCGTTGTCACGTCGCCGCGCCAGCCGTGGCCGGTCGGCTCGGTCCCGGTCTTGTGGGCGTAGAACCGGTCGTTGTAGAACGCTCTCAGCACCCCGCGCTCGAACAGCGTCAAGTTCCGGCAGGGCGTGCCCTCGTCGTCGAACGCACGCGCCCCGGGCAGGCTGTCGTTCAGCGGTTCGTCCTTGAGCGTGAGTTTCTCGCTCAACACCTGCTCGCCAATCCGACCGACCAGGGGTGACACTTTCTCGTACGCGTTCTTGGCATCGGTTGCCTCTCCTAGACGCCAGACGAGCGCCCACACTGAGAAGGGCAGGAAGAGCACCCGGGTCCGGCCGGACACGGCTTTGACTTCCTTCCCCGAGGCGTTGTAGGTGTCGGCGATGAACTGGAGGTCCTTCTCGGGAAACGGCGTGAACGCCTTGGCCGAGAACCCCCGGGCGATGCCCGCGTGCGTGCCCGGATAGAGCACGGCGGCATGGGCGCCGTAGTTCGTCGAAAGGCAGCGCGCGTCCACCCCGGTGCTCGTGAGCACGCGCTGCTCGTCTGTCATGCGGCTCGCCGCGACGTTTACCTGGCCTTTGACACGGCTCGACAGGTGGTCGGTCATCCGGCGACACTCGTCGACCAGCAGCGAGTTGCCGCCGACCTGCTCCGCCGCGGTGTCGAGCTGCGGAAGCTTCACCGGCTGCGGCAGGTCACCGGCCGATTCGACTCCACCGGCCAGCGCCGCCAGTGCGTCCCGCACCAGGCCTTCGCGGTCGATGAGGTTGCGCGTGAAGGCGAAACCCTGCTTGCCGTCTTTCACCACGGTCAGGGCCGTGCCCGAGTTCAGATGGCTGTCCGCGCTCTTGAGCCGGGCGTTGTCGAACATGACGTTATCGGCCGCAGAGCTCATGCCGAACACGGTCACGGCGTCGGCTTGCTTGCGGGCGATTTCCAGCAGGCGTTCCATTATCTGCCTCCCACTACCACACTGTCGACCAGCACGTGCGGCCCGCCGTAGCAGGACCGGAAGTTCATCTGGTATTTACCGCAGCCGCCGATTTCGCTCAAGGTCAGGTCATTGCCCGCCGCGCTGAGATTCTTCATCGTCGCGTACAGGTTGCCCGAGATGTTGATGTCGCGGAGCATCCGGCCCGGCTTGCCGCTCTTGACCTCGAACCCGAACTGGGCCCCGAAGGTGAAGTTCTCGCCGCTGGTTGCTCCACCCATGTGGTTGCAGAGGTAAAGCCCGTCGCCGAGCTGCTCCAGCAGTTCCTCTTTGGTCTTGTCGCGCGGCTCGATGAAGATGCAGCCCATCCGGATGATTGGTGCGAACCGGTAGTCCTGGGCCACGCAGTGGCCGGTGACCGGCTCGCCGAACTCCGCGGCGGTCCGGCGCGAGTGGAGCCGGCCGGAGAGCACGCCGTCTTTCATCAGCGCCACCGGACGCGCCGCGACTCCTTCGTCGTCGAAGCGGTAGAACCCGAGCTGGCCCGGCCGGGTTGGGTCGTCGGTTATCGAGAGCACGTCGCTGCCGAGCTTCGCGCCGATGCACATCTTCTCGCGCATCGTCGGGCTATCCTCAATGATATCCGCCTCGGAGAAGTGGCCGAACGCCTCGTGCGCGAACACGCCGGCCATCGACTGGTCGAGCACCACGCGGTACTCGCCGCCCTTGACCGGCTCGGCTCCAAGCAGGTCAACGCAGATCTTCACCCGCTCGGCCATCTCGGCCTCGCGGCCGCGCAGGCGCGCCAGTCCGTCGCTGCCCCCGAACCCGAACCGCACCCGCTGGGTCAGGCTGCCTTCCTTGGCGACGATCTCTCCGTTGATCCGTGCCGTGACCAGTTCCTCGCGCAGCCGTGCGCCCTCGGTCGACACATAGTACTTGTCGCGGCTGATCTCGTAGTAGGCGGCCTCGGTCGTCGCAATCTTCGGGTTTTCAAGCGCGATGTCGTTGTACTTGCGCAGCAGCGCGAGCTTTGCCTCGGCCGGAATCGGGCGCGGGTCTTCGCTCAGCTTCGGTTGGAACTCATCCTTGATCGGCGGCGCCGGGGCCAACCGTACCGGGCGGGCTCCGCCGCTCGCCAGCAACTCCGCGTTCTCCAATGCTGAGCGGGCAGCTCGTTCCGCGTCCTCGGGCTTCGTGAAAGGAACCTGGGACCAGCCGCCGTTCTTCAGCACGCGCCAGACGAAGCCGTCAGTCGAACTGGCCGAGAGCCCGGTAAGCTCGCGGCCGCTGAAATCGATACTCGTTTCCCGCGCCAGTTCGTAGCGCAGGTCGGCATAGTCTGCCCGCACGAGCCCGAGCATTTTCTCTAACCGGTCAAACACACGACCTCCTCTTCCTTGCTCTCAGTCTGCACAGAATAGGACGCGCCGCTGACGAGTCCGTTCCTCAGAAATAATCTGCTCGAAATGGGGTTGTTTCCTCAGAATAGAATCTGCCCGAAATCTGGTAGTTTTGCCCTCTGGCCGATAGCGTCATGC
>Ga0208046_1000026_pt1 | contig 25832 bp, 21 predicted proteins | sample PL_2010_300m_FD_184161 | JGI IMG/M metagenome (GOLD analysis project Ga0208046, IMG submission 184161) | Freshwater microbial communities from Powell Lake, British Columbia, Canada to study Microbial Dark Matter (Phase II) - PL_2010_300m... | ecosystem: Environmental > Aquatic > Freshwater >... | reverse complement strand
GCTCAGTCGGTGCTCGACTTCGTCGGCAACACGCCGATGATGGAACTCTCGGTCGAACACGAAGACCGGACCTGGCGCTTCTTCGCCAAGCTCGAGTTCATGAACCCGACCGGCAGCGTGAAGGACCGCATCGCCCGGTACATCATCGAACGGGCCGAGGAGCGTGGTGAACTGAAGCCCGACTCGATAATCGTCGAAGCCACCAGCGGCAATACTGGCATCGGCCTGGCCATGGTCGCCGCCGTCAAAGGGTACAAGCTCGTCATCGTCATGCCCGAGCACATGAGCCTGGAGCGTCGGAAGATCATGACCAGCATGGGCGCCGAGCTTTGCCTGACGCCCTCCGCCGAGAGTTTCGCGGGCGCGAGAGTGCGCGCGGAGGCGATGGCCGCCAAGGACCCGCGCGTCTTCCTGACCCGCCAGTTCCAGAACGAGGACAACATCGACTGTCACTACCGGACGACGGCGGTCGAAATCCTGCGCCAACTCGCCGGCACCCGCATTGACGCCTTTGTAGCCGGCATCGGCACCGGCGGGACCCTGATGGGCGTCGGCCGTCGGCTGCGCGAGGTCCACCCCCAGGTGAAGCTGGTCGCGGTCGAGCCGACCGAGGCCGCGATCCTCACCGGCGGGACGACGATGTGCGCCCACCAGATCGCCGGGATCGGCGACGGCTTCGTGCCGGAGATTGTCGACGTCGGCCTCCTCGACTGGACCGAAGCGGTGCCGAGTGCGGCCGCAGTGGAACTGGCGCGCGAGATAAACCGCAAGTACGGGATGATGGTCGGCGTGTCATCGGGCGCGAACATCCTCGCAGTAGTCAACGTCCAGAAGCGGCTCGGCGCCGGCGCCAACGTCGTGACCGTGCTGCCGGACCGTTCCGAGCGTTACTTCTCCACCGAACTCTACGCCGCCCAGCGCGAACAGGCTGTCCGCGTCTGCCGCAAGGGCTGCGAGAACGCCTTCTGCGAGTTCCGGTCTGAAATCTAGCGCGAATCAGGCGAGCTGCGACTCCCGACTTGACTATGCGACCTCTGCCGTTAGCATCTGACGCTTCGTAGCCAACTGCTGAAAGAGGCGCAACCAATGAACCCGAACTCCGACGGAATGAGCCTGCTGAGGAAGCTCAGGCGGGAGCTGGTCGGGCTCGACATCGAGGTCCCGACTCTGTCCGGCGAACGCCGCCGCTACGTCAACCTCGACAACGCAGCAAGCACTCCGACCTTCCGGCCAATCATGGAGAAGGTGGACGAATTCCTGGGCTACTACGCCAATGTCCACCGGGGCACCGGGTACAAGAGCCTGCTCTCCTCCTGGGCCTACGACGAGGCACGTGAAGTGGTGGTGCGGTTCGTCAAGGCCGACCCAGCCCACCAGACGGTCATCTTCACCCGGAACACAACTGAATCAATCAATAAGCTTGCGCGGCTCTACCCGTTCCGGTCCGGCCATGTCGTGCTGACAACAATGATGGAACACCACTCCAACGACCTGCCCTGGCGCCGACGTTCGCAGGTCGTGCACGTCGGGCTGAACGACAACGGCTCGCTCGATGTCGACGACTACCGGCGGAAATTGGCTGAATACCGCGGCCGAATCGACCTGGTCGCCATCACGGGTGCGTCGAACGTGTCGGGCTGGCTCAACCCGGTGCAGTTGCTGGCCGGACTCGCGCACGAGTCCGGCGCCAGGTTCGCCCTGGATGCCGCGCAACTGGCCGCGCACCGGCCGATTGACATGAAGCCGGCCGGGCACCCGGAACACATCGACTTCCTCGCCATCAGCGGGCACAAGATGTACGCGCCCTACGGGGCCGGCGCACTGGTCGCCGAACGTGAACCGCTACTCAGTGCTGAGCCGGACCTGGTCGGCGGCGGCATGGTCGACATGGTCTCGCTCGAAGACGCGTGGTGGCGGGAACTGCCCGAGCGTGAAGAAGCCGGCACCCCGGACATCGTCGGCGTGGTGGCGCTGGCCGCAGCCATCCGGATGCTTGAGCGCATCGGCTGGGATGCCATCGTCGAGCACGAGGAACGCCTGACCCGGTACATGCTGAACAAGCTCTCCGCCATTCCGGACATCATTATCTATGGCCAGTCTGACCCGGCCGACGTCCACGACCGGCTTGGAGCCTTCTCCTTCAACCTAAGGGGCCTGCACCACGCCCTGGTCGCCGCGGTTCTATCGTACGAGGGCGGAATCGCCGTCCGGTGCGGCTGCTTCTGTGCCCACCCGTACATGCTCTGCCTGCTGAAGGTTCCGCCGGACCAGGCCGAACAGGTACGGAAGGAAATCCGTGCCCACGACCGGAGCAACATACCGGGCGCGGTACGGGCCTCGGTCGGCATCTACAACGACGAATCAGACATAGACGCACTGTGCGCGCGCCTCGAACGGATCGCCGCGGGCAACTATGTGGGCAAGTACGAGATGTGCAAAGAAACCGGCATGTTCGTACCGGCCGGCACTGACTGCTTTGACTTCGAGCATCACTTCAGCCTCACCCCCCGCCTGCCGCGGTAGCTGCCGGTGAACCACGGAACGTTCGCCGCCGTCATCAACTGCGCGGACGACGGAACTCGACTGCTGGTCCTAGATTGGGTGAAACGGGGGCACCGGAGACCATGCGAGCCATGACATTGATTGAGAAACTGCGCTCCGAAGTCGTAGGGATCGACGTCCAGGTCCCGCTTCTTTCCGGCGGCACGCGCCCCTACGTGAGCCTCGACAACGCGTCGAGCACGCCAACGTTCCGGCCGGTAGCCGAGAAGGTGGACGAGTTCATGCGGTACTACTCGAACGTCGCGCGGGGCACCGGGTTCAAGAGCCAGGTCGCCTCGTGGGCGTACGAGGAATCCCGCAGAACAATCGGGCGGTTCATCGGTGCCGACCCCACCTCGGACGCCGTCATTGTGACCCGCAACACGACCGAGTCGATCAACCGGCTGGCCGCGCTGTTCCCATTCAAGCCTGACGACATCGTGCTGACGACCCGGATGGAGCACTCCTCCAACTACCTGCCGTGGCGCCGGCGCGCACAAGTCGTCGAGGCCGGACTCAACCCGGACGGCTCGCTCAACCTGGATGACTTCGCGGCGAAGCTGAAGGAGTTCCGGGGCAGAGTCGCACTCGTGACCGTCACCGGCGCGTCAAACGTCACCGGTTGGGTGAACCCGGTCCACCAGCTTGCGCGGCTCACCCACGAGGCCGGCGCCAGGATCGCCGTTGACGCTGCCCAGGTCGCCCCGCACCGGCCGATAGACATGCGCAGACCGGACGACCCCGAGCGCCTGGACTTCATTGCATTCAGCGGACACAAAACCTATGCGCCCTACGGTGCGGGCATCCTCGCCGGCGACAAGTCCATGCTTTGTGCGCCCGAGCCCACCCTGGTGGGGGGCGGCGTTGCTGACCTCGTCACCCCGCACTCGGTTGTCTGGCGCGACTTGCCCAGTCGAGAAGAGGCGGGCACACCCGCAGTAGTCGGTGCAGTAGCCATGGCCGCGGCCATCAATCTGCTTGCAGCGGTGGGATGGGACGCGCTCATGCAGCACGAGGCCGAGCTCACCCGGTACGCGCTCGCGCGCATCGGCCGCATATCGAGCGTCAAGGTCCACGGCAAGACCCGGACCGACAATCTCGAGGACCGAATCGGGACCATCTGCTTCAGCATGGACGAAAGACCCGCCCAGCTTGTCGCGGCAGTGCTCGCCTACGAAGCCGGCGTCGGCGCGCGTTGCGGGCAGTTCTGTGCCCACCCCTACATTTTCGCCCTGCTTGGCATCAGCGACGCCGATACCGAGAAGCTGTACGAAAGAGCCTCCTGCGGCAGCCTGGCCGACATGCCTGGCGTTGTGCGCGCCTCACTCGGACTCTACAACGACAAATCCGACGCGGATGCGCTCTGCGACTGCCTGGAGGCAATCACCCGGGGCGACTACGGCGAGTATGATACCGACCCGAAAACTGGTGAACGTTACCCCAGGGGTCGACCCCGGCTGAATCCCGCAGACTACTTCAATCTCACTCCCCGCCTGCCTGCCTAACCGCTCATGACCAGCTGCCGGTTTGCCTCTGTCGTCAACTGCATGGATGGCCGGACTCAGCTTCCGGTCATCGAGTGGATGAAGCGGCAGTGCGGAGTCGACTGTGTCGACAGCATCACCGAACCCGGCCCGGTTCGGACTCTGGCCGAGGCGACCGACGCTGCCGCGCTCGAGTCTATCAAGAAGAGACTGAGCATCTCCATCAAGAAGCACGGGTCGAGCCGTGTCGCCATCGTCGCGCACATTGACTGCGCCGGCAACCCGGTTGACAAGGAGACACAGCTAGACCAGCTCCGTGCGGCCGCGGCCACGGTCAGCTCATGGGGCTTCGGCGTCCAGCTTGACCTGCTCTGGCTGGGCGACGACTGGCAGGTCGAGCGCGTCGGCTAGCCGAGCCCGAATATGTCGAGCGGGGGCCGGTTGGCCCCCGCTCTGCTTCTCCGTAGGCCTCTCCTAGCGAAGCAGCATCAGCTTCCGCGAGATGGTGCCATTGGGCAGCACGACCTTGAGGAGATAGACGCCGTTGGCGAGGTCCGTCGGCTTCCAGACGGTCTCGACCTTGCCCGCAGCAGTCTCGCCGTTGGCGAGCACCGCTACCGTGCGGCCGGATACGTCGAAGACCTCGGCACGAACCCGACCGGCGGTTGGCACGTTGTAGCGAATCTGGACTGAGCGCGAGAACGGGTTGGGAGCGCAGACAACCGAAGCCGCGTCGCGAGTCCCGCTCAACCGTCCGCGGTCATCAATGCCGAGCAGGTTGTCGTACCACGACTGTGCCGAGTCAGCGTTCTCGGCGAAGTTCGCTGCCGATGTGCCGCCGACAAAAGCGAACGCGCAGCGGTAAGTCTCTCCCGCCGGCAGGTCGAACGGCCCGACCGACGTGCAGGTCGACCAGTCGTAGTCGCGGCTGGAGTTGCGCTGGACGATAGTACCGTCCAGGAACCGGTATTTCATGTCGTCGGTCATCGCCGTGTCGGTCGGATATACGTAGATTGCGTGGTCAACCGCGGACAGGTTCTTGAACGAAGCCGGAGCAAGTATCTTCACTCCGACGGTCGGGTTGTCGCCGCTGGCCTGGCGCATGCTCATCGTCCGTCGGACGGTGTCGGCCGACGCCCGGTTTGTGGCCGGGTCGGAACCGATGTCGAAGTCGGCAAACAGGCCCGCGTACAAGCCCTCAACCTGGCTGGTGCCGTTGTTGCGGATGTCATAGACCAAGGCAACGAAGTCATCATAGCCGGACCCTGCGGTCATGTAGGAATTCTGGTACACGATCATGCCCTTGGGCGAAGCGTGACCGGAATCACTGATTGCGCAACGGAAGCGTTCGTCGCCTGAGCCTGGCGGGTAGACCGCCCAAAGGCTGTCCTTGAGCTTGAAATCGGTGTTGTAGGCTGTTGCCGGGTTGCCGAAGTAGCGGTCAACAAGGTATGCGGCACCGGTACCCAGGGCCAGACTCGAGTAGTAGAGTTGAGATGCCGCCGCCTTTGGGTAGCTGAACCCGGCGCCGGCGTCGAATGAAGGCGGGGCGTCGTACCCGATCGAGCCGAGCGCTGTGACCGACAGCTTGCAGTAGCCCGTATCGTGGGTCATCACCACCGCTCCCGGAGTCGGCGGCACGCCGACGTACAACGTGAGTGTCGGGTCCCATGAACCTTCGGTGCTCGTGACATGGCAGGTGAATTGAACCTGGGACCCGGGCGGAGCGTTGCCGGCCGCTGTCACCTGGTAGCGGTCTCCACGCGAGGTGTCCCCGGCGTTCATCGTACCGTAGGACGAGGTCGAATCCGGCACGGTGATGTAGACGGAATCCTCCCTGAGCACACCCGCCACGCTGGTCGCCGTCGCGTTGCCGACGTTCTTGAGCGTAACGTACAGGTCCACAGTCTCTCCGGGGTCGAGTTGGTGGTTGCCGCCGTCATCGATATAGGTGCCTTGTACGACAAGGTACGGGGCCGGCGTCGCCGTGTACACCCTGACCGAATCGGTCACGGGCAGCTTGTCCTGGGCGTAGGCGGTGACGAAAAGCCAACCCGGAGTCGAAGGCGACACCAGTATGTCGACGTTGCCGGCAGAGTTGGTCTTCGCCCTGGTGCACACCTCCCCTGCCTTGTATAGACCAACCCAGGCCCCGTTCACCGGATCGCCGCCGCTTGCCACGTTGGCGTGGAAGTTCGACGTGCCGGTCGGCACTGAATCAGGCGTTGTGGCGACAAGAACACCGGGAACATCGCTCCAGACGCCCATCGCCGGATCACCCATCAAGTTGTAGTCGTAGAAACACCAACGCCAGACCTGCTGGTTCTGCGGGAGGTTTGCGTAGACGTCCTTGCCGCGCGCGTGGGCAGCGCCCAGCAGCCACGAGTCCTTCCGGATGAAGAAGTCATAAAACCGGACGCACAGCTTCTCGGACGGCCCCATTGACGGCGGCGTGCCCCAGCCGTAACGCGAGTTCATCATGTTGGCGACCGAGCCGCCGCTCGCGTTGTTCTGAAGGGTCACCGACAGGCAGTTCTGGTTCTCGAAGTTGCCCGAGATGCAGGCCATCGAATTCATGATGACGAGCTTGTCCATGCCATTGGTTTGCGCGCCGGCTTCGGTCGTCGTGTAAATCGGTGTACCGACGTCCGTGTAGAACCCGGAGACGTCGCCGTGGGCCGCGGCGTGGCACACTCCATACCCGGCGTTGATAGCGCTCTGGAAAGCCGACCGCGACGGCGAGCTCGCCTTGGTGTCGGTCCAACCGGAAGGTGTGATACCCGCGATGGTATCGGACACGACCTCGCCCGTGTACCCAGTGAACAGGTTCACCCACGGCAGGTAGGCCTTCCGTATGTAACCTGTATCCGGCGCTTTCTCGTAACCGAAGACCTTGTTCACGAGCGTCTGCGCAGTAGCCGCGCTGTTCATCGGCACGCGCCCCACGTAGACGTCGGCGTAGAAGTCAACTGTGTCATCGCCCGCCTCGCCGTAAACGTGGTCACCGTCGCCATCCCATGACCACTGCAGGTCAGAATAGTACAGGTCGGCGGGGATGTTGCCGGCTTCGGAGTTGACGACCGAGCGTGCGCGCCGCCCCGGGATCACCGAATTGGCACCGGCCAGCAGCACCCACATGGTTCCGTGATTCGCGTAGTAGTCGATGATGAAGTTGCGGATCTTCTCCTGATTGTCGTAGCCCGTGTAATTGGCGTAGATCCAGGACACGGTCTTGAATACCGTGATGAAGCCCTTGCACGAGAGCCAGTCGGCCAGCGGCTGGAGCGTTGAAACGTAGCTGTCATTGGTGATGATGACGTACTCGGCGTCGGTCAGGTCGGTCTGCCGCGGCGGCGGCGCGAACTTGGTGATGTCGGACACGTTCGACACGAAGCTGCGCAACTCCTGTGCAGCGACCTCGCGCTGGACACTGCTCAGCGGCGTCGCGGCATACGAGTTCTCCTGGTAGGTTACGCGCAGGGATAGCGACGTGTACAGGGTGACCTTGCCGTTTGCCGGCGAGTACTGAAGCGGAAAGACGTTCACTCCGCACAACCGGTACCCGGTCTTGGTCCCGGTGTACCCGAATTCGACCAGCCTGCCCGGGTACTGCGAGCCTGAGCCGTAGACGGCTGGTTTTGGGCCGACAAACTCCGGTTCCGGTTTGACGCTCAGTGGCCGCGGGGCTTGCGCCGGATAGAGGTTGTACGTGCCGGGCAGTTCGGTCTTCTCCGAAGCGACCACGTCCACGTCCGTCACGGTCGCGCTCGGCGGAACCACGAACGTGAAGATCGCTTGCGGGATAATCGGCTCGCCCGGCGCGGACGTTGAAACGTACCCACGCAGGTCCACCACGTCGTAGCCGTCTACCTTTGTGAACTTCACCTCCTCGGGGGAAAAGGTGAACGTCTGGGTCATCGTGCCGGCAACCGCCAGCAGCGGGATGACAAAGCACAGCATTGTCTTCTTCAATTTACCTCCTGGTATCGTCCGGTTCGGGAAAAAACAACTCCAGTTCCCGGCGGACGTCTTCTTCCGGATTGGATGCATGAACTGCGTTTGAGCGCACCGACGTGCCGAAGTCAGCCCGGATTGTCCCCGGCGCCGCTTTGCTCGGGTCGGTCACGCCGACAAAGTCGCGAACCCGGCGACAGACGTTCTCTCCATCCAGCCGCACCGCGACCAGTGGCCCGGAAGTGATGAACTCCACGAGCCCGGGGAAGAACGCCTTGCCCTGATGAATCGCATAGAATTCCTCTGCCTGCGCCCGGTTCAACCGCCGCATGACGAGGCCCGTGAACACGAAATCTGCCGCTTCCAACCGGCTCAGTATGTCGCCGACCAGATGAGACCCGACGGCATCGGGCTTGATCAGCAGAAGCGTTTGGTTCAGGTGCAAGGGTTCCGGCAACAGGGGATTCTATCCGCGGGTCGTGAGTGAGTCAACGAGGCTCGCTGCCCGGCTTCCCCACAAGCTCGGCCGACACCCGCAACGCCAGCCCGGTTACTCCGGCGATTATCGCCCGGGAGCTGCTGGTCGCAAGTGTCACCGCGTCAACACTATCGGGGCGGGCCGGGTCGAAGGCAAGCAGTCGTTCCAGCAGGCCGGAACCGGCGATGATATCCATGTAGACCGGGGTCTCACAGCTCTCAAGTATGTAGATGCGCACCGGCTTTCCCTGCGAGCCGAAGAAGACCTGTACCGGAACCATGCCGGCATAGCCCCGGGCCGTGACCCCAGCACTGTCCGAGAAGACCTCGTATCCCAAGACTCGTCCGACGCTGTCGAGGATGACCCGGTGCGGAAACGGATTGGATGCGGACCGCACAGAACCTGCGGTCGGGAACGTCTTCTCGACTAAGTCCGAGAGCGCCTCCCCCTTCGGCACGGTGGGTAGCTCATCAACCGCGGCCCCCGTATGCGTACTCTCGGCAGCAGACGCCGAAGTCTCAGTCAGGCGCCCCGAAGTTCTCGTTTCCGTCACCGGCGCAACTGGTCGCTTCGTCTCCTGACTTGATGACGGCTTGCTGCCGCAGGCTCCGAGCGCCAGAAGAGCGGCAGCCGACACTGCTCGAAAGAAGTAGCTGTTACCCATGGATTGAGGGAGGCCGTAATTCTGGCAAAGCATGGCCCGAAGTCAATTCCTCGCGCTTTGACATCGGGACATCGGGCTGCTTGACAGCAGCCCTCACCGGCGGCAATATCATGCCATGAGCACCCGCATGTCTGCTGCCCAGTTGGGCAAGACCGTACTTCCGCATGCCGCTGACATCGCCATCGTTGCGGCCGAACTGTCGCGCCGCGGCTGGGCCGAGGCGAACGCCGGCAACATCTCGGTCAGGCTCGGAGCCGGGCCCGTCCTCAGCGCCCTGCTGGTGAAGCGCGCCAACATCCGGATGCGCGACCTTGCTCGCGACCCTGCCGGTGGAGTCTGCCTGCTCAGGTTCGGCGCCGGCGACCGATCCTACTCGGTCCTGCCGGGCGGCGCGAAGCCATCGAGCGAGCTGCCCACCCACGTCGCGGTGCACGACATGCTGGCCAGGTTCCGGCCCCGCGACCGAGTCGTGGTCCACACTCACCCGACCGCGCTCATCAGCCTGACTCACCGGCTGCCGAATCCGCGACAGCTACTCCGGTTCCTGCTCAGCATGCATACCGAAGCACCGGTATTGCTCCAGGACCGGCTGACCGCGATTCAGTTTCTGACCCCGGGCTCATCGGCACTCGGCCTCGCAACGGCCAGCGCGCTTGAGCAGTTCTCGGCCGTCATCTGGCCCGGGCACGGCGTCGTGGCGGTCGGACTCAACGCGGCATCCGCTCTCGACCTGATTGAACTGACCGAGAAAGCGGCCCAGATCGCGCTGAACGTCGGCTCCCGAACTGGCCTCTCCCCTGTCCAGCAGAAGTCCATTCGCAAGGCATCCGGCCTCGAATGAGGCGACCCCGTACGCAGGGCCCGTCCCGGCACCGAGGACGCTCGCTGAGGGGCAAACCGGCGCCGGACGGCATCGAAACTCTCTTCGAAGTAAAGACTCGGGACTCAGAACTCCCGCCCGAGGAATTCGCCAAGCTGTCGCGCCGGCCGATTCACATCGTGCTCGACAACCTCCGCAGCGCCTTCAATGTCGGGTCTGTCTTCCGACTGGCCGACGCGGCGCGTGCCGCTGAGGTCATTCCGTGCGGATACACTGCATTCCCGCCCCATCACAAGCTGGAACAGACATCGCTGGGCACGACCGACTCTGTCCCATGGCGGAGGTTCGAAGAGACCACGTCGGCGCTCGCCGACCTCAAGGACAAGGGCGTCCAGATTGTGGCAGCTGAAACGGCGCGTGGCGCGAATCTGTTCCACCGGTTCGACTACACCTTCCCGGTCGCTCTCGTGTTCGGCAACGAGGCGCTGGGCGTCTCAGAGGCTGCCCTAGGGATGTGCGACGCAGTGGTTGAGATTCCGGTATTCGGATACAAGAACTCGGTAAATGTGGCAACTGCTGCGGGCATAGTGCTTTATGAAGTACTACGGCAGGGCGGCTGGCTGGACGTAGAAGAACCGGCGCCTATTCCACCGGGCGGAATCTCGGAATCTGTGACTTGAGCACCGGCCGCTTGTAGAACCCGACGCCGACAACAAATCCCCGCCACCTGATCAGAACGAATCCGTTGTCGGCCTCGACATCGGTGCTCAAAGCTCCTCCATTGATGAGCAGTTTTGCCTGCTCATCGCTGACGTCAATCACGTTACGCGTCGCCTGTCCCCCGAGGACCTGCATCCCGAACGTGGTCGGCTTGAGCGAATAGGGATACACCCTTGCCAACCTGATACCGCGGCGCATCGGCCTGACCGCGTCGAACTCCATCACTTCAGGTGTGCCGACAAAGACCGTTTCCTGATCTTCAACCGCCGCGAGCCGGTCAAATGCCTCTCTTGGGATGCCGAAGCGCTCGCTCAGTTCCCGCACACGGCGATTCAAGCCGGCCTCCGTATTAGAGCCAGAAAGAACGGCTCAGTATCGTTATCTTGAGGCAGGATTCTCCGGCATCGCCCGACCGCGTCGGGGAACGACTCGCGTCCCCATTCGCGGAGCCCCGGCCGCATTATGAGGCTTGGCAGTCCGGCTGCACGGACTTCCGCCTCAGGTTGACGTTTCAGCAGGTGAGCCACCACCGACTCATTCTCTTCGGGTGCAACCGTGCAGGTTGAGTAGACCATCAATCCGCCGGGTTTGAGCGCGTGATACCCGGCGAGTATCAGCCGCTTCTGAATCGATGGGAAGCGCTCGATTGCCGTCACTGACCACCGTTCCAATGCCTTGACCGATTTCCGAATAGTCCCCTCCGAAGAGCATGGCGCGTCGACCAACACGCGGTCACAAGTTCCCGCAACGGCCCTTCCCAGGCTCGTGCCGTCCATCCGACACACGGCCACGTTCAGACACCCGGCACGGTCTACATTACCGATGAGGCCGCGCACCCGCGTCGGCGAAGGGTCGTTGGAGATAATGATGCCGGTATTCAGCATCATCGCCGACATCTCCGTCGTCTTAGAGCCGGGCGCCGCGGCGATGTCCAGTACCCGCTCGCCGGGCAGCGGTTGCAGAACCAGCGGCGGTGCCATCGAAGCCGCTTCCTGCACGTAGATGAGCCCGATGAAGTGCTCGATGCGCTTGCCCAGGCCTTCACCTTGGTTCAGGCTGAACCCAAGCTCGTACCACGGCAGAGGCTCCGGCTTGAGATCGGTCAGCAGGTCTAGCGCCTGCTGACGCGTCGCCTTGAGGGTGTTGACGCGGAACGTCCGCCTGAGCGGCCGCTGCATGGCGTCCAGAAACGCATCGAAGTCTGGTATGAAGCGGGAGTATCGCTCGACAAACGCCTCAGGGAACACCCGGCTGTGCGTCGTCATGTTGTCGAGTCTGCGCGTCCGGAGTTCTGACTTCTGCATTCTGGCTTCTGACTTCTGACTTCGGTCGCTCCGACCGCCCTCGACCATCCGTCCAGCCGCCGCAAGGCATCCAGCTTCTCCTTGTTGCCCAGCTTCGCCTCGCGAATCCCCTTCTCAAGGAACGCCACTGACCGATCGTACACGTTGCGGTCCACCGGGTACGGCCACCCGTCCTTGCCGCCGACTGCGAATGTATAGGTTACCGGATCGCGGAAGCTCAGCGGCGCGCCATGCGTCACCTCAGCAATCAGGGCGAGGGCGCGTATCGTCTTTGGCCCGACTCCGGGTTGCAGGAGAAGCGCCGAGAAGTCCGGAGGCGGCTTCTCGTACGTCCCGACTAGCGCCTTCTGCAAGTACCGAGAACTAACGTCACCAAGCCCCACCGGGTGCTGCTCCGGCATCCCCAAAGCCCGCACCCGCTCGAATTCCTTCACCGTCACATCCGGCGACCGGTGCGAAACCGCAGTCACTGCCTGCCGCGCTGTCTCGGCTTCGGCCGCAACCATGTTCAGCGGCCTACCGACGTGGTCGCAGGCTATCCCCTCATGTGGTTCGGACGTGAAGTGCTCAAGACCCTCGGACAGCCAGTGGTATCGCCTTGCCCAACGCGTGTCGGTGTTCATTCCCTGCTGCACTACTGCCCAGCTCCCCTGGGTCGTGCCAATGAATACGTGCTGGTATATCTGGAACCCGTCCTGCAATGCCGCGGAGTCGACTTTGGCGCTCAGTCGACTCGCCTTCACGAGCCCGTCTCCATCAAGGCCGAACTGCTCGGAGAACCCTGTGATTTCAGCCGGTGTCTTGCGTGAGGCTCCGCCTTTGCCGCCACAGACGTACAGGCCGAGGCTCGCCTCCTGTCCTTTCACCGCTTCCTTGAGCGCTCCGCACACGGTCGTGGTCACTCCCGACGAGTGCCAGTCGAACCCAAGAACGCACCCGAAACTCTGGAACCAGACCGGGTCCGAGAACCTACGCAGGAGTTCCACCGGACCATAGTCTGTCACGACTATCTCGGTTACGGCCCGGCACAGCTTCACCATGCGCTGAAACAGCCAGGACGGGGCCTTGCCCCAATGCAGGGGCATCATTGCGACTCCGCGTCTCACGGAGGAATTCTAGAACCGAAGCGCAGTCATGTCGAGCGCAGTCGTGCCCGTCACCCGGCCGCTTGACCACTTCTCCGCTGCCGTTGACCACCAGAGTCGCACCGCTATACTCGCCCGTAACGTAACCATGAACCGCAGCACCCGAGAAGCGCTGTCCGGCTTCGCATGGCTGTTGCCTGCGCTGGTCATACTGGTCGCCTTCCGGGTTATCCCGATACTCCTCTCGGTTCGGATGAGCCTCTACGACTGGGGCATGGCCGGGGCCCGGGCCTTTGTCGGCCTCGGCAACTACGTGGCGGTCCTGCGCGACCCGGTCTTCTGGCAGTCGCTCCTTAACACCGGCTGGTACGTCTTGTTCGAGGTCCCGCTCATTCTCTTCATCTCGCTCTTCGTCGCCATTCTACTCAACCAGAAGATACGCGGTCTCGGTGCCTATCGCACCATCTACTACCTGCCGGTCGTCACCTCGATAGTCGCGGTTTCGGTCGTCTGGCGCTGGCTGCTTCAGCCCGACCGCGGGCTGCTCAACTACATCCTCTCCTGGTTCCACATTTCCGGCATCCGCTGGCTCCAAGACCCGCGCGGCCTGTTCCAGCTCATCGCGGGCCCGTCGGTCCAGCTTCCACCAAACCTGCGCGGCCCTTCGATCGCACTCCTCTCCCTCGTGATGATGGGCATCTGGAAGGGAATCGGGTACAACGTCGTTATCTTCCTTGCCGGTCTTCAGAACATCGACAAGTCCTACTACGAGGCGGCACGAATCGACGGCGCAGGCCGGATGGCGATGTTCAGCCGAATCACCTGGCCGCTGATATCGCCCACGACCTACTACGTTCTCATTATGTCCTGCATCAGCGCGTTCGAGACCTTTGCCCAGGTCTGGATAATGACGGGCCCTCCTGCCGGCGGCCCGCTGTCTTCGACCAAGGTAGTGATGTACTACTTCTACGAGACTTCGTTCGAACTCTGGCGGCTCGGCTACGGCGCAGCCATCGCCTTCTTCGCCTTCTTCATCATCCTCGCTCTCACCATCCTCCAGCGGGTATTCCTCGAGCGGAGGGTGCAATACGGGTGAGGACCGCCGTCGTCATGTCGAGCGAAGTCGAGACATCTCTCGGGGGATAGCGTGAGCAAGCAGTATTCGGTCTACATCATGACGAACGCATCCCGAACATTGTACGTGGGAGTAACCAATGACCTAGCGCGCCGGGTCTACGAACACAAGCAGAAACTCGTACCGGGGTTCACCAACAAGTACAACATCACTCAGCTTGTCTGGTACGAGCACTTCCACAGCCCGTATGACGCGATTGCTCGGGAGAAACAACTCAAGCGCTGGCGGAGAGACAAGAAGACCGCACTGATCCGGTCGCAGAATCCAGAGTGGAAGGACCTGAGTCAGGACGAGGAATCTGAGAGACCCCTCGACTACGCTCGGGGTGACAAAGGAAAAGCTGTCATTCCGAGCGAGTCAGACGAGTCGAGGAATCTCTCATCGAAGAGACCCCTCGACTACGCTCGGGGTGACAAAGGGAAAAAATAGCAGGTGCGGCGCGCAGGAATGAAGAGTCTGCCGATTCATCTTCTGCTAGTCATCGGCGGTCTGGCCATGGTCTTGCCGTTCTATTGGATGCTCTCGACCTCGCTCAAGACGCCACTCGAAGCGCTCAAGTTTCCGCCCACGTGGTGGCCGAGCTCACCTCAGTTCTCCAACTACACCGAGGTCTTCAAGCAGATTCCGCTCTGGCGCTACCTATTCAACACAGTGTTCGTTGCGGCCCTAAGCCTCTTCGGCGTACTCGCGACCGGTATCATGGCTGCATACGCTTTTGCTCGGTTCCGCTTCCCCGGCCGCGAAGTGCTCTTCATGGGCTTCCTCGCCCTGATGATGATTCCCCTGCCGGTCTATCTCGTGCCGTCCTACACGATACTCTTCAAGCTCGGCTGGATAGACACCTATGCGGCGATGATTGTCCCATGGATTGTGAATATCTTCGCCATCTTCCTGCTGCGCCAGCACATACGCCAGCTACCACAAGACCTCTTCGATGCCGCCCGCATCGACGGCTGCTCCGACTGGACCACGCTCGTGAAGGTGGTCCTGCCCCTGTGCAAACCGCCGCTCGTGACGATAGCCGTGTTCAACGTGATTGCCTCGTGGAACTCCTTCTTCTGGCCCCTGATTGTCACCAACTCGGACAAGATACGGCCGCTGCAGGTCGGGCTTGCCTACTTCTCGCGGGAGCAGACCACCAACTACACACTCTTGATGGCAGCCACCACGCTCGCCATCATCCCGCTGATTGTCCTCTTCTTCGCCGCCCAGAGGCAGATAATCCAGTCCCAGGCGCGGTCGGGGCTCAAAGAGTAGGCCGAGCCTGCCCGTCACTGGGCCGTACCAGGCATCGGTACCAGCGTCCCGGTCTTCGTCCGGCAGACCATTGCCGCGACCACCTCGGCCTCGGACCCGCAGTTGGTTGTGGACATCATCTGGGCCACGAAAGCGCAGACCACCTCGGCCACCGCCGCACGCACGACCTGCCTGACCACGGCCGCGACGCTCTCCGAGGCCGAATCGCCAATCATCAGGCCAACGACCTTGGTCACGACCACGCAATCGACCACGGCTTCGACCCCGGCCACAACCTACGCAACCAGCCCGCAGACCACCGCGGAGGCCGTGTCGGCTACCGTCACCTAGACCGTCCCCGGGACGGTCCCCCTGACGATGACCCAGATGCTTGTCCGAATCCAAGTCTCAATGCCTGGTTCGGTATCATCTGCTATGTCGGGCACTTGCATGGACAAGCACCAAGTCCCTCTAACCAGCGTCTAAATGACTAAGAACGGACAGACGAGGCGCTTGCAGACACCTGCCTGCCCGCTCCTTGTGGGGACTGTCCCCGAATGGGGACTGTACCCACGTCAGGTAGACCGGAAGAAACCGGATGAAAGGAGCGACGAAATGTCCGATGTGACTCGAAGGATCGAGCGCTGGGAGAAGAAGTACAGTCCAGCGCAGGCCAAGGCGACCCTCGACCTTCTGCATGAAGGTATGAGACAGCGCTACGAAGCTGCAACCGTGGAGATGACCGCGATGGAACTCAAGGTGAAGGAAGTGCTGAATGCGCAGGGTGTCCACACTACCAACTACGTCCCCTATCTAAGCTATGCCCGGCAGCTTTGGAAGCTCGGGCGACAGCAGCATATCACCGGCGAGAGCTTCGCCATGGCGAGCGAGGTCCTGCTCCAGAAATGGGCAGGCCGTGGCCAGGACGCCGACGTGCTCGCGGCCATCCGAAGCCAAGTCTTCAACTCCCCACCGCCGGCCCCATAGCCTCCACCGCGCCGCCCTGCTGGCAGACCAGCGAGCCGACGCCCTCAGAAGAAACAGGCTGCCCGCAGGGACGCGGGCAGCCTTTGGGTAGGAGGCCGTCTGGCCTATTCTGTCAGGACGACCTTTCTACCGATTCTCTTCGCGCCATTGGCCAGCGTGCAGAAGTACACGCCATTGGGCAGCCGGCGGCCTTTGGTGTCCGTTCCGTTCCAGACACTCGTGTACGTGCCCGGCTTGGTTCTGCCGTCTGCCAGCACTCTGACCAGTTGCCCCGCAGTGTTGTACACACAGAGAGACATGTCTGCCTCGACCGGCACCTGCCAGCGAATCACCGCTCGGTCTATGGCGGGGTTCGGCGAGATGGCGACATCCCACAGCGCAGGGAATTGCAGTCGACGCTCGGCCACGCCTGCCGTGTCGTCCGACAACACGTATATGGACGAGTCTTCGCAACTGACGAACACCCGGTTATGCACTGAGTCGTATGCCAGGTGCATCGGGCCATACGGACCCCACCCTATCTCTAGACCCGGGCCGAGCAGCGTATCCGCCCGACAATCCAGCACCATGACGAGGTTGGTAGGGTCGGGTATCGTGAAATAGAGCCGGTCCGTGCGACTGGCCATCGCTATGTCGAGGACATGGTACGGAAGCGGCGTCCGTTTGATGATGGAATCGGTGCGGCAGTCGATGGTGCAGAGGGTGTCTTTGGTGGTGCCGTAATTCGATAGGTATAGCTTACCTCTCGCGACATCGTAGCCGGCGGTGCCACGGGTGCTGCCTTGATAGTTGACCGCGAGCTCACGTATCACCGAGTCGTGCTCGCAGTCATAGGATGCCACTTTGTCCATACCCCAGTCCGAGCCGAGATACGCCTTGTGCAGCGGCGGGTAGTACGCGAGCACCATCGGGCGGAAGATACCGGTGCTGACCGCCGCCACCGGCGAGTCGTTGGCGCAGGAGTAGGCGAGAAGCACATCTTGGGTCGGCGAGTTGTGCGCGGTGGCGTATAGCTTATCTCCCACCGAGTCCCACGAGACCGCCCCCCATGGGGAATACAAGCCGTTCGGTACGGTCCCGACGAACGAGTCGGTCCCGCAGTCGAGTACTCTCATCACCGTATCGTCGCACACGTAGACGCGGTCGTGCTTGGCTGCGTAACATGGTTTGCGCGTGCCGTATATCGGTAGCCGACGGGTGAGAGAATTAGACGCCGCGTCGAAGACCATCAACTCGTCCGGAGTGATGGTAACCATGTAGTACTTGTCTCGCTGCCAGTTGTAGGCCCGATAGACGCCCGTGTAGAAGTGCCCATTCAGGGGTATGACCTTGTCGATTGAGTAGTCGCCGCAGTTGAGAACGTACAGCGACTCGTGGGCGGCGCTAAAGGCCAGCAACCTGTCAGTCGACTCGACGTATATGATGTCGTGCGGCACGAACGCGAGCCGCACCACGGTGTCGACGTGCACCTGACCCGTCAGCAGCGAGGCAATCAGCAGGGCCGTCACGTGACAGAGCCTGTCATGTCCAGGTCCCTAGAACAGAACGACCTTGGCTCGCTCCGTCGTGGTGCCATGGGTGAGCCTGAGCAAAAGAACTCCGGCACGCGCGACCTGTCTTTGCGCGCCAAGCTCTCCTGTTCGGCAGCCTGCTCTTGGAATGACAGCCTGCCGCCAAAGGCCACTGCGACTGCTCCGAGCAGGAGAGCGACACTCCACCGCCGTAGTCTCATGACGCGACGATTCTAGTGCGGCCCGTGCTGCTGTCAATGCCTCTGGGGTGCGGGACAGTTCTGGTGAGGGATTCTCGGTCTCCACACGCGGTTGGCAAGAGGCCGGATTCCGGCCGCGCGCGGCAGCCCGCCGCGCTAGCGCTTGGGTCCAACGGTCAGGGTGATGGCATTGGACCAGGCGATGCCCTGCCACATGTCGAACTTGCGGCCATAGTCCTTGATTCCGCCCAGTTTGAGCCGGAACTGGAATGTGGAAACATCTTCCGGTATCCAGACCCGGACGTATCGGTTGACCGTGTAGCTCTGATCCGGCTTCAACCGAACCACGTCGCTTGAGTCCACCCAAGTGGCGACAAGCATCTGCCCGGGCCATTCAATCTGCTCGCCGGTTGTGGGATGCAGGTGGTAGAATACAAGCTGCTCTTTCCAGTCCCTCTTGATGAGCAGGTCGTGGTCGCTCGTGTTCGTCGCGGCTATGCTGAGCCGGAACGTATCCCCTACCTCGTAGACCTTCCTGCTCGGTGTGATGTGAACCGCGACGGGACCGTCGTGGTAGATGCCGTGCCACTGCCCGGCAGTGGCGAATGACAAAGCCAGAATGAAGAAAGCTAGAGGTACGACAGCCCGAACTGTCACCCTGAGCGCTCGTTCCCACGATGGCGAAGCCATACGATATGAGTCGCAGGGTCTCTCGGGTGCGCTGAGAGATTCCTCGACTCCGCTGCGCTCCGCTCGGAATGACAGAGGAAACGCTACGCTCGTCGGTCGGAATGACACGGATGGCGATACGCTAGTCGGTCGGAATGACGGAAGTGACGCTACGCTTGTCGGTCGGGATAGCAGGGCGCATGCGTTTGTGTCATTCCGAGGAGCGGAGCGACGAGGAATCTCGTCTAGTCCGGAGCCAGGCGGGATTCCTCGCTTCGTGTGGCTGTGCCACCGTAGGAACGAACGGAATGACAAGCGGCTAGTCGACATCGATCGACTCGATGACCAGTTCCTGCCCTGAGACGACATCGCCGCCGGCGTTGCAGGTGCACATGCCTTGGAACAGGTCTTGGGAACCGTCCCCGACGGGAGACAGCCCCCACTCCGCCCCGCATTTGGGGCAGCGAATGCGCAGCGGCACCCTCTTGAACTGAAGCTCCGCTTCGGCCGCCGCCGTGCCCTTCTTCATCTCGTCGAAGTAGAACCGGACGCAGTCCGGCACGACGCCGCCACCCTCGCCCAGCAGCAGCCGGATTCGGCCAATGCTCTTGGCGCCGTGCTTATCTGCTTCAGCCAGAGCCTGGTCGAGCAGCGAGCGGGTGATGGAGAGCTCGTGCATGGAGCGGGGGAATTACTAATGACGAATTTCTAATTACTAATCAAGCACCAATGCCCCAATGCCCAAAGTGCAGGTTGATTGGTCATTGTCCTCATTTCGGGTTTGATTAGACATTAGTAACTAGGAATTAGAAATTCTCCTCAGGATATTTCCTTGAGCAGCTTGGACGCGACCGAGTCGTTCGGCGCGCGCTGGAGCCACTGCTGCATCAGCATCCGAGCCTTGGCAGTATCGTGCAGGTCGTCGAGGTACAGACGATAGAGCGCCTGAATCGGATCGGGCCGGGTCGGGTCATCGGTAATCGACGCGCGATAGGCGGTCTCGGCTCGGGCAAGCTCGCCCTTCCCCTGGTAGGCGTATCCGCGCCGCAGCGACAGATCGGGGTCTCGGTAGCCCCTCGCCTCAATGGAATCCAGGTAGGCGATGGCCTGGTCATACTTGCCGTTCAGCATGGCGAACACCGAGGCATGGTAGAACAGCGGCACTTTCCGGTCCGTGTCGAGGTTGAAGCTCATCGCCTTCTCGATGACCTCCTGCGCCTCAACGGTCCGACCCGCCTTCTGGTATTCGCTAGCCAGCGCCAGATAGCTGGCCGCATAGTTGATCAGGAGCCCGCGCGTGTTCTCGTCCTTCTGGACCTTGGGGTCGAGCATCGAGTTCATCACGTACACGTCATACAGCAGGTGCCGTGTCTTCTCGACGTCAATCTGGCTCGCGCCCTGCTCCCCGACCACGCGGTTGACCAGTCCTTCGAGGCGCAGGTTCGGCTCGACCTCCTCGAGGTTGTCGCGGGAGACGGTGGTGGCGTAGTAGACCGGAGTGCGCGGGGTGTAGCTCGCGGTGAAGACCTTGGCCCGGAACTCCTCAGGCGTGCACCCATAGTCGTCGGGCCACCTCAACTTGATGCCCGCGCTGGTCGCTAATATGTCGCGCATCATGACGTCCTTGAGCAGGTAGGTGCGGTTGTTCTTGCCGACGAAGCCCTGGGGCAGCTTGTCGATCTGCGACTCGGTGAACGAAATCGGCGCACCCCAGCGCTTCATCTGCTTGCAGTACCAGTTGGTGTTGAGGAGTGACAGGTTGGCGACCGCCACGTTCTTGCCGAAGGTCGGGTCGTACTTGGATATCCGTGACAGCACGGTCTGCATGAACCAGAGCGGGAACGTGTCGTTGTCGCCGTTGGTGAAGAGGACCGCGTGCTCACCCGGACACGATACGAGCATGTTGTACCCGTACTCAGCCGGTATCCAGTCGCCGCGCCGGGTCACCGACTGCCAGTTGAGCAGCATCGGCACGAACCCGAACGCGAGCAGGGCGCCGGACATTCCGTACACCGGCAGTTTCCGCGACCTCACCCAGTCGGCAAACCGACGCAGGAACGCATACGCCCCGACACCGATGAAGATGGTGTAGAACACGAACGAGAACGCGAAGAAGTAGTCACGTTCGCGCACTTCCAGGTACCCGAGCATGCCCCGGGCCGGGTCGCCGCGCCTCGGGTCGGAGGGCGAGTACTTCAGGTTCAGGTAGGTGATGAGACCGACCGACGCGACGAGGAACGCCACGAAGATGAGGACGAACGACCGCTTCTCCCGTTTGAGCTGGTGCCACATTCCCCAGAGGCCCAGGAGCGGCGGGATGAGACCGAACAAAGCCTGCCAACTGATGTGCAGGAAGATGTCAAAGAACCGCGGGTTCCCCCACTGCCAGAAGAAGTACCGCACGTAGTACTTGACCTGCTCGAAGTAGGCCACGAACAGGCTGAACCGCGGGTTCTCGTTCGCCCGCCAATCGCTCTCGGTCAGGAACTGAGTCTTGCGCGGCAGCAGCTTCATCGGGTCGTATTGCTCGCGCTTCAGCACGCTGACAAAGTCACGCCAGTTTGAAGGGTTCACCTCATTGATACTCGGGCCCTGGTTGGCCCGGATGAGCATGATGAACTGGACGGTGCTGGCGACAAGGATGAGGGCGAGCATCAGGCCGACGTACTTCGGGCTCAGCCTCCCCTGCCGGTGAAGCCAGTAGAGGTATCCGCCGTACCCGGCCACCAGCAGTATCAGCAGCATCGGCGACTGCACCCACCGCTCGATGAGTGCCACGGTCGGTGAAGCCAGGAACAACACGGTATCGTCCATTACCCGGTTGCCCGCGGCCACGTAGGCGATGACGAACACCATGAAGACCAGGCCCAGACCGTAGAACACCGACCGCGTGTGGGTAGAACGCTCCATCACCCGGATTCCGAGCCAGGTCGCGCCGAGCATCAGCGGCACGGCGACGAACGTAGCGATGCCGAAGCCGATCTCAGCCACCGTTAGGATAATCAGGTACCCGGCCACCAGTTCGAACATCCGCAACTGCAGGACCGCCTGTCGTTCGACCACCAGCGCGAAGACCAGCACCGCGAACACGGTCATCATCGGCGTGAAGTGGATACCGGTCGAAAGGAAGAGCAGGAATATCGCGGCCAGTATCAGGCGGTTGTCGCCGCCGACCCGCTTAAGATGGTCCCGCCAGACCAGCGCCATGTAGAGTACCGACAATGCGACGACCACGCATGGGCCGTAGACTTCGGCCTCAACCGAGTTGTCCCAGAACGAGAACGCGAAAGCGCACGACAGCGCGCCGAAGACCCCGGCCACGTGCGGCAGCCATTTGTCGTACCGGCGTTCCGGGTTCGCGTAGAGCGAGATGAGTTTGATGACGAGGAGGTAGATGAGACCGCAGGAGAACGCGCCGAACAGAACCGGGATGAGGTTTATCCGGAAGGCGTACTCCGGGCTGGTCGGCAGCATCGCGAAGATACGGCCGATGGTCACGAACAACGGGGTGCCCGGCGGGTGCGGCACTCCCATTATACAGGAGACCGCGATCAGCTCGCCGCAGTCCCAGAACGCTGCGGTCGGCCCCACGGTGGAAAGGTACGCGACCAGCACAACGGCAAACACCGCAGCAAAAATGATGATGCGAACTCTTCGGTCGTTCATCTGGCGAGCCTCCGGTAAGACAAAGGGGTCAAGGATTCAAGGAATCGAGGGGTCAAGTGCCAAGCACCCTAGCCCGCAGCACGGTTCTGTATGCCATTTGCGCAGGCTGATATTATACAGGGAAACGAAGGGAGTCAAATCGGGCGCGCCCGGTCGGGCGACCGGGAGCCGTTTCTACGAAAGCTGGTGGAGCTCGCGAGCGGCCGCCGAATCAGCCGGTGCCCGGCGCAGCCACAGTTGGAGCAAAGCCTTGCCCTTGGCCGTGTCACGGAGCTTGTCGAGGTAGAGACGGATCAGCGCCTGCACGAACTCCGGCCGGCCAGGGTCTCCGCTCACCGCCTCGAGGTAGGCCGACTCGGCCTGCTTGAAGTCGCCTTTGCCTTCGTAGGCGGCGCCACGACGGATGGCGAATTCCGGCTGGTCATACCCGAGCACCCGGATGGTCTCGAGAGCGGCCACAGCCCGGTCGAAGTGACCGTTTTCCAGCGCGTAGTTCGAGAGGTGATAGAGAATCGTCATCTTGCGGTCTCGGCTCAGCTCCAGCCCGGCGGCAAGGTCAAGAACGTGCTCGGCGTCCTGCGGACGGTTCTGACGCCGGTACTCGTTGGCCATGCCCATGAACGTCGCCGCGTAAGTCAGCAGCAAGCCGCTCGTGGTCGCATCCTTGCGAACGCGACGGTCGAGGATTGACTTCATGCTGTATACGGAGTCGATCAGATACCGACTCCTGGCCAAGTCCACCTGAGCGCCGCCGGCTTCGGGTACGACCCGGTAGACCACTCCTTCAAGGCGGAGGTGCGACTTCACGTCCTGCAGGCTGCGGGGTGCGACCGTCGTCGCGAAGTAGACCGGCGTCCGCGCACGGTAGCCCGGGCCGAACACCTTGGCTATGTACTCCTCGGACGTCGAGGCATAGTCGTCGGGCCATTTGAGCTTGACTCCGCCCGCGGTCGCAACCATGTCCCGAATCATGATGTCTTCGAGCAGGAAAGTGCGGTTGTTCTTGCCGGCAAACCCGCGCGGCAACCGGTCAATCTCCGCCTCGGTGAACGAGATCGGGGCACCCCAGCGCTTGAGCTGCTTGCAGTACCAGCTCGTGTTCAACAACGAGAGGATTCCGACCCGGACGTTCTTGCCGAACGTCGGGTCATAGTTGGCGACTCGTGATGGTACGGTCTGCATGAACCAGAGTGGAAAGGTGTCGTTGTCACCGTTGGTGAAGATCACCGCGTGCTCGCCCGGGCAGGAAACGAGCATATTGTACCCGTACTCGGCCGGAATCCAGTCGCCGTGCCGGGTTACCTCGGGGAAGTTCAGCAGCATCGGCACGAACCCGAACGCGAGCAGGGCACCGGACAGTGCATACGCCGGGGCCTGCCTGAATCGCAGCCGGTCAATTACGGTGCGCAGGAACGCGTATGCCCCGACCCCGATGAAGATGGTGTAGAATACGAACGAGAACGCGAAGAAGTAGTCACGTTCGCGCACCTCCAGGTACCCGAGCCTGCCCTGGGCCGGGTCGCCACGCCTCGGGTCCGAGGGCGAGTACTTCAGGTTCAGGTAGGTGATGAGGCCGACCGACGCAACGAGGAAGGCAACGAAGATGAGGACAAAGGACCGCTTCTCCTTCTTGAACTGATGCCACATACCCCAGAGCCCCAAGAGCGGCGGTATCAGGCCGAGGATCGCCTGCCAGCCAATGTGCAGGAAGATGTCGAAGAACCGCGCGTTCCCCCACTGCCAGAAGAAGTAGCGCACGTAGTACTTAACCTGTTCGAAGTAGGCGACGAGCACGCTGAACTGCGGGTTCTGGTTCATTCGCCAGTTGTCTTCGGTCAGGAACTGCGTCTTGCGCGGCAGAAGCTTCATCGGGTCGTACTGCTCGCGCTTCAGCACGCTGACGAAGTCCCGCCAGTTCGATGGGTCAGCCTCGTTGATTGTCGGCGAGTGGCCGGCCCGAATGAACATGATGAACTGGACCGTACCGGCAACGAGCACGAGTCCCAGCATCAGGCCGACGTACTTCGGACTCAGCTTTCCCTGCTTGTGGAGCCAGTACAGGTAGCCGCCGTACCCGGCGACAAACAGAACCAGCAGCATCGGCGAGCGCACCCAACGCTCGATGAACGCCACGGCCGGCGAGGCCAGGAACAGCACCGTGTCGTCCATTACCTTGTTCCCCGCCGCCACGTACGCGATGACGAACACGAGGAAGAACAGCCCGAGGCCGTAGAACACCGACCGCGTGTGGGTGGAACGTTCCATTACCCTGATTCCGTACCAGGCCGCGCCGAGCATCAGCGGTACGGCAATGAACGTGCCGGCCCTGAATCCCAGTTCAGCCAGCGTCAGTATCACCAGGTACCCGGCGACCAACTCAAAGATCCTGAGCTGCAGTATCGCCTCGCGGTCTACCACCATGGCGAAGACCAACACCGCGAAAACGGTCATCATCGGTGTGAAGTGGATTCCGGTCGAAAGGAAGAGCAGGAATATCGCGGCCAGTATCAGGCGGTTGTCGCTGCCCGGCCGCTGGAGCTGGTCACGCCAGACCAGCGCCATGTAGAGCACCGACAGGGCGACGACCACGCACGGGCCGTAGACCTCGGCCTCGACGCAGTTGTCCCAGTACGAATAGGCAAACGCACACGCCAGACCGGCAAAGGCCCCGGCCACGTGCGGGAGCCATTTGTCGTAACGGCGCTCTGGATTGGCGTAGAACGAAATGAGTTTGACGACGAGGAGGTAGATGAGCCCGCAGGAGAAGGCGCCGAACAGCACCGGAATCAAACCGATGCGGAACGCGACTTCCTTCGCCACGGGCAGCATCGAGAAGATGCGACCGATGGTGACGAACAGCGGCGTGCCGGGCGGATGCGGGACGCCCATCGTGTAGGACGCTGCAATCAGCTCGCCGCAGTCCCAGAACGCCGCGGTCGGGGCGGCGCTGTAGAAGTAGACCCCGAACACCGCGGCGAATACTGCTGCGAAGACGAACAGCCGGACCCGCCCCTCGGTCACGACTCAGAGCTCCGTGGCCAGCGCCTGCTGGATGTTGTACTTCAGCTGGGACGGGGTCAGCCCGGACAGCAGCCCCCCGCGGCTGGCGAAGCTTATCTTGCCGGTGGTTTCGGAGACGATTATGGCGATGGCGTCGGTCACGGTCGCGATGCCCAGACCGGCCCGGTGGCGCATCCCGAGCGCGCCCTCGACGTAGCGCTCCTCGCTCAGGGGCAGGGTGCAGCCGGCGGCGATGATCTGGCCGGCCGCTATGACGACCGCCCCGTCGTGCAGCGGCGCCGGCGGGGTGAACAGCGATACGAGGAGCGACGCCGAGACCCGCGCCTCGACTCTGGTTCCGGTGTCAATGTACTCACG
>Ga0208046_1000025_pt1 | contig 26399 bp, 24 predicted proteins | sample PL_2010_300m_FD_184161 | JGI IMG/M metagenome (GOLD analysis project Ga0208046, IMG submission 184161) | Freshwater microbial communities from Powell Lake, British Columbia, Canada to study Microbial Dark Matter (Phase II) - PL_2010_300m... | ecosystem: Environmental > Aquatic > Freshwater >... | reverse complement strand
CCTCATTGCCTCACAACCACCCGATAATACAGGTGTTATGACCCATGCAACGGATTCGTTCAACTGCCGTTTTCCGTATCGGGTCCCGGAGGGTCAGGCCCGGGGATTTCGGGGACACTTGCCAAACATGACTATAGGATTTACTCATCCCGCAAGTGCTTAAGAATCCACCAGTTGAGATGGCGCGTCGCCCGGCAGCATACGGAAAACGGCACTTAGCGCGTCCTTGTACAGGCACGCCCGGGCTCCGGGCCCGCTTCTCCAGGCAAACTAGGTGCCAAGATCCACCACGCCCTGCTGAGTCAATCCTATAGTCATGTTACCAAATGCGGGCGCGTGGCCCAATAATGTGTCTGCGAAATAGGCCTCGCGCAGCACGCTGGCCGCGGGCTTGGCATATCCCATCTTGCTGATAGCATTGCCTGTCATGGAAGCAAGAATCCACCCGCCCGCGCGCCAGGAATCGCCTATTGTGTCGCCGCGATTAGGCGGAATTCCGCAAGGAGGATAGGGAGCGGCCCGCAGCCCCCGGCGATTAATCCAGCTTCACCAGCTTCGTAGTAGCTGAGAAGTCCTCTGCCCTGAGCGAGCAGAAGTAGATGCCTTTGGGTACGGGCCTGTGCAGTTGGTCGCAGCCGTCCCATGTGACATGGTAGCGTCCGGCCTTCACATTCTCGTCAACAAGTGACCCGATCTGTTCTCCGGTGGCACTGAAGACCTGAAGGCTCACGTGACAGGCTCGCGGTAGTGCGTAGCTCACGCAAGTCTGCCTAGTGAACGGACTGGGATGGACACCCTCCAACTCAAAGGCTGTCGGGAGCAGTACGGAAACCGGTGTCTCAACGCCGGGCGGCGGCGTGACAGTGACTGCGCCCGTCGCAAGGTTATTCGCGGGTACCATATCGCCGGGCATCAGCGCGTTGCACCAGACGACGTGGGTTCCATTCTGGGTCGCTGTCCAGTCAGTGAAAGTGACGGTCACCGAGTCGCCGGCGGCCAAGCTGCTCACGTTCTGGCTGTCGGAGTAGAAAGTGCCTATCGCCATCTGCAGCGCGAACGTCTCGGGGACTGTACCGAGGTTACGCACGACCACCTGCGGCGTGACCACAGCACCGGAGTCAACCGTGTCAACCGGCGCGACGATCCCATCTACGGCGACATCTCTCACCCGAACCGTCACTGACCCGCTACACGTGTCGTTCGACGGATTCTGGTCTCCGGTAACCATTGTTGAACACCTTATTGTGTGTGTTCCGCGCTCACGTACCGTCCAAGTGCTGAACGAGACCACACCTGAGTCCCCGGGGGCAAGGTTCGACAGCGTATTCGTCGCCGAGTAGAACGCACCGATCTTGAACCGAGCCGTCACTGATGTGGTGGCATTGCCGTAGTTCTTGACCATCAGCTTCGGCGAAACCGTTGTGCCTGAGTCCAGCGGGACGGAACCGGATGGTTCGGTGACGCGGACCGCCCCCGCGTCGATCACGGCGACGCCGTCTGAGTACCAGACATCGTTCTTGTTACTGCCGTCGTTTCCCCCAAGCACCCATATCTCATTGTCGAACGCAACCGAAGTGTGACCCCACCTGGGCGTCCAAGCGGCGCCGGCGGTTCCTTGAACCCAATTCGTGCCGTCCGCCGAGTACCAGACATCGTTCCTGCTGGCGCCGGTAGTCCCCCCCCCAAGTACCCACATCTTGTTGTCAAACACAACTGAGGTGTGAGCCCATCGGGACACCCAACCGGCCGCGGAGGTTTCTCGGGTCCAGTTGACTCCATCCGGTGAGCTCCAGACATCGCTCTTGGCGTTGCCGTCATAGCCGCCGAGCACCCACATCTTGTTGTTGAACACAAGCACCGTGTGTCCGTATCTCGCAGACCATCCGGCGGCGCCGATTGCCGGGTACCAGTCGACCCCATCCGCGGAGTACCAGACATCGTTTTTGTTGGCGCCGTCATACCCCCCAAGTACCCACATCTTGCCGTCGAACACGACTGAAGCGTGATACTGCCGCGCCGACCACGCTGCTGAGGAGGTTGCCAAGGTCCAATCCACTCCGTTCTGGGAATACCAGACGTCATTCTTGCGGCTTCCAGCATCGCCTCCGAGCACCCACAGCTTGCCGTTAAACACAACCGAGGTGTGTCGGTACCTAGCAGACCATTGGGCTGAGGCCGTCGCCTGATTCCAGCTGGCGCCGTCCGTCGAACTCCAGACGTCTTTATAGAAGCTCGCACCGAATCCCCCAATGACCCACATCGTGTCGCTGCGCACAACCGAAGCGAAACCCTGCCTTACCGCCCATCCGGCATTGGCGGTGGCACGGGTCCAGGTCATCTGGGCAAACAGGGAGAGGGGGATGCAGAGCAGGAACACCCCGATGCTTGTTCTTCTCATCGTTTCTCCTTCAGGATTCCGGCGACACGACAGTAGGAGTTGCCAAGTAACACTCGATACACGGCTGACGTTCTATTTCTGTACGACGACCTTCGTCGTTGTTGGTGCGCGCCCCGACCGCACGAAGTACACACCGGGACTGAGCCTGCGTACATCGTTCGCGCCGGGCCGCAGGTCCAGTACCGCGCGGCCGGAGATGTCGAGGAGAACACTTGAGGCCCCACGCCCTACGCCTGACGCCGGAGGCAGGAACAGTACGCCGCGGACGATGGTGGCTATCGGCCGCGAGCTATAGGCTGTCGGCTGTCTGCGCTCCTCCACCCCCACAAACTGCTCGAACTTACCCCAGATGCGGTAGGCATTGTAGGTCTTACTGCCGACTGGGCCTGCCCAGCCCTGGTAGACAAGAAACATCTGGCTGCTGTCGCGTGCAAGCGCCGGATACACCTGACTGCCTGCCTGCCCGACAACCTGGCCTTCGTCGAATACCGTACCGTTCGGTCGGACCCGCGCGCCGTAGATGTCGGAGGTGTCTCGCTGGTTGCGATAATCTTGCCAGACCACGCGGGAGTTTGTGCCGTCAGAGAACACCGCTGGATACCGTTGATCATTTGTCGCACTCGAGATGCGAATCCCAGTTGGGTCCAAGACCGTGCCCGCCTGACTCACGCGCGCACCGTAGATGTCATAACCACTACCGCCTCGCGCGTCCTGCCACACCGCTAGCCAACTCGCGCCGTCAAAGGAAACCGCCGGACCATTTTGCGCGTTTGTCGCCGTAGAGATGGGGATGCTCGCTGTGTCAAGGACTGTTCCGGACTGGCTCACGCGCGCGCCGTAGATGCCAGACACCTCGCCACGGCCTTCGTCTGTCCAGACCGCAAGCCAGTTCGTACCGTCGAAGCCGAGGACAGGCTGAGCCTGGCTGCCTAGGACAGGTGAGATTGGAATGCCGAACGGGTCCAATACCGTGCCGCCTGTCGACACCCGCGAACCATAGATGTCAGGGTCGCCGCGCTGGTCCTTCCAGACCACAAGGAAGTTCGTGCCGTTGAAGGACACGTCCGGAGTCCATCCCGAAGTCATTGAGATGGGAATCCCGGTCGGGTCCAGCACCGTCCCAGCCTGGCTCACGCGGGCACCGTAGATGTACCCGCGCTCCCATACAACAAGGTAGTCCGTGCCGTCAAAGGACACTGCCGGAGTGTTCGCGTTTGCCGCAGTTGAAATGGGAATGCCGAGTGGGTCCAGGACTGCGCCCGCCTGACTCACCCGCGCACCGTAGATGAAATAGGAGTGGCCGATCCAATAGTCTTGCCAGACCACAAGGAAGTTCGTACCGTCAAAGGACACGGCCGGGGATTCCTGCGGGTATGGCGCAGTTGAGGCGGGAAAGCCGGTCGGGTCCAGGACTGCGCCCGCCTGACTCACCCGCGCGCCGTAGATGTCCCAAGCGCCGCTGCGTTTGTCTGCCCAAACAACAAGCCGATTCGTGCCGTCAAAGGAGACGGCCGGATACAACTGGCCGTCTGCCGCAGTTGAGATGGCAATGCCGGCTGAGTCTAGAACTGTGCCTGACGACGTCACCCGCGCGCCGTAAATGTCATAGACATAGGTGCTGCCACGAGAATCCTGCCACACTACAAGCCACCTCGTACCGTCATAAGAAACGGCCGGATACCGCTGGTAGTTGGCCGCGACTCCAATGGCAACCCCAGTTGGATCCAGCACGGTGCCTGATGTCGCCACCCGCGCGCCATAGATGTCATCCCAGCCGGCGTTGCGCTCGTCTTGCCAGACCACCAGGAAGTTCGTGCCGTCAAAGGAAGCTGCCGGAGAGTATTGGCCTTGGGCCGCGGTTGAGATGGCAATGCCGGACGAGTCAAGCACTGCGCCCGCCTGACTCACCCGCGCGCCGTAAATATCAGAGTACGAGCCGCTGCGCGGGTCCTCCCAGACCACCAGGAAGTTGGTGCCACCAAAGGACACGGCCGGGAGCCCTTGGGTGTTTGCCGCCTGAGAGATGGCGATGCCGTAAGGGTCGAGCACCGCACCGGCTTGTGTCACCCGCGCGCCGTAGATATCGCCGTAGTCCGGGTTGTTGCGAGAGTCTCTCCACGTCACGAGGAAGTTCACACCATCAAAGGAGATTGCCGGATTCTCTTGGAAGTCCGACGCAAGTGAGATGGGGAAGCCGGTTAGGTCTAAGACCGTGCCGGCCTGACTAACCCGCGTGCCGTAGATGTCTGAGTACGAGCCACTGCGCCTGTCCGCCCAGACCACGAGGAAGTTCGTGTCGTCAAACGATACGGCCGGAGAGTACTGGCGACCTGTCGCAGTTGAAATGGGAATGCCGAATGGGTCCAAGACCGCGCCCGCCTGATTCACCCGCGCACCGTAGATGTTAGAGCGGCTGGAGTCCTCCCACACAACAAAGTAGTTCGTGCCGTCAAACGATACGGCCGGGTACTTTTGGTCGCCGGGAGTCAGGCCCGCAACCCGACTCGTGTCAATCAGGAACTCGCCGTCGTCGAATCCCAAGCTTCCGACGCTTTCCGGCCGCCTCTCCATTCCGCGGCCAGCCCGAGCCCGCTCTACCACTTGCCTCGGGTCAAACGGCGGGCCACCCAACTCGCCCGGCTGGGCTAGAACAGGGACCGTGAACGCGACAAAGAGCAAAGTGACACCAAAGGCACGAATGCCGCGTCCATAGGGAATCACCGACATGTTCATTTCTTCCCTCGCTTTTTGTCCAGCGGTTCTCTCTTGGGTCTTCTCTCGCCCACGGCGAACTTGGCGATGTCCATGGCGGCGCTGTCCGGGTCACAAACAGGACAGGCACTCCAGCCCCACTGCCTGAGTTGTGCCGCGACGCCGGTTCGCCTGATTCCTGGCGGGAGCGCCTTGGCTTTCGGACAGCTCCGCCTATGGTAGCACGAATCGAGGTTCTTGTCCTTTGAGTAGACCACTTCGAAAGAACTCACGCTACACCTCCGTCTATCCGGGGATTTCGGGGCCGCATTTCTTACTTCCTTCGCCTGTCAAGGGCATCTCTGTCTCGCGGCATTGAGTACGGACTAATAGGTGACGGCCACTAGTTTCTAGCACCTGACGCCCCACTCAAACACGCTCTCCTCCGCCGGCAGTGGCGGAATCTGCGGGGATCCTCACCTCTTTGCGGACCTCGGCAGCAGGATTGGGGGTGCCAATGGACTTAAGCACATCCCGCAGCCAGTCTAGGGTCATACCCCACCTTTTTCTCACGGCTTCCACCTCCCTCTCAGTGAAGTGCTTCCCCTGAGTGTTGAATGGCGGCACGGCGGCGTACAATGTCCAGAATGCGTAGATGAAAGCGCTCTCCAGTATCCTGGAATGCCCCAGTTCAGGTACATGAACGACGTGGATAGCCCACGCGTTCCCGATGTTCCTCTTCCATTTCAGTTTCTTTTCTTGGTCGATCAAGACCTCACGAAGGGACTCAAAAACCCTCCAGCCCGTTTGCTTTGACTGACCGATTTTCACAATCGACGACTGTCCTCTTGGATAGCTGATAGGGCCCTTCACGGTGATGAAGTACACGCACCCCTTGTCAGCAATCCAGTTCAGAAGTCCCCTATCGAGCGAGCCGTTGCCCAGGCAGGCGGGCTTTGGTCTGTGTTTCATGGATCCTCCCAGTAGGTCTTTCGCTTCATTGCGCTGAGTTCCAGGCGCATAAAAGCAATTCCGTTCCCGTCAAGGCCGAACGGACATCCGCCTTCATCGTCAATAACATAGCCGGGCCGGGACGGAAGTCAAGGCGGGCGCGGTGCGCCCGAGTTCCCAGTGACCAGGTGCCAGTTTGCAGTAGAGACCGCCGGCCGTGCGAGGAGTCGGTTCACAGTCTGCAACGAGGACCATAGGTAGATGCCCGAGTTTGCGCTTCAGTGGTCGTGGGCGGGCGCCGTCACGCCTAGACAACATCCCACGGCTTCGGCTCCTTCTGGCTCCAGTCCCGTGCGCCGTGCACGACCGCGACTATCTGCACTCGGTCGCGTTCGACGTGGTAGACTATTCGATAGCTGCTGAACAGCAGTTCGCGGATGTCCGTTGAGCGGACCTCCGGCACGACGCGGCCGAGCTTCGGAAACGCGGTCAACCGCTCTACCGACTCAAGCAGCCGTTCAACGAATCTGCTGGCGTAGTACTCTGAATCCCTGCTGATGTAGTCGTGGATGTCTTGGAGGTCACGAATGGCCGTTTCGGACCAATCGAGCCTCATCGGGTCAGGAATCTCTTCCTGACTTCGGCATGCGGGACAACGCGACCTTCTTTCACTGCCTTGAGTCCGGTCGCGATCTTCTTCCGGACGTAGAACTGGTACATCACGTCGTCCCATGTCGCCTGACTCGGCAACTGGTCAATGAGCCTTCTGGCTTCGTTCTTAATAGAACTCATGATTCTCCTCTGCATGTAGATTAGGCCACAAAGGCGCAGTGTCAAGCATAGATCTCGGGGATATCTCGATTCTCACTCGTCAAGTGCGCGCTGGCTTCGGGGTAGTTACGAGGGACTTTGGAGCCACGGCATTTCACACCGAAGCAGCAAACGGACGTCCGCGTTCATCGTCAATAACATATCCGGGCCGGGACGGAAGTCAAGCAGACGCACGCGCCGCGTGCGAGTTGCGGGTTACGAGTTGCGAGTTCCAGGTTGCAGACGGCAGGCAATGACAAGACAGGCCCGAACGGGACAGCATCAGACTCTGGCGCACGAGTGGTCGAGGGGTCAAGGAATCAAGGGGTCGAGTGGTGGCAGCCGACAGCCTACGGCTTGCGGGCGCGGGGGCGGCGGGGCTTCGCGGCGGGCCGGTCGCGGGCGACGGGTGGTTCTTCCAGCACCTCAGCCGGCGTCTTCCGGCCGCGTTCGGTCCGGTCGGGGACGGCTGACGGCCTCCGGCTCACGGCTTGCCGCCCCAAACCTGATTCTGAAGCTCAAGTGACGTGTACTTGTCGCGATACTCACGCAGCGCTCCGGCCCACGTCTGGCGTAAGTACTTCTGTTTGGGACGACTCCGCGTGGCGTTCAGGAACTTCGCGAAGTCCCTGACCTCGGTCTGGAGCTCTTCAGGTAGTTCCTTCGTTGCCTCGACTATCTCATCTAGTGTTTTCACTTAGCACCTCGCGCTTTCTCAGTCAATATAGTCTCAGCCAGGCGCGTCGTCAAGGAAGCAAGGAAAGGAGTCGAGGGGGCAAGTGGAACAACGGACAGGGGTCCAGGATTCGAGGAGTCAAGGGGTCTGGTGCCCCAAGTTCCGAGGGTGCCGGTTTGACGGCCCGGAAACCGGAGCTATATTCTCACATGCGTACCGACAAGCAACGCATTGCCAAGTACAAGGCCAAGACCGACCCGGTCATAGTCCGCCGGAAGGTCACGGCTCAACTCCCCACCATGATGGCTGGCTACGCGGCCCACGCGAACGAGATTGTGCCGGTCGAGGAGGCGGTCAGCGCCGTGCTCGTCCAGGAGCAGGTCGCGCCGCCCGTCCGCATTCTCTACCACGCCTTCGCGAAGCAGGTCTGGAAGTGCAAGAAGAAGTACTCCGGAGCCGCCCTGGTTTTGATGGCCCAGTCGAAGAGGGACCAGTGGCTCGGCCGGGGGCTAGACGACCGAGTCTTGAGGAGACTCGCCCTAGACGTCTTCGGCATCACGCTGGCCTAACGGCAGGTAGAGGCAGAGGCAAAGGTTAAGGCTGAGGTTGAGGCTAAGGCTAAGGCTAAGGATGGGTCAAGGCTGAGGCAGAGAGACTGAGGGGGCAGTGAAGCGGGGAGTCGGGAATGGGGAATCGTGAGGGGCAGACCCCAGTCCCGAGCCGCTGATCGCTAGTTGCTTCCTCGTCTGCGGAATCTGCATCTTGCCGGAGGGACGTCGGGCCGTCGGATTGACTTTTGGCGGCAGTATGCTACCATCTGAGTCCGCAACGACAATAGAATGACGATTTCCGATTGGCGATTGACGAAAGACGGAGCCGGGACGCGGGTCGTATCGGCCGGCGGCGCGCTCCGTGGATTGGAGAGATGATGGCTGAATCCTGCATCATGCTGAGCGGCCAGCCGCTGGAGATTCGCTGGCACGGACGCGGCGGGCAGGGCGCGAAAACCGCGGCGCTCCTGTTCGGCGAGGCCGCGCTCGATACCGGGATGTTCATCCAGGCGTTCCCGGAATATGGGCCGGAGCGGATGGGCGCGCCAGTGGCCGCGTTCAATCGGCTATCCGACAAGCCGATCCGTTCTCACGCCGGCGTGCGCAACCCGCGAGTCGTGGTTGTGCTCGATGCTTCGCTCATCGAGCCGGCCAAGGTCACGGAAGGTCTGCCGGACGACGGCATCCTGCTCGTGAATTCGAACGTTGACCCAGCCGAACTGCGCAAGCGGTTGAACCTGCCGCCGGGCATCAAACTCTACGTTGTGGACGCTTCGAAGATAGCGATGGAGACTGTGGGCAAGAACGTTCCCAACACGCCGATGCTCGGCGCGCTGGTGAAAGCGACCGGCGTGCTCGAGTTCGAGCCGATGATGAAGGCGATCGAGCACAAGCTGGGCGAGAAGTTCCGGGGCGGCAAGGAGAAGTTTATCGAGCCGAATCTGGTGAGCATCCGCCGGGCGTACGAAGAAGTGAGGTGCTAGAATGGCGAAGCTTAAGAGCTGGAAAGAGCTGCCTTGCGGGGCGATTATCGACGACCCGAAGGCCGTGCTCGACAACAAGACCGGCGCATGGCGGTCGCAGCGCCCGTGCTGGGACGCGGAGAAGTGCATCCACTGCCTGACGTGCTGGATCTACTGCCCGGACGCCGCCATCATGGTCAAGGACGGGAGGATGACCGGCATCAACTACGACTACTGCAAGGGCTGCGGTATCTGTGCGGAAGTCTGCCCACCCAAGACCCACGCGATTGAAATGGAAGAGGAGCGTAAGTAAATGACGAATGACGAATTCCGAATGACGAATGGAGAAAGGGGAGCGTCATGATACTTGCGAAGACGGGGAATGAGGCGCTGGCGTATGCGATGAAGCAGATCAACCCGGATGTGGTTGCCGCCTACCCGATTACGCCTTCGACCGAAATCGTGCAGATATTCGCCCAGTACGTGAGCGACGGCAAGGTCGACTCCGAGTTCGTGGCGGTGGAGAGCGAGCATTCGGCGATGGCCGCCTGCATCGGCTCGGCCGCGTCCGGCTGCCGGACCATGACCGCGACCGCGTCGCAGGGGCTTGCCCTGATGCACGAGATGCTGTTCATCGCCGGAGGATTGAGGTTGCCGATCGTGGTACCCATCGCCTCGCGTTCGCTGTCGTCGCCGCTGAACATCCACGGCGACCACTCCGACTCGCTTGCCTCGCGCGACTCGGGCTGGATGCAGTTCTTCTGCGAAACGGTGCAGGAAGGCTACGACACGCTCATCCAGTGCGTGAAGATCGCCGAGCGGGCGTCGCTGCCCGCCATCTGCGCCGTTGACGGCTTCATCCTGTCCCACTGCATGGAGCGGATCGAGACTTTCGAGGACGCACCGGTGCGTGAGTTCATCGGTCCGTACAAGCCGAACTGGAACCTGCTCGACTACAAGAAGCCGATCCTCGTCGGGCCGGCGACGATGCAGGACTACTTCTTTGAGTTCAAGCGTTCCCAGATTGAAGGCATGAACCATGCGCTGCCGATAATCGAGGAGGTGCAGGCCGAGTTCAAGCAGAAGTTCGGCCGCGGCTACGGCATCATCGAAGAGTACCACTGCGAAGACGCCGAGGCGGTCGTGCTCCTGATGGGTTCGGCCTGCGGTACGATGCGCGAGGCGGTGGATGTGATGCGCAACCAGGGCAAGAAAGTCGGGATGGTGAAGCTGCGCGTGTTCCGGCCCCTGCCGCACCAAGTGCTGAAGGAGTCGCTCAAGCGGTTCAAGACGGTGGCGGTGATGGACCGGGCCGACGCGGTCAACTCGTACGGCGGCGCGCTCTTCACCGAGACGACGTCCGCGCTCTACGACCTGGCCCAGCGGCCGAAGATGCTCTCGTACGTCTACGGGCTCGGCGGCAAGGAGTTCTCGCTCGTTGACGCCGCGACCGTGCTGGAACAGGCGCTTGCGGGCAGGAAAGACGAGTTAGTGACCTACATCGGAGTGAGGTAGAGCATGAAGACGAAGTCAGAAGTCAGAATGCCCGGCCTCACGAGTCGGAGAGGGGAGTAGGAGATGGCACGACTAAAGGACCTCTGCAAGAACCCTGAGCTTTTCTCGAGCGGCCATCGCGCCTGCGCCGGGTGCGGCGAGGCGCTGGCGGTGCGGCAGATTCTGCTCGCCGCGCCCCAGCCGGTCGTCGGTATCATGCCGACCGGCTGCACCGAGATCTTCTCATCCATCTACCCGCAATCGGCCTGGCAGATACCGATGATTCACACCGCGTTCGAGACCGCGGCTTCGACCGCGTCCGGCGTCATCGCGGCCTACAACTTCCACAAGAAGATGGGCAACATCAAGGAAGACCTGAAGTTCATCGCGTTCGGCGGCGACGGCGGGACCTACGACATCGGGTTCCAGGCAATATCCGGCGCGTTCGAGCGGCGGCACAAGTTCCTCTACGTCTGCACCGACAACGAGGGCTACATGAACACCGGTATCCAGCGCAGTTCGGCCACGCCCTATGGCGCGCATACGACCACAACGCCCGCAGGCGCAGTGATACCGGGCAAGACGGTGCCGCGTAAGGACATCATGGAAATCATGATTGCCCACAACGCGGCCTACGCGGCGCAGACCACCATCGCGCTCTGGAACGACCTTGTTACCAAGGTCGGCAAGGCGCTGGCCGTGGACGGGCCGAGTTTCTTGAACGTGCTGGTGCCGTGCCCGCTGGGCTGGGGCCATCCCGGCAATGTGACTATCGAAATGTCCAAGCTCGCGGCCGACACCTGCTTCTGGCCCATCTACGAATGCGAGAACGGCAAGTACAAGATCAACTACGAGCCGAAGGAAAAGAAGCCGATCGAGGAGTTCATGAAGCCGCAGGGCCGGTTCAGCCACTTGTTCAGGGACGACAAGGGCAAGGCAGTCATTGCTGAGGCCCAGCGTCAGATTGATGCGCAGTGGGCTTTGCTCCACAAGCGGCAAGAGGCGTTCGGGATGTCCTGAGCGGCACAAGCCCAAGCTCAAGCACTGGCAAGCGGGCCGGCTACAAGCCGGCCCGCGGGTATTGACACCGGGGCAAATTCGGGGGAGACTGGCTCGGAGGTGCGTATGAAGAGAATAGCCATCCTCTCCGCGTTCCTGCTGCTGTTGCTCGGCGGCTGACCCGGCAGTGTGAAGACTGCCGGTCGGCAGTTTTCAGCGGAGCCGCACGACGGAATCGGGGTGGTCGCGGTTGAAACCACAAACCGCTAGCACTGGTTCGACTACGGCGGGTGCGCCCACGGCCCGGGCACTGAGCCGCCGGCCTCCGGGCTAGCCACTTACTTGACACCGATGATTCGTGCGGCTAACATCAGGCGTGAGTCCTGAGACTCCGATGGGTTCTGCGTTTCAGCCCGGGCAACAGGGTGCCGCATTCTGCTTCCGAGTTAGGGAGGAACGACCCGGCTGGAGCGTCCTGCAACCTGTCCCCTCAAAGACAACCGTTGACCTGGCCGCACTTGTGTGTGGAGCGCCGGAGTTTCTCGGCATGGACGGCGACGAGGCGCCCTGTCAGGCCGCCGTCGTGCTCTCCGAGCGCGGCGATGCTCGGGTAGTGGCTGCGCTTGACGAGGCCGGCGGAATCACCTTGGTCGGGTGTCCGGCCCAGTTGACCCGCGGGGCACTGACCACGGTCGTGCAGGAGTTGCTGGTTTTCACGGGCCGGCTCTGGCGCATGCCGCCCGAGGAGTTCTCGGCAGTGTTCGAGAAGAGGCTGGGACGAGGCCTTGGCGACTACTTCTCCAGCCGATGCGACATCGGCTGGTCAGAGAGTGGTTTCCGCTCCGGGATCGGGCAGAGCCTGGAACGCGGTCGCTTCCCGGTCGTGTTGTTGCTCACCGGAGCGAATCAGGACGTGGTCGAGGCGGTTGCTCACCTGAAGTCCCACAACCTGGCGGTCAAGTCACTTGCAGTCGAACTATACGAAAGCTCGGGCGTCGAGATTGTCGTGCCGAGGGTGCTCGATGTCTCCGTGCCTGCCCCGCACGAGGGCAAGGAGCCGGCCAAGCCGGGTCCGCGGTTGACGCCACGTCAGCCCCTGACGCCACGGCGGTCACAGCCTTCGACGGCCACTGTCGCAGGTTCTGGAATGCCTGGGTTGGAGCCGCGGTCCGGGTCGGCTCCGGCCGAGAGGATGCCGTGGTCGGACCAGCCGGCGCCGCACGCGGACGCGACTGAACCGGCGTCCGTCGATGAGGCCGCCGACACCGGCGCGTCCGTCTCCGCGGCGCCGCCCGAGCCGGCAACGGCGAGGAAGATGCCGTGGTCGGACCAGCCGGCGCCGGGCGAGCTGAAGCCGGTGGCGGCGAGCCCACAGCCAGCCCCCAAGGCGGCACCGGCCGCGAGGCCGGTCTGGGACGGCACGATGCCCGGGGTGATGGCAGGAAAGCGGCCGGGGCTGAAGTCGACTGGGGGATCGGGGACGCGCAGTGGACAGGAACACGCTACAGGGAGATACCAGTGATGCTACCGACGCCCTGCTGGGCCCGTTTCAGGCGATTCGGCGACCGTTGGTTCGCTTTCGCCGGCACTGCTGGGGCTGGGACGGTTGACGCGCTACAACTGGTGATTGATGCGCCGGAGTTTCTCGGCATGGGTACAAGCCAGTCCGTGCCGCGGGCGGCGATGGCCCCCACGCAGACGCATTCGAATCGGGTGCTTGTTGTTGTTGACGAGGCCGGCGGCGTGCAGCTTGCGGTCTGCCCTGAGCCGGGCGGTGACTCGGCCGCGGTCGTCGGGGATGTGGTGGCCACGGGCCACCGATTCTGGCGCAAGAAACACGATGCGCTGGCCGGACCCTTCCAGGAGTTCCTCGGAATGTCGCTGACCGACTGGGTTGCGGGCCGCGTTGGCGAGGACTGGTCGGCCGACAAGTTCCGGGCCGGGCTGGAGCGCAGCATGAGAGAGGGGAGATTCCCGATAACCATCGTCGTCAACGAGCTCGATTCGGCCGTGAAGGAAACGCTTGACTACCTCAGGGAAGTTAACCAGCAGGTTCGGGTGCTCGGTTACACGTGTCAGACGAGCGGGGGTGACGAATTGGTCTGGCCCAGGGAATTGAGCGAAGAGTCGGTCGTTCCTGCGGCGCAGCCCCCCCGGCCAGAGACCCGGCCGGCCGCGCCGAAGTCAGGCCCGAAGGGCCCGCCGCGGCCGCAAACGGGTCCTGCCCAGGAGAATGCGCCCGCAGATGATTCAGAGGTCACGGCTTCGATTCAGTCGCAGCCGGAAGAACCGATCGGATTCGAGCCGCTGCCACCTCCCGGTGTTACGTCCAGGCAGGAGGAGATACTCGCCCAGCTGACTCAGCTTGATGACCTCGGGCTGATACGCAACGGCCTCGAATACTGTCTTGCTGACTACGAGCTGGGGGCGACTGCCGCAGTGGTGTTGGCGGTCGACCCTGACCGTTGGCCTTTTCCCAAGCCGGAAGAGGTGATTGTCGTGGTCAACACGGGGCCCGCGCACATGGCCGGGTTCATGAATGTTGCGCCGAAGGAAGTAGAGGAGTTCCTCAGTTCGTTGCCCCGGGCCGAACAGAAGGAACGCAAAGGCTCGATCCTGCTTCGGGCAGCCAGCATCCACGAGGCTGCCCAGGTCGTCAACGAGCTGGGAGCGCTGAAAGAAGTCACGGCCAGCAGCCTCCGCTGAGCCGGTCCGCAAGTCCCGGCCCAAGGCCGGGAGTCCATTGGCAAATCGGGTCGCGCAGACGGTTCCAGACCGGGGTCATGGGGAGTTGGGCGGGGCCTTGCCCGGCAAACACGCCGAGCATAAACCGGCTGACCGTCAGGTGGTCCCGAACCACGAGAACCGACCGGCACGAGAGAATCCCATGCCAGCGGTCAGGCGCAACGAGGCGGCGTTGTCCCTGACGATGTACATGAACGGCTGAACGCCGAGCCGGAGCAGGCGTTTGGCCAGCGCGGTCGTGATTGTCCTCGCCATGCCCTGATGACGGTACTGCTCGACCACATGCAGAAAACCCATCGAGCCGTCGTCATGGGTCAATCCCCAGGCCACCGGCGCGCCTTTGCCGCGGATGCAGTAGCCCGGCCCGCCCCGGATGCGGCGGAGAATACGGTCGGGGCTTCGGCCGTACGGCCACGCCCGGGCAATCAGGGGTGCGTCCTCCGGCCGCAGCCGGCTCACGCGGTGGGTTCGGTCGATGACGAGACGGCCGGGCCTGAGCACGTAGAGATAGCAGTGGTTGTAACGCAGACGCAGGCCCGCATCCGGTCCGCGCCAGTTGGTCTTTATCATACGGCAGAAGCGGGTTGGTGTAGCTCTGAACACCAGGCGCAGATTGCGTGGAACCTCGGCGAGTACCCGAGCTGCTGCGCGCCCGGAATCGGCGAAGAGCGTGAGCCGATGCGTCCGGCAGAGCACGGCGTGTGGGTCGCTCAGGTCGTCGGCCCGAACCCACCGCAAAGAGGAACCGAAAGTGCTGTTGACGAGGTTGGATACGGAATTGGTCGCGGGGCGGTTCTTTTCGATGAAGGGGCGAATCAGGTCGAGGTCACGGCATAGCGACATTGGGACAAGATAGGGTTGGAAACGCGGCGGTCAAGAGAAGGCTGCCGGCTCCGGACGATCCAGACACCAGAAACCAGAAGTCAGAACGTCGGAGGCCCGTCCTTCGTCCTCCTTCTCAGCTCGTATCCCGCCACTCAATCTCTTGTTCGCTTCGTGGGTCTGTACCTCGTTGTCCTTGCCTACGCACTCGACTACTGAACCACTCACGGATTCCATCACTCCCGGTTCCTTTCGTCTTGACTTCGCGCCGCCCTGTCCTAGTCTGATTCGGTGAAGCCCAAACTGCTGCTCCACGTCTGCTGCGGGCCGTGTTCGACCGAGGTCATTCGCCGCCTGAAGGACGACTACGAGGTGGTCGGGTTCTTCTACAACCCGAACATCCATCCTGACGAGGAATACCACAAGCGGCTCATGGAGGTGCAGCGGATTTCCGCGCTGTGGCGCGTGCTCGTTGACGTCGGGCCCCATGACCACGAGCGTTTTCTCGACGCTGCCCGAGGGCTTGAGGCGGAGGTGGAGGGTGGTAAACGGTGTCTTGTCTGTTACAGGTTGAGGCTTGAAGAGACCGCGCGCCGGGCAGCCGACAACGGCTGCACGCACCTCGCCACGACGCTGACCATTGCGCCAATGAAGAAGGCGGCAGCCATCAATCCTATCGGCCGCGAAGCCGCCGTCCGATATGATCTGGTTTTCGTGGAAGCAGACTGGAAGAAGCGGGACGGGTTCAAGCACAGCATCGAGCTGTCGCAGGACCTCGGCCTGTACCGACAGAACTACTGCGGCTGCGAGTTCTCGCGCCGCTGAACCTCGCTGCCTCCTGCCGGCGTTGGAATGCACCGCGTCTTGCTTCTCACCCGCGCCAGGCCGCTCAAAGTGTCCTCCTGTGCTTGACTCCCGTCTCTCCCCGCGTATCCTCATGCCAATGCGAACGCCAGAGTGCGACGTCCGGCAGCGTCTCATTGACCGACCATGACTGCAAGGTCTTCGCCCGGTGACTCCACAGCAGCGCGGGAATGCGAAAACCCTGACGCGTGTGAGCGGGAGTCCATGCCGCGCCACGTAGTCTCAAACGACAAGGTAATCAACCGCGATGCGTAGTTCGGGTGGGAGTCGTTCCGGGCTCGAGCTGGCCTACATTCTAAGCCGGAACTGGCTGGTGCTGCTGCTGCGCGGTCTCATCGCGATCATCTTCGGCGTCCTCGCCTTGCTGCTGACCAAGAGCTGGCTTTCGGTACTGATAGTGCCTTTCGCCGCATACGCACTGGTGGACGGCATGCTCGGGGTCGGGATTGCCATCGGTGAGCCAATGGGGCTCTGGCACTGGTGGGTGCTGTTCTTCTGGGGGCTCGTCGGCGTTGTCGTAGGAATCATGACGTACTTTGGGCCCCCTCGTTCCGCGCTGGAATTCATGTGCTATATCGCAATCTGGGCGGTCGCCACTGGTGTTCTTGAGGTCATGACCGCGATACGACTGCGCAAGAAGCTGGGTGCCGAGTGGCTGCTCGTTCTCGCCGGACTCATGTCGGTCGTATTCGGCGCCGCCATCATAGCGCTGTCAGGTGCCGGCTCCTTTGTTCTGTCCCGGCTGATTGCGGCGTACGCCATCATCTTCGGCATTCTTCTCGGGATTCTGGGGCTCCGGGCGCGTACGGCGCCGATGCCCTCGGCATAGCCGGCGCTCGGATTGACACGGCTGGGGCAGGCCGGATAAACTAATGTCCGAACCAAGAGGCAGAGCGTACAAAAGGAGCTCAATGAGAAGCACTGGCATCTTCCTCGCCGTGCTGGTCGGGCTGGCTTCGGCCAACCTGCTGGTGAACGGCGACTTCGAGCAACCGATCGACGTCGGCTGGGATACGACCGCGGAGAACGTCGCCGGCGGCGATACGTTCACTTGGTCGGACACGCTTGGCCAACCTTCGCCGGGCCACGCGGTTGCGGTCCGCAAGTACCTCGCCAAGTACGCCTCGATGAGCCAGACCGTTGACATTCCCGGCGTGAATCTGACGCTGGAGTTCGACGGGCGCTTCGAAATCGGCGGCGGTTCATCAACCTGCTGGCCCGTCGCGTCGTTCGTGGTGCGCTACCTGGACTCGTCCGGGGCCAGCCTGGGCAATACGACGTTGTATCTCCACGACCAGTACTGCACCTGGGCCTCGAGTGACACACAGAGCCTGATTGATATCACAACGCCCGGGGTCTGGACACCGTTCAGCCTCGACATCGCAGATGAGCTTTCGGCACACCTGCCCGGGATTGCTGCGGCGAGCGTCAAGAAGCTGACCGTGGACCTGTACGCGTACGACAACGGAACCTGAGGGGGTGGCTGGGCGGAAGTTTCCGCCGACAACATCTCCATGGACGTCACCGGCATCGAGGAAGGCAGCAGTCTTCGAGCAGGGCGTTCATTCCGCGCTTACCCGAACCCCGTTGTGGCGCGTGCGGCAATCAGCTACAGCTTGCCGCACAGCGCATCGGTCAGTTGCGCCGTCTACGACGCGGCCGGCAGTCTCGTGTCCCGGCTGGCAGCTGGAACCCAGGCTGCAGGCGAGCACAAACTGACGTGGAATGCCTCCGGCGTGAGGCCGGGCATCTACTTCTGCAAGCTGGTAACAGACGGCACGACCGCAACAACACGATTGGTCAGAGTCCGCTAGCCCATGGTGGGCCCAATGAGAATGCGCATCCTTGCCGCTGTCATTCTGTTCGCCAGCGCGGGATTTGCGGCCGATTCCCTGAACTGCAGGCTGGTCGGCAACTGGCCGTTCGGACCATCAGCCAACTCAGCGGTTGACCCGGCGCGGGACCTTGTGTTCTGCGGCTCGGGCGGCGGCGCGTACGTGCTCGATGTGAGCAGTCCGAGTTCGCCGTTTGTGTTGTCCGATGCGATTCGCACCCGTGGCTACATCCGCGATATGTGGTACGAGAACAACCGGCTGTATGTCGTGTCCGGGCCGCTCGACATCTTTGACGTCTCCGTGCCTTCTGTGCCGGTGCGGTTGAGCACCGTGGCCGTGCCCGGTCCGGGCAATGGCGTCGCGGTGTCCGGCAACTACATCTTTATCGCGGGCCGCGATTCGGGCCTGTGCGTCTTCGATGCGTCGGACCCGTCGAATCCGACCGAGGTTGGCCGGCTGAACACGCGCGGTCGCGCCTGGGACGTCTGGTTGCAGGCGGGCTGGGCATATGTCGCGAACGGTGACTCAGGGCTGGTGACCGTCAACATCAACGATCCGGCCAATCCGCGCGAGACCGGGCGGTGCGTGTTCGGAGCTACGGCCAAGACCGTGTTTGCGTCGGGCTCTCTTGCCTATGCCACATGCGAGGCGGGCGGCCTGCGTATCATCAACGTCGTCGATACCCTCAACCCGTACGAGGTGGGCAGGTTCGACAGCCTGAAGGGCGTGATGGGCGTGGTCGTCAGGGACACACTCGCTTACGTCGCGGACTGGGCCGAGGGACTTGTCATCCTCAACGTGGCCAACCCGGCTGCGCCGGTCCGTCTTGGCGCCGCGGGTATGATGCTCTATCCTCACGGCGTGCAGGTGATGGGTCAGTATGGCTACCTTTCGGACTGGAATGGCGGTCTGCGGGTCGTGGACGTGTCCAACCCTTCTGCCCCGGTTGAAGTGCACCAGTTCGAAACGCCGGAATGGGCCCACAACGTGGCGGTCAGTAACGGAAACGCCTACGTCTCCGACGGCTACGCGGGCCTGCGCGTCATCAACGTCACCGATCCCTCCAACCCGGTAGAGCGGAGCGTCCTGCCGACCCCGGACCAGGTTCAAGGGTCGGCAATTGCGGACACGCTACTCTTCCTTGCCGCGTGGGGCGCAGGTATCCGCATCATCAGCATCGCCAATCCCGACACTCCCTACGAGGTCGGCTTCTTCGACACGCCCGACTATGCTATCCACGTTTTCGTGGCCATGCCCTATGCCTACGTGGCTGAGCGCGGTTCAGGCATGCGCATACTGGACGTCTCGGACCCGGCGCACCCGACCGAAGTCGGGCACCACGACACGCCGGGCATCGCCTGCGAGGTCCGGGTGGTGGATACGGTTGCCTACGTGGCGGACCGCGAGAGCGGCCTGCGAATCATCAGTGTGGCCAACCCGGCCGCGCCATACGAACTCGGTTTCTTCGACACGCCCGACTATGCGTTCGGACTCGATGTCGTAGCCGGCAGAGCCTACGTCGCGGATCGGAACTCGGGCCTGCACATCATCGACGTGTCTAACCCGGCGCATCCGGCTGAGCTCGGGTCATTCGACACGCCGGGGCAGGCGATGTCAGTGCGGGTGCAGGGCGGTTACGCGTACGTTTCGGACGCTGCGTCCGGGCTGCGGGTTATCGACTGCGCCAATCCAGCCAATCTGGTCGAGCGGGCTTTCTACAACACGCCGCACTATGCCTGGGCCGCATGGCTTGAGGGTTCCCGCGTCTATGTTGCTGACTTTGGCGCGGGCCTGCAGATATACGAGCCGACCCTGGGAGTGGCCGAGGAGCGTACGGCCCCTCACGTTCAGTCCTTCGTGCTGGGGCCGAATCCTGTGCGAGAAGAGTTGCTGGTTCAAGCGCCTTCCTTCACTGGTCCCTCTACGCTTAGCCTCTACGACTGCGCGGGCAAACTCGTACGGCAATTCAGCCTGAGCGGCAGGACCGCGCGGGTCTCGGTGCGCGGACTTACCCCGGGCATCTATGTGGCGCAGCTCGGCCCGCTGACCGAGAAGTTCGTGGTCGCGCGCTAGACCGAAGCAGCAATGCTCACGGGCGGGCCACGTGCCCGCCCGTCTGCTTCCTAACGCGGGGCGGAGTTGGTGACATGGCCGGGTTGACACCGGGCAGTCGCCGGATAAGATTGCCGCGTGTCGGGACCCTTCGGTTGTCCGTGGTTGACCTTCACTGCCGTTTTGGTGGTGATTGGCGCCGGCGTTGCGTCGATTGTCTGGGCTGTGCTGGTGCGGTTCAAGGACTAGAATGAGCTGGGCCGCCGTTCACATCCTGGTCCTTGCCGTATACCTGTTGCTGCTGTTTGTTATCGGGTGGGCGGCTCGCAGCCGGGCCCGGTCGGCTGAGGGGTTTTATCTCGGCTCGCGCTCGGTCGGGGCCTGGGTCACCGCGTTTTCTTTCGTAGCCGCATACTACAGCTCGGTCGTCATCATCGGCGGGGGCGGTTTTGGGTACAAGTACGGCATGGCCACGCTCTGGGTCGGAGCCGCGAACGTGCTGGTGGGTACACTGCTGGCCTGGATTGTGCTGGGCGCGCGCACCAGGGTAATGACCGGCCGGCTGGGCACTATCACAATGCCGGGTTTCTTTGCCCGGCGCTTCGACGCTCCGGCGGCAAGGGTGATTTCGGCAGTCGTCGTGACGGTATTCCTCGTCCTCTACAGCGTGTCCGTGGTCCAGGGGATGGGGCATACGTTCGAGGTGCTGGTCGGCGTTCCGTACGTCTACGGCGTGCTGCTCTCGGCACTCGTCATTATTGCCTACGTGACGCTGGGCGGGTATGCGGCGGTGGTCTGGACCGGGTTTATACAGGGAATCATCATGATCGTCGGATTGGTGTTGCTGACCGTATTCGCGCTCGGCAAAGTCGGCGGACTGAGCGAGACCTTCGGCCGCTTGGGCGCGATTGATGCTGGCAAGTACCTCGCGACTCCCGGGATCTGGGGCTGGCCCGGCATCATCTCGTTCTCAATGATCGTCAGCTTCGGGGTCTGGGGTATGCCGCAACTGGTGACGCGGTTCTACTCGATAAAGAAAGCGCAGGTGCTGCGCCTGGGCACGGTGCTGGCGACAGTGGGCGGTGCGGTTGCCCTGCTGCCCTACTTCAACGGCGCGCTGGCCCGGGTGCTGTTTCCGGACCTGCGGGCCGCGGATACGGCGATTCCGATGCTGGTCAAGGCCGTGATGCCGGCCTGGGCTTCGGCGCTGTTCCTGGCCGGGGTCATTGCCGCAGGCATGTCCACCTTTGCCGCGGTGCTCATTGTTTCCGTGAGCTCGCTGGTCAAGGACCTACTGCGGGACAGCTTCCGGGCACAGCTTGCGCCGAAGACCGAGGTGGTGCTATCGCGCGTTTGTTCGGCTGCAATCGGGCTGGCCGCGGTGCTCGTCGCGCTGAAGCCGCCGGCGATGATCTTGGTGATAACCGGGTTTGCCTGGGCAGTAATCGCCTCAACCACGCTCTGGCCCTACGTACTCGGACTCTACTGGCGAAGGCCCAGCCGGGCCGGCGTTCTCGCGGCAATGATCGGCGGGTGCGTCACCGCTCTTGTATGGCTGGTGCTCGGCAACCCGCTCCGGCTGCACGGTTTCATACCGGGCATGGCGGTTAGCCTCGTATTGCTGCTGGTCGTGAGCCTGCTTACGCCCCGGCCCAGGCTCGAAACTCTCCGCGTCGCATTCGGCGACGGGACGACCGATCCGGAACGACAACCGCCAAGTCGGTCATAGCCGCCCGCCCCGTTCATCGTCGTCACGGTCATCGCGGTCGCCGGGCTTGCCTTCGTCTGGGCGTAGGCCCTGGCGCGCAGCCGGTTTGACACCGGCTGCCGGTCAGACTAGACTCTCTCCCTCAACCCAAGGAGATAACATGAAGAAGCTGTTCTTGGTCTGTGTCATCGTGTTTGCAGCCGTGGCGGTTGCCCAGCCGTTCCACGAGGGCAAGTATGTGACTGCGCCGACCCCGCCGCTCGTGCCCGGCGACTCCTCGCACGAGTTCGACGTCAGATTCTACCGCGCGGACCTCAACCTGCCGATGACGTCCGGCGCGATGACTGCGCGCGTGAGCATCGACCTGACCCCGCGCCACGACGGCTTCGACACGTTCAGCCTGCACATGGTCAACCTGGTCTGCGACTCGATTCGCCGCGCCGGGAACGCATGCACGTTCACGGCCGGGAGCGGACTGCTGCACGTCGACCTCGACCAGTCCTTTGACAACGGCGAATCGCTGACCGTGGACATCTACTACCATCGCAACTCGGGCGTGCAGAACCGCGGGTTCTACTACCATGCCAAGGGCACGCAGGGCATCCCGTACGCCATCTGCTACACGACGACCGAGCCGGCGGACTCGCGGTACTGGATGCCGTGCTTCGATGAGCCGTGGGACAAGGCCGAGCGAGGGTGTGCGGTCAACGTCACGACACCCGACTCGATGAGCGCCTGTTCAAACGGACTGCTGGACAGCGTGACTACGGCGGGAGGAATCAAGACCTGCTGGTGGAAGACCAACTACCCGATTCCGACCTACCTGATGGTCTTCTCGGCCTCCCGGTGGGCCAGCTTCAAGCAGTGGTTCCAGACGAGCCCGGGCGAGTCGGCCTACGTTCAGAACTTCATCTGGCCCGGGGATTCGGCCGACGCGGAAGACGCGTTCGCCAACGTCGTGGATATGATGGACTTCTTCTCAGACAGCCTCATCTATGGTTCCTACCCGTTCGAGAAGTACGGCCACGTTGAGGCCTACCCGTTTCCGTGGGGCGGGATGGAGAACCAGACGATGACGATGGTGCACCGCAATTGGGTCCGCTACGGCTCGGACAACGGCATCGCCCACGAGCTGGCACATATGTGGTGGGGCGACATGGTTACCTGTCAGGACTGGCGAAACATCTGGCTGAACGAGGGATTCGCGACCTATTCGGACGAGATGTACGACTTTCACCAGAACGGCCGGAGTGCCTTCCTCAACCGGATTGCATCGCGCGCCCAGGACTACTTCGACGAGGAAGCGTCGGACCCCCACCCGATCTATGACCCGCCCTACCCGGATCACCTGTTCGACTGGGGGCACTCCTACTGCAAGGGCGCGTGGGTGCAGCACATGCTCAGGTTTGTCGAGGCCGATACAAACTGGGCGCAACCCGGCATTTTCTTCGAAGCCCTGCGGGCGTACGGTGACAGCTTCCGCTACGGCAACGCCAACACCGAGGACTACAAGCGAATCCACGAGCAGATGACCGGGTTGGAGCTCGACTGGTTCTTTGACGAGTGGGTCTACGACGACTGGTACCCGGTCTACGACCTCGGGTGGCAGGGACGGCAGGGCGCCAGCGGTTGGGAGGTCGTCCTCGAACTCTCCCAGAACAACCACAGCGGCGCGCCGCCGGTGTTTCACATGCCGGTCGAGGTCAGGGTGAACTGGTCGGGCGGCAGTGAGACATTCCGGTACGAGGTAGCCACTAGCCCGCAGCAGAACGTCTTCCCGGTCGGCGGGCAGCCGATCAGTGTCGTGTTTGACCCGAATGACTGGATTCTCGAACAGCACGACACGCACGTGGGAGTGGCGCAGGGGCCGTCCGTACCGTACCACACAGCGTTGCGGCTCGCCGGGTCGAATCCGACCGCCGGTCCGGTGCGGCTCGGATACGAACTGGCGTCCAGTGCTCAGGCGCGGATTGACATCTACGACGGCAGCGGCCGACTGGCAAGGACGCTGCTTGAAGGGCAGAGGCCGGCCGGGCGCTACTCAGCGACCTGGGACCGGAGAGGAAACGATGGCCACGCCGTTTCCGCCGGCACCTACTTCTGCCGTCTCAACGCGGGGAGCGAAAGCCGGACCATCCGGATGGTGCTTACCGACTGACGGCAAGCCAGGAGAGTTACTACCGCGGCCACCCTGTGGCCGCGGTGCTTTTCTGCGCGGGGGAGAGCCAGGTACTGAAACCGATATGGAACCGCCAAGAACGCCCAGGGTTCGGAGGCAGAGTCTTACCACAAAGACACCAAGACACCAAGGTCCAGACGGACAGGAGCAAACCTCGAGTCTGTCACAGCTGTTCGGATTCTCTTTGTGCCTTTGTGTCTTCGTGGTAGAACTCCGTTCCGGAATTCTGCATTCTGACTTCTAACTTCGACTGGCTCACCCAAACGTGTCTTGGTGGTAAGACTCCGGACCGGGCCGGTCGGAGCGGCCGGCTAGTCGTTGTCGGGGATGAGTTCGATGTCGATGTCTTCGGCTTCGAGCCGCTTGCGCAGGCGGCCGGCGACCTTCTCGCCGCGGAACTGCTGCCAACGTTTGAACTCGCGCGGTTCGTCCCTGAGCACGGCGCGGAACTTTCGGTACACGCCGGGCCCGTCGAGCGCGGCTTCAAGCACCGCGCGAAGTTCCGGCTGGCTGACCGTGCGAGCAAACTCGACCATTGAGTTGTAACCGGAACGGCCGGCCTGCGGAGCCAGGCGCACGTGGCGTTTGGGAAACTCCCGGATTTCAGCCAGAATCTGGTCGCGATTGAATCCGAACGCCGGGATTACCTCGCCGGTTTCGGTGTTCAGGTAGTGAGTCGTGCCCGGCACGCGGTTCTCCATTGCGAAGAGCAGGTCCCGGGTTGAGACTCGGAGTACGCGCACATCGTATTCTATTGCGGCGGGCTGGTCAGTCAATGACCGAACCCGGGACCCAAGAACCGAGATAGGACCAACCACAGAGGCCGCAGAGAACGCAGAGTGGATGAAGCTAGGAGTCCGGCCCGTACCGTCAGTCTCTGTGCGCTCTGTGGTTTAATATCGGATTCGGGGCCCGGAACCAAAGCGGATCTACCACCAAGACACAAAGACACTAAGGTACCTGACTAGGGACTAGGGACCAAGGATCAGGGACTAAGGACTAGGGACCATGGACCAAGAACCAAGAACCAAGAACCAAGAACCAAGAACTAGGAACTAGGGACTTGGAACTACGGCCGCCAGCGGAAGATCTCGCCAAACCACTCGGTTATTCCGAGTGAGCGGAGCGAGTCGAGGAATCTCGCCTGAGAGACCCCTCGGCTCCGCGTACGCAGCGTACCGCGGGAACGAGCGGGGTGACGCTGATGAGACGTATGCGTCGGTGAGGTGGAGTCAGACGGGGTTCGCGGCTAGCGCCAGCGGAAGATTTCGCCGGGGTAGAAGTAGAACAGATTGTCGCGCAGTTCGAGCCAGCCGGAAACCCCATTGCGCGTGAACCGGCAGACCGGACCCGAGACGCGTCGTGCGCCCTCGAGCAACGACAGCAGCCGCCACTCACCGTCTTCGAGAGCCGCAAAGCTCCGAGGCGACTGCCCCTGAGCGGGGATTGTCCCCATGCCCGGCACGAAAAAACCGTATGCGACCAGCGTGTCGCCGACGTCGAACAAGCTCAGCTCGCCGGCCGGTAGAACGCGGTCTTTCGAGAACCACTCCTGCCAGGGGAAGGGTTTGTCGGTGAGCACGAGCGAGTCGGGCTTGGGCCGATACAGGACTTCGTAGGTACTGGGCCTGAGGGTCGGGTAGATACTCGCGACGACCGGCAGTTCTCCGGGGTAGTCCTCCAGTCGGGCCGAGCCGAGCAAGGCGACACTCACGTCCGCCCCGCGGTCAACGCCGACTGAGTAGGGCAGGCAGGGCGCGAGGCCGGAACCGGTCATCCGATACAGCCGCAGTAGCCGGGTAGTCTTGGCGGAGTCGAGCCTGGATACCTCCAGGGTCGCGACCTCGGTCAGGCTGTCGCCATCGGCGTCGCAGACCGCTGCCGCTTCGACCCACGCGCCGTTCAGGCCGTAGGCGTAGGCCATGACCGTGTCAGGCTCGAATCGGAGGACCGTGCAACTATCGGCGGTGAATAGCAGCAGCTCCTGCAGTCCATCGGCGTCGACGTCGCCGTAGGTCCAGCAGGTCCCGGCGATGTCGGAACCGGTTGCGCTGGTGCTGTTGAATGGCTCGCTCTGCCATACGGTCCTGAACCCGGTGCCACCGAGCCGCAGCAGGGCCAGGCGCCGGAGGTTGACTACCGTCTTGTCGCGTCCGGGCCCGCGCGAGAGCTCCATCCGGCCGATGTCCTGCACGACGAGGATGTCGTCGAACGTACCCGCGAAGCGGCCACTGGAAACGGCGATTACCTTCTCAAGCGGGCAGCGGCCAAGCACCACCGGCGGCTGCGCAGCGACGATCGATGACGCGGCGATGACCAGTGCGAAGAGAATCCTGATTGCCTAGGATACCCGAGTAGCGGACTATGTCAAGTCCACGTGCGGCACGGCCCGCGCATATTTCCGGCCCTATGCTGGTCGCGGCGAGGCGGGTGGAAGGCAGAGCGCGGGACGACGGGGCACCCCAAGGGGTCACAGGTGCACGCGCGGAAAACGGGGACTGTACCGCGCCGAGTCTGACGCAGGCGCTCCGAGGGACTGTGGGGCTGTTGAGAAACCCCGCTTATGTCACCCTGAACGAAGTGAAGGGTCTTCTAACTCTCGTAGAATCATCATCGCGAAGATTCCTCGCGGAGTTTACCCTGAGCGCCGGGCGAAGACTCT
>Ga0208046_1000024_pt1 | contig 27119 bp, 29 predicted proteins | sample PL_2010_300m_FD_184161 | JGI IMG/M metagenome (GOLD analysis project Ga0208046, IMG submission 184161) | Freshwater microbial communities from Powell Lake, British Columbia, Canada to study Microbial Dark Matter (Phase II) - PL_2010_300m... | ecosystem: Environmental > Aquatic > Freshwater >... | reverse complement strand
TTATTTACTAACTGCTACTATGACCTATTATTAAAAGCAAGTATACATAATAATTCATTTTCTGTCAATGCGTTTATCAGTATCGAGTATATAGTATCGCGTATCGAGTTAAGAAGGCGAAAGAAAAGATAGAAAAAGTAGCATTCTTCTTTCTACCTAACTATTTCACTAAAACTTATACTAACAGAAAGGAATGTTTTTAGACAGATTTTGTGGTAAAAGGTAGAAAAAGGGGATAGGCTACTTTAGTCGATTATATATAAAAAATTATTTTAAAAAGAATAGGTTAGACCGATACTAATCATTCCTTTGGGCTTTGGTTGAGCTCCCTCGGAAACAGTTGAACCAAAGAGAGAATCTTCTTTGCCAAAATAAATTGCTGCACTAAGATTAAGACTTAGATTATTGCTTAGTTGATTACGATATCCGGGTATAATAATTATACTTCCGTCATTTATACTGGAAATGGCCATTAAATTAATTTGAGAAAATTCATCAATCTCATAATTTGTCATACCCAAAATTAACCCAATATTTTCACTCAAATCGTTGGTGACATTTCCGGCAAAAAGGGGACCCAAAATTGAGGAAAGATTTTCTTTTTTCATAGACAAATATTCTAACTGAAAATATATCTTATTTCCCGCTTCAAAAAAATAACTATAATCACCGCCAATTAGATAAGCAAAATCACCATCGCCATCATTATCTTTAAAATAATATCCCAGGGCTCCATATACTCCTATTGGTCCTAAATCCCCTTTTGCAGTAACACCTATTCTCTGGCCGGCCGGAATAACGGTTCCCATAAAATCTATTTCCGGTTCACGGACATAATTCAGAGTAAGGTCATATCCTTCAATCATGGTTCTGCCTCTCAAGCCCCATTTAATATCCTGGCTGGCTTCAGGAAAAGCAGCTACCAATGATATACTTGAATTCCAATTCAGAGGGATATAGGCTTCAACCGCATCCTGGTATTTGGCACCGGTCTCTTCGTCCATTACCATCGATCCTAAAGTAAAGTCAACCGGATTGAGCATCGAACCGAAAGACCAGGAAATGGGCTGACGACCCAGGGTTAAATGTAATTTTTCAAATTTATGTTTAAGATAAAGTTTTTTAATTAAATAATCAAACCCTCCACTCATGTGATTGTTATATAAATATATTTCGAATTTAGCCTGGGTATTGTTAAAAGTTGGTAAGAATAATTCTAAATCTAAACTTTCCTGAGGGTAAGCGGAAATATTTCCTTCATTATCAATGATACTTATTAGAGAGGCGGCGAACTCACCGCCAATATCAACCTTGGCAAAAATTGGAATTGACCCCAAGAGGAATAAAATTATAAATAAAATGGTAATGTTAAAATATTTTTTCATAATCAGTTTGCTTTCCTTAATTTAAAATTCAAAATTATTTTGTATGGTTTTCTAGGCAGGGGGCGGATTTATCCGCCCCAAATCTTTATTGTTATTTCTATCTACTTCAAATTCTGTAAAGTAAATATTTCTTCCGGAATTTCCAGATTAAATTTGATTTGAGTAATTGTAAATTCGGTATAAGTATCTTTTCTCAGTTTGTTTTCCATCACTGAATTTGTAGGAACCCAGCGTCCTTCAATTTCTTCTATTATGTTTACTTTAGTTTCTTTTAATATACGACCGCTTTCAGCATATAATTCATCTTTTAAACCGATAAATCTTTCCTTATCTATCCAGCTTACTCGACGATAGTATGAAACTTTAACTCCTTCCCTGGCTATACCTTCCAATACATAACAGGGACGGCCTTCAAATTCTTCTTCCTTAATGATTTTAAAATCATATAAATCGGTTAATTTATCTGCTTCCATGACATCCTGATAGGAAAAATCACTTCCCATCATTCCCTGGTTAAGCATATGACCGGATATTTTAATGATTTCCTCTGCATCAGGAAAAAACATCCATAAATCATCTTCTCTCTTGAGGAATTTTGTTCCTCTATCCTGTGAATTAGTAAATTCAACTAAAGAATTTTTCTTATCAGTCAAAGCATCCATTGTTTTGATTATTTTTCTACTACCGCTGACAATAATCATTTCTGCTTCCATTTGAGCTGTTTCAAAATATTCATTATCATCTCTCTTGTTGATAATTTCCTCGGCTGTCATTTCAGCAGCAGTTACTACAATTAAACTTAAAAATAAAATCGATACAGTTATCCCAATTAATAAGAACCATTTTATTTTTTTCATCCTTAACTCTCCTTTCGTTTTTTCACCCCCACCTTAATCCTCCCCCCTCAAGGGGGAGGAAAGTAGGATGGAGGACAATATGCTTATCTATTGTCATTGCGAGCCACGATTTATCGGGGCGTGGCAATCTCGGGTTGGGATTGCTTCCCCCGCTTTCGCGGGGGCAGGCTTACTACGCTCCTCACCGCAATGACATCTTAATTTCTGACGGGCTCGATGCCTGCCTGTGCGTTCCCGCACGCAGACAGGAATCGAGCCCCTACATCTAAATGATAAAATATTTTTTTTCGCTTATGCTTTCTGAGGGCAGACACAAGGTCTACCCCTACATATTACTCATCACTCATTACTGTATTTATATGCCCGACACTGACTCTTTTTCTGCTTTCCTTTCTTTTTTTTCTATTTCTTAACTCGATACTCAATACTATATACTCGATACTGTTTTATTATATCTGTCTCAAGGCTTCCGTCGGTTCAAGTTTAGCGGCTTTACTCGCCGGGATAATACAGGCAATAGTGACAATAACTACCCCCAATGTAAAGCAAAATACAAGATTCTCCAAACTAAAGACGGTATAATAAATTGGACTCAGCAAAAAATCTGTGCTGCTCATTCCCCCCATGGCCACGGAATAGTCGATGCCGACAACGGAGAAAACTTTAGTTAATACTCCACCTATTACAGTACCTAGAGCACTGCCAAGTATGCCAATAATTGCTCCTTCCATGGTAAACAGATACAATATTTCCCTGCTTTTTAAGCCCAGGGCACTCATCATCCCGATTTCACGGGTACGTTCATTTATAATCATGATCAGTGTATTCACTAATACAAAACAGGCTAATATGATAATAAAAATATAGATAGAATTGTACATTTTAACCGCAAAGTCAAAAAGTTCAATCAAATCATAACCTTTATTCCAAACCTGCACCAGATATTTTCCGGATTTATCTTCTTGGGAAAACAATTCATTGAGACCGGGTAAAACCGAAGCAGCTTTATGGTAATCTGAAGTAATTAAAAGTAATTCTGTTACCTCACCCGGCATCTCCAAAATCCTCTGGGCTTGATCTAACGGAAGGAAGAAAAAAGTATCACTCATTACCTGAATGTCACTTTGATATTTCCCGACAATCTGGAAAGTAGAACCTTTAAAGGAACCAAAAGGAGTCGAGTATAAAATAGTGACTTTCTCCCCTACTTCACGGCCTATTTTTTCCAATAGCCCGGCTCCCATAACAACTTCCTTATTTCCCTCCTGAACCATCCTACCCTCAGTTATGTTTTTATCAATTCCGATAAATTTTATTTCCTCAACGGGGTCAACGCCCCATCCCATCATGCCGACTAATTCATCTTCCAGGCTGACCATGGCACCAAATTTAAGTCGCGGAACAACCTGTTCCACCCCTTCCACTGACTTTATTTTTTCACTCATCTCTGAGTAGCCTTTACCGTTAAATCCGTCTAAAGTATAATTTAAAGGCATAAGACGCTCTTTTAACTTGTATTCCTCATCAATAACCCGTATATGTCCGGCTTTGTAGTGGATATGATTTTCAAAAAAAGACTCTAACACCCCATTAATTAATCCACGGGCAAAGACCACGGCAAAAATAGCAAAGGCAATAGCAATAATAGAAATTGATGTTCTAATCCTGGATCTCGATAGATTTTTTTTGGCTAAATTCCATAAAAATTTCATTTTTTACCTCCCTACCTGTGCGTGTACCTGTCTGCGTGCGTACACGCACAGGCAGGCGTACGCAGACAGGCTTATCGATGATAGATAGCTTTTACCGGGTCTTTTTTAGCTGCCCAATATGCCGGTAATATACTGGATAACACTGCAATGACGACGCCTAAAATAAATAAGAAACTGAAAGCAGGATAATTCCATGCTCCATAAATTCTATCGAGAATGGGAATTCCAAATGCAGAGCCATCTCCGCCTATATAGTCTATACTAAATCCGTATTTCACCAACCCGCTCACACCTGCATATCCAATTAAGCATCCGGCTAATCCACCGAGGATACCTATACCGGTTGCTTCTACCATAAAGACAAAAACAATCTCCCACTCTCTCATTCCCAGGGCTTTCATCATGCCGATTTCTTCCGTTCTCTCCAGAGCAGACAGGATAACATTATTGATAATCCCCAGCATACCGATAAGAAGAACGATTGACAGGATAGCCCCGATTCCACCCTTCTTAGCAGCACTTAAAGCGATGACAGATGCAGCAGATTCTTTCCAGGAATATGCTTTCAAATCCAGGTTTTTATTTTTAAAGCTCTCCATCAATGATTTGGTGACTATGTCCTCATCTCCGGAAACTGTTTTCAAGGCAAACATACTAACCGCGTTACCTACGTTTAATGCCTGCTGGGCAACATCTAAAGGGACAAAAACAATCCCGTTATTAATCATCGGATTGGGAGCCCTTACCAGACCTGAAATCTCCACATCAATGGTATTAAAGGTATCCTCTTTTGTCCTGACCAGGAGCGTAATATAATCATTAACTTTTAAACCCATCAATTCGGCCAAGCTTACTCCTATGACAGCCTTTGATTCACCCGGGGCGAACATCGAACCTTCAACGACGTAATTTTGAGTATTAAAAACTTGGTTATATTGCTCAATAGAGATGCCCATGCCCTGCACTGCTACTTCATCAATCCCGTTATTCAGGTTGGCCTTAAATTTTAGCTCGGGAGATGCTCCCAATACTCCATCCGTGTTCTTTATGCTTTCTTCCATCTCCTGATCTAAATAAATTAAATTTTCCAGGGGCAGCTTATCTTTATCTTCCCAGTATTCAGGATAAGTTACCTGAATACTCCCTGTATCGTAATTCTTTAAATTTTCAAAAGACATTTCTTCCATGCCGTTCATAAGAGAATCCATAAGTAGATAACTGAAAAATGCAAAGGCAATCACCATAATGGTAATTACGTTTCTTCTTTTTTGGCGGGTTAAGTTTTTTAGCCCGAGTTTAAAGCTAAACATCTTTTACTCCCTCCTTTCATCGGCAGAAATCATACCATCCTTCAGGTTAATATATCTGTTAGCATATTTCATGACCATTGGGTCGTGGGTAGAAAAGATAAAAGTGGTGTTTAATTCTTTATTCATTTTCCTCATAATGTCTACAACACCAGCAGCATTTTCAGAATCAAGATTGGCAGTCGGCTCATCCGCCAGGATAAGCTTGGGTTCTTTCACTAACGCTCTGGCGATGGCTACTCTCTGTTTCTCCCCACCGGAAAGTTCATTCGGTCTTCGCGATTCCAATCCCTTAAGCCCCACTTCTTCTAATATTTTCAATACTTTTTCCTTCATTTGCAATTCCGAAGAATGGTCAATTAGCCTGATGGCAAACTCTACATTTTCATAAGCCGTCAATACCGGAATCAGGTTATAACTTTGGAATACAAAACCGATGTTGAAGCGTCTCGTCATAGCAAGTGCTTTTCTGGAAAGATCACTTACTTTCTGGTCATTTAAGCGAATCTCTCCTTCTGTGGGCGTATCCAAACAACCTATCATATTCAAAAGCGTAGTTTTACCTGAACCGGAAGGACCAAAAATGGTGGTAAACTCTCCCTGTTCAACCGTCAAGTCAATCCCCCGCAAAGCAGGTACTTCTATTTTCCCCTGTTGATAAATTTTTTTAACTCCTTTTAGTTCGAGTAAAGACATTTAATTTTCCTCCTTGACTAAATTCGATTATATTAATGATTCCTTTTTATGTTTTAATGACTTATCCAGTGAATACATTTAAGTTAATTCTCTTTGATTATTTTATACTATATTTCAATTTTTTTCACCTATCGATGATAAATTGCTTTTACCGGATCTTTGTGGGCTGCCCAGTAGGCAGGACCTATACTGGAAAGTAAAGCAACAATTATTCCAAAAAAGAATACGAAAACAAAAGAAGAAAAATTCCAGACTCCATAAAGTTTATCAATTATCGGGATTCCATACAGAGACATATCTCCGCCTATATAACTTAAGTCATATCCGTATTTAACTATCCACCCTACCCCTGCAGCACCTAACAAGCAGCCGGCTAATCCACCGAGGATACCTATACCGGTTGCCTCTACTATAAAGACTAAAACAATCTCCCACTCTCTCATTCCCAATGCTTTCATCATACCGATTTCTCTGGTTCTCTCCAGACTGGACAGAATAACATTATTAATAATCCCTATCATACCAATTGATAAAATAATGATCAACATTACAGCAGTTTCTGCATCCTCCGCAGCACCAATAGCTATTATTGTTTTCGCAGATTCCCTCCAGGAGTAAGCATTGATATTCATGTTTTTTTCCTGAAAAATTTGATTCATCTTGTCTATGGTTGAGTTAATTTCTTTATCATTTTTTGTTTTTAGGGCTATCATGCTAATACCATTCTCCACATTCAATGCTTGCCGGGCAATATCCAAGGGAACAAAAACAATGCCATTATTAATCATCGGATTGGGCGTATGCAGCAATCCCGCAATTTCTAGATCAATGGTATTAAAGGTATCCTCTTTCGTTCTAACCAGAAGCGTAATGTAATCATTAACTTTTAAATCCATCAATTCGGCCAAGCTTACTCCAATGACTGCTTTTAATTCGCCCGGAGCAAACATCGAACCTTCGACTACATGATTTTGAGTCGCAAAAACTTGGTTATATTGCTCGATAGAGATTCCCATGCCCTGGACCGCAATTTCATCAATGCCGTTATTAAGGTTAGCCTTAAATCTTAGCTCGGGAGACACTCCCAATAATCCATTCGTGTTCTTTATGCTCTCTTCAATGTCCTGGTTTAAATAAATTAAATTTTCCAGGGGCAGCTTATCTTTATCTTTCCAGTATTCAGGATGAGTTACCTGAATACTCCCTGTATCATAATTCTTTATATTGTCAAAAGACATTTCTTCCATGCCTTCCATTACAGAATCAATAAATAAAAATATGAAAAAAGCAAAAGCAATCACTAAAATAGTAATGAAATTTCTTCTTTTCTGGCGGGTTAAATTTTTTAAACCGAGTTTGATACTAAACATCTTCTACTCCTGCAATTTACCATTAAAAATCTTGAATTTTTTTTAATCTCTTCACATGTTTATTTTTTTATGAAAATAATTTAAAATATTCCGATTGACAATTTCAACAGTTCCCTCTTCTGCACCTACAATCCTTTCTATGGCATTTTCATAAACCTTGAATTCTTTTTCAGCTTTATCCAAATTTTTTAAATTTTTATCACTTCTTAATATAAGGCTAGGAATCCTTTCACTGAGCATAAAAGCTATTTCGAAAATCAACCTGGCAGCTTCATCCGGGTAGGGTGTATTGAATGCTTTTTCTTTTATGCCCTGCCTGATAATTTTGCTAAATTCAGATGCCAATATCTCTAGGCTACTCCTATATATTTTAAATCTAAATAATATATTTTTATCATCATAAAGCACTTTTAGCAATACTTTTAATAATTCTAAATTTTCTAATTTTACACTTCTGGCCGCGGCAAAAGCCCTATTTAACTTGGTAATAGCATCTAAATCATCTCTATCTACAATTTTTCTTATTTCTTCTAAAATCTTTTCACTCAATCTTTCAACTAATGCATCCAGTAAATCTTCTTTAGATTTGAAGTAATAATAAAAAGTACCTTTAGACAATCCTATTTTTTTAATAATGGTTTCAACTGCCGTTTGCTCATATCCCTTGGTAAAAAATAATTCTTGTGCGATATTGAGAAATTCTGTTCTACGTTCATCATATTTCTTAATGGTTCTTGCCATAATTATTTCACCTTTTATATTTTGACTGACCGTCAGTCTATTTATAACATACATTTTACTTACTGTCAAATCTAATTCGTATTGCGTATCGAGTATTGCGTATTGCGTTAAGAAAATAGAAAAAATCAGGAAAGACAAGAAGGATAAATAAATCGTATCGAGTATATAGTATTGAGTATCGAGTCCAAGATAAGATTCGGGGAAAATATGCGGGAAAGAGCAGTATCGAGTAAAAACAGTATCAAATAATAGTATCGAGTTAAGAAAGTAAAAGAAAAGATAGAAAAAAATCAGGGGAAACAAGAAGGATAAAAATTAATTAGTAGTAATGAATTTCAGCTTGCCAAATACTGCACTTGCTTCAATTTCCAAATACCCTCGATCAGTGCTAATATCGCCTATTCTATATTTTTGGGAACTAAATATCACTGATGATCTATCCGGTAATTCCAACTCACCAAAGGCAGAACTCGCTTTAATCAAGGTTGGGACGTCGGGATTAAGAATAACTTTTCCATCTGCGAATATAGTATTAATCTCTATTTTTCTTACCTCATCTTCTATCTTTACTTTGGATAAATCGACTGTGCCTGAGGAAAATATAATATTATATTCATCTTGAACTTCTGAAACCCTGATTATTCCTTCTCTAAAGATAATGTTTCCACTATCCTGAAAACCAAATCCATTAAAAAGGATAAATATTCCGAACAAAACAATAAGAATTCCTATAATTAATTTAAACATATTGATATTATAGTTAAAAAAACTATTCAGAAGTAAAACTATACCTACTGTTAAAAATGCAATTCCCATAAAAACTCCACCAAATAATCTCATTTTGCCCTCTCCTCTTTTTTTTAAAAGATACTGACTTCTCTAACTTATATGATTTCTTATTTTAAACAATATATAACTTAATACCGATATTTTTTATAACTTCTTCACACTCTTTGGAAATTCCTGAATCAGTGATAACAATATCAAAATCGGTAAGATCTGCAAAGTGCGAAATCTTAATTTTCCCAAATTTTGAAGAATCTACTAATAAAATTTTAGTATCTGAGGATTCAATAACTACTTTCTTGGTTTCCTTCTCGTAATCAGTCGCGCAGGTAACTCCTAATTTTTCAGAAACACCTGCAGCTGAAATAAAAGCTTTGTTAGCTCTTATCTTTTTTATTACCCCTATCCCTTCCGGGCTTTCGAACATTAGAGTATTATTATGGAAGTAACCTCCGGGAAAAACTAGTTTCCAATTCTTATTTTCATAAACATTAAACAAAATATTTAGAGCATAACATATAACAGTTAGAGGCATATTTTCCGGAATAAATTTAGGAATATTTTCGGTAGTAGATCCGGTATCTATAATAATTATATCATTAAGTTCTATTAAAGAAGCTGCTTTTCGAGAAATTTTAATCTTTTCTTCCAGCATTAAGGATTCTGCGGTTTGTATTAAATACTTTTCTTCATCTGTATCAATCGGAGAATTTCGTTTTAGAAAAGCTCCACCTGAAACAAGAGTAACAATATTTTCTTTAGATAATTCCCCGAGATCCCTTCTAACAGTCATCTCTGAAACTTCTAATTTTTTTGACAAATCTTTGATGTTCGCAAAACCATCAACTGATAATCTATTTAATATATAATTAGTCCGATAATTTTTACCTGTCATATCATCTCTCTCTTTTTTATGATTATAAAATTCTTGCTGAGCCGGTTCCTTTTATATTCCCTGCATTGGCTTCATCTGTATCCAGATGAAAAGCTAATTTACTTTTTTCGGAAACCCTAATTACTACATCCTTATAAATAACTCCGTGCTCTCCTGATACTTCCACCTTCACTCGATCACCATTTTTTACCTGATAATATTCTGCATCTTTAGGTGTCATGTGAACATGGCGAGCGGCCCGAATAGCTCCCTCTGAAAGACTTAAAACACCTTTTGGTCCGATAAAAATGATGGGTGGAGAGCCTTTTATATTCCCTGATATTCTGGTAGGTAGATTTAATCCTAAAAAATATCCATCGGTAATAGATAATTCTGCTTGAGTATATTCTCGAAGGGGTCCAAGAATCCTTACCTTTTTAATAACTTTCATATTTGTGCCAACTATACTCACCCTCTCATTGCTGGCAAATTCCCCGGGCTGAGATAAATCACGTAATTTGGTAAGCTCATAATCCTTTCCATACAAAATATCCAAAGAATCCCTGGTTAAATGAACATGATGATTGGAGATCTCTACGGGGATAGAGAAAAGATTAAATGATTCTTCTTTCGGCTTTATTTCTTTGTAAATCGTTTCAGTTATCATATCTACAAGTTTTTTATAATCTTGCTCTTCCATTTTTTATCATCCTCAGCTTATCTATTCTTTCTAATATCAGAATAATATCAGACACTTACCATCTTTACACTGGCACTACAGCCCAGACGGGTTGCCCCAGAGCGAATCATCAATATAGCATCTTCGTAAGTACGGATTCCACCTGCTGCTTTAATTCCCATTTTAGAGCCGATTGTCCTGCGAATTAGTGCAACATCATGGGCAGTAGCACCGGCGGTAGAAAAACCGGTTGAGGTCTTTACGAAATCATAACCAACTTTTTTTACTAATTGAGAGGCTATTACTTTTTCCTCATCTGATAGTAAACAAGTTTCAATAATTGCCTTGGTAGTCGTGGTACTTCTGCAAGCCCTTAGCACTGCTCTTAAATCTTCTTCCACGGTCTTTAGATCACCATTTCTTAAAGCCCCTACATTGATTACCGTATCTATTTCAGCAGCTCCGTTTTCTATAGCATTACGAGTCTCGTAAGCCTTGGTTTTGCTGTCTGTTGCTCCCAACGGAAATCCCACAACAGCGCACACTTTAACTCCGGTCCCCCTTAATTTCCTGGCACAATAATCTACCCAGGAAGAATTAACACAAACCGTACAAAAACCATACTGAATGGCTTCTTCGCATAATTTGCGTATTTGATTTTCTGTTGCGTCAGGCTTTAATAAAGTATGGTCAATATAAGGCGCAAGGTCAGCAGGTGTGTTGATTTGTATCTTGCAGCCCGATGAAGAGCCCTGTAGGTTTTTACTGCCCAAATCAGATTTAAAAGAAAGATTATCAGAAAAAGATGTCTTCTTTAACTTTGATATTATTTCATCACTAATCTTATCAATTAATTCTTTTTTATCCATCTTATCTATATCCATAATTTTAAACCTCTTCTTTCCATATTTTTATTGATTTCTCTCTGCAGCCATTATCTTATTGACTCTATTCCAATGTCTTCCGCCAGCAAAAGTAGTTTCCAACCAAAGTTTTACCATTTCACGTAATTCGTCCAGAGTGTGCAATGGGCCGCCTAAAGTTAAAACATTGGCATTATTATGTTCTCTGCTATTTATTATAGTTTTTAGGTTGTAACATAAAGCCGCCCTTACCCCTTTAACCTTATTACAGACCATTGAAGAGCCAATTCCAGCTCCGTCGATCATAATTCCTCTTTCGCATTCCCCGCTGGCTACCTTCTTGGCCACTTTAAGGGCAAAATCAGGATAATCCACACTATCTTTACTAAAAGTCCCCACATCTGTAACTCGATATCCGATAGCGCGTAAATAATCTCTAATAATTTCTTTGGCTTCAAATCCACCATGATCTGAACCAATAGCAACACACCCCACTTTATCCCGAATATTATTGGGAGCAGGCGGAACTTTTTCAGGGTTAGTGGTAGAATGCAATCCACTAACCACATTCTGGATAATTTTTATTCTATTTATACTATCAGCCATTTTCTTTAACCTTATTCTTAGTTTAATTCAATTGCATCGACAATTCCTACAATCATAGTTCTAACCGGGGCAGTCGAATTGTTCATAATCAAACGAGAAGAATTCCCTTCATCAATTATCAGAACCGTATCTCCCACTCCTGCCTGGACAGTATCCAAAGCCAAAACACTTTCCCCTTGTGGCTCTTCTTTATCATTTATAGGTTGAACGATCAAAATCTTATACCCTTTATAAATCGGACACTTTATAGTGGAAACTACATTACCGACTACCTTACCTAAAATCATAATTATTCTCCAATATTTACCTGATCAACTATACCCATAATAGTCAGATCAGAAGGGTTGAACCAATTTTCAAGTCCTAAAGCTGCCTCTCTACCGCCTTCATAAAAAACAATATCGTTTATTCCTGCTTGAACTGTATCACAAGCCACTACAGGATCACCAATCTCTTCTAACTTTTCATTAAGAGGCTGCACTAATAATAGTTTTATACACTGAAAAGAATCTACTTTCTGGGTGCAGACAACATTACCAATCACTTTTCCCAGTTTCATCTCTAACCTCCAAATCTTCGGCTCACAAAAATTAAATTTATTGTATAGGAATTCCTTTTTTCCGTAATTTCTAATTCGTATCTCGTATCTCGTGAAGATAGTTAGCCAGTTAACCAGTTTACCGGTTACCCGGTTGAAAAATTAGTATCCGGTTAAGTTAACTCTATTAACTGACTTTCTGTATAGCAACTGAGAACTTGTATTTGAAATTAACGATTAGAATTAACTGGTTAACTGGCAAACAGGGTAACTGGGTAACTAACCAAATAACGACTAATTTAACTTTAGACAATTCTAAAGTAACCTACCAAAACACAACGTCTTTCCCGGGTAAAAGTTCTTGCTCGGGTTAAACCCTCTCCGGTAGGAGTAGCAATAGTAAAAGAAGTATAACCGGCGCCTCCGAGGCCTAAGCCACTATAATTTGGTCCATTTTTTATAAATAGAGAACAGTTCATTAATTGGGCCATCTTGGAAAGTTTAGCAATATTCCGGGAATGAATAGAAGCGGTATGCCTGAAATTATGCTCACACTGCACGGCAAAATCTATAGCTTCATCAACATTGTTAAAGCGAACCAGAGGAATCACCGGTAAAAGCTGTTCGGTCCAGACCAATGGATGATAACGGTCTACTTCACAAAGTAATATTTTTGTTTGTTCAGAAATATCCAACCCGATATCCCGGGCAATTACACAGGCATTTTTCCCCACATATTCTTTATTTGGCGCTCCTTCATGTCCGGGCTTACCCGGGTCAGTAATAACCAATTTAGTCACCTTTTCAATCTGCTCACCTTTTAATTCATATGCACCATTTTTTATCATCTCTTCTTTTAATTTATCGGCAATTTGGGAAACAGCTAAAATCTCTTTCTCGCATATACAGACAATATTATTATCAAATCCTGCTCCCTTCACAATATCACTGCCGGCTTTAACCAGATCAGCTGTTTCATCTACAACACAGGGAGGATTCCCAGGGCCAGCGGCAATTACTTTCTTGTCACTGTTCATAGCTGTCTTAACAACCAACGGACCACCGGTTACTACCAGTAATCTGATCTTAGGATGTTTCATTAAAGTTTGAGCTGAATCGATAGTCGGATTAGCAATAGCACACAGAACATTGGGAGGACCTCCGGCTTTTACAATCGCCTGATTGATTAAGGAAACAGTAAAGCAGGAACTTTTTTTTGCTGCAGGATGAGGATTAAAAACTACTGAATTCCCACCGGCAATCATACTTATCCCATTATTAATAACTGTGGAAGTAGGGTTGGTGGAGGGGATAATAGAACCGATAACCCCGTAAGCTGCCCGTTCCATCAAGGTCATTCCATTATCATCGGAATAAGCTGTAGGTTCAAGGTCTTCTACTCCCGGTGTTTTCAAAGCAGCTAATTTATTTTTTTCAATTTTATCTTCTACTCTGCCAAAAGTTGTTTCCTCTACAGCCAATTTAGAAATTTCTACCAGATTACTCATAATTATTTTGCGTATGCTTCGAATTATCTCTCTTCGTTTTTCGAGAGTTAATTTCACCAGTTCAAGATGAGCAGCTTCAGCAGCATCAACTGCAGCATTTACTTCTTCAAAAATACCATCCTGGCCTGAAGAAGGTTTGTTTAACAAATCATTTGATATTATTTTATCACTTTTGGCGCTCTCTAATTTATCAAGCACATTTTCGATTATTAATTTTAAATCTTTTTCGTTTATTTCCATAATTTACCACCTAAGTGTAAATTTCTATTTTATCTTTAATAAATAAAATAAGGTTTAATCTCCGGATGTGGGTTGGGAATAATGACCTCTTTACAAAGTAAACCTTTATCACCTACAACCTTTACTGCTGACTTGACTGCAGCTTCTACCTCGTCTATATTCCCTATCATTTTAATATAGGATTTACCGCCCATTCCCGCAGCCAATCTAACCTCGCTGATTAAAACATTGGCGGTCTTGGCAGCTATATCCGCAGCTTCAATACTGGCAATTACCGAAAAAGATTCTATCACTGCCACAGCATCCCAAATCTTACATTCAACCGTACCGACAATTGCCGGAATAATTTGAGAGTGTAAATTGGGAATAAATAATTCGTCAACTATATAACCTTCTCCAATTCCCTTGCCAGCGGTAAGAGAAGCATCGACTGCTGCTACATCGCCGGTAAAAAGAATTACAAATTTCCCCGGACAAATCGTCCTCGCATCTATTATTTTCACCGAGGCAGCTTTTACTATGCCGTCTAAAGCTTTTATTCCTACTGCTATGCTATTAAATTCTAATACTCCAAGAACGATTATATTCATGTCTTACCTATCTTTTATTATTATTTTTTAATAATAATCCTTTCCTCATCAATATAAGTTATTTTGCCTTTAATACTTGCGTGTAACCGAGCACCTAATTCTCCTTTAGGGATTTCTGCAATAAGATCACCCTCATTTACTTGTTCGTCAATTTTTACTACCGGCTTCGAAGGAACACCCGTATGTTGTTTGAGTAAAATCTCCACTTGATCGGGATCGGTTTCTATGACTGGCAATGGGTGTCGGCCGTCTTCGTCATACTTATCTAACCTCAAGCGATTTTTAATCCTCGAACTGGGTATTTTTCTATATTCCAGTAACTCTCTGGGATTTTCTTCTTTACCCGAAAACTTGGGCTGATAGCCAGCTGCCAGAAGATTTTCCTTAATTTTTTGATTTATAATTCTGGGGGATAATTCCATCGGACAGGCGAATACCTCGCAAAGCCCGCATTCACTGCATAGAAAAGCATTTTGAATTATTTTGTGCGGAAGATCGAGTCCAAAGTTTATCTGTCTCATAATCTTATGGGGGTAAAGCTCGTGACCCAATAAATAACGAGGACATAAGTCGGTACAATAACTGCATTGACAACAGGCAGCTTTGCTTTGCTTGATAATATATTCAATTCTTAAGGTCTTCTTCAAAACCAAGGGATGGTCTCTCGGTAAAACCAGAATCCCGGTGGTAGTTTTAGTTACCGGCGTATCAAGATCAAAGACTACCTTGCCCATCATAGGTCCCCCCACAATGACTACAAAATCTTCTATCGTAGTAGGTTCACAAAGATTTATAATTTCCCGAAAAGAAGTACCAATCCGTGCAATGATGATACTCGGTTTTTTTACTTCTCCTATGCAGGTTAGTGCTCTTCTGGTAACTGCATTACCTTTTTCTGCCATGTACACATTTCTTAAAGTCTCTACATTATTTACCAAACAATCTATATCCGGAGGAATTCCGCCTTCCGGAATAACTTTGCCGGTAATTTCCTGTACCAGAATAAACTCATCACCGACCGGATAATAATCCCTAAGAAGAAATAGTGATATATTTTTCTTTTCGGCTATAGCTTTTTTTATATTTCCCGCAATAGAAAGGTATTTTTTTTTCAGGGCAATTACCCCTTTTTTTGCACCAGTCGACTGCATAATTAACTCTAAGCCTTTTACTACCTCTTCTCCCTGTCTTTCTATAATATACTTATCATTATAAAGAAGAGGTTCACATTCCGCTCCATTTCCAATCACTACATCATATTTATTGGCTACCTTGATATGGGTAGGGAAACCGGCGCCGCCAGCTCCTACCACTCCCATATCTCTTAGTACATTTTCAAGTGACATAAGTCATTCCCCTTCTTATAAACTATATCGCCTATTTTTTAAAAACAATTTTGTTGTATTCTTCTACCATATCGACAATTCCTACGATTATACAATCGACTGGTTTTTGATGGGTAATTTCCGTCTGCCTTGCAGAACTCCCCTGAGATATTATCACTACCTCTTCTACTCCTGCTCCCACAAGGTCTACGGCTACCAAATAATTATTATTTACTTCTCCTTTATGATTACATGTTTGAGCAAGAAGACATTTCTTTCCTTTTATTCCTTCGTCTATTTGGGTACTAACTACAGTCCCCACAATTTTACCAAATATCATCTCAACCTCTTTTTATTAATTTCTTGAAATTTTAGGAATAAATAAATTAGCTGATAGTAATTCGTGTTGCGTATTGCATATCGAGTATCGCGTAAATAAAATCAGTTATCGGTATATAGCTAAAAATTTAAAACTTCTTTCGTGTAGAGTATTGCTTTTAAAGTAGGGGTCGGATTTATCAGACCCGTTTTCATTACGGGTTCGATGAATCGAACCCCTACAAAAAAAGGAAATCCCTAAAGAAATAAATTATTTTTTATAAACATATTCTCCGTTAATATCTATAGAATCGACTATAGATATTATAGTTGCATCACTCGGTTTACCTTCGGTAGTAGCTGTCATCCGGGAACTACTTCCGGCTACAAAAAAGACTACTTCCCCTAATCCTGCTCCCACGCTATCCATTGCCACTAAATAATCACCCTTCCCCTGCAGGTTAGTAGGATTAATTTTCTCCAGAAGTAAAAATTTTATACCCTCAATTTTTGGTTCTTTCCTGGTTGATACCACCGTACCCACTACTTTTGCCAGTATCATATTTTTCCCTCCTGTATTATGGGTGTATTGATTAATCAGTGCTCATTTTTTCTTTTTTGCTTTTGACCGGGCCTCTGCCCAAAGGAAGAACATCATCTACATTATTATGTGGTCGTGGAATAATATGAACAGAAATTACTTCGCCAACTTTTTGAGCTGCTGCGTTCCCGGCATCAAGAGCAGCTCGGACAGCTGCTACATCACCGCGTACGATTGCAGTATTGTATCCGCCACCGATTTTTTCATAACCTACCAAATCTACCCTGGCTGCCTTCACCATAGCATCTGCTGCCTCTACCATTGCGGCAAAACCTCTGGTTTCAATCATTCCTAATGCATCTGTGTAAACGTCCATCTTTCTTTTTACCTCCTTAATGTTATTTTTTTAACAATATTCTTTTCTTTTTTAACATTTTAACATATGATTATTTCAATGTCAATACTTTTTTTAATAATTTTTTAAAATAACTAATATTTTCATAATTTTTAAGTTTTTAATTTTAGAAAAGAACTAAAAGACTAAATAGCAACCAAAATTGTATACGCTGCCAGTTTTTTTAAAATATCTCTAAAGGCTGTTATTTGGTGGAGTGAGGTAAAGAATTAATAAATTTATCTCTACTATTCTTTGAAGTGTTATAATTACAAAATTAATGGATTGCAAAAGAAGTTGAAATAAAAAATATTTACCTTTGCCTTTGGATCTTCTCCAAATATCCGCTCCCTCTAAAAAATTCAAGAGGATCTAAAGGTAACCCCATCTCTTCCCTTACTTTAAATAAAAGAGGCATTATATCAGTTTCAAAAGCTTCAGTTATTATCTTCTCAGCCATAATTATATCTTTATCTTGTTGGAACTTTCTCATAGATTTTCTATCTACAATTAGGGCTTTTGCATAAGTTTTTTGAATATTTTCAACACTTTGGATCATTTCTTCAATTTTTGGTTTAAGGTTGTGACATTGGTCTATCATATAAGCTATATTGGCCTTTATTCCATCCTCTTCTGCTGATACCAGTTCATTGAAAATAAGGAAAAATTCATAAGGATTTATAGAGCCCACCGTCAGGTCATCGTCAGCATATTTTTTATTATTAAAATGGAATCCTCCTAACTTTCCCTCATCTAAAAGATAGGCTACTATCTGTTCTATATTGGTACCTAAAGCGTGATGTCCTAAATCGACCAATACCATCGCCCTATTTCCTAATTTTAAGCACAAATTATATGCAGTACCCCAATCAGGTATGTCAGTATTATAAAAAGCCGGTTCAAAAAATTTATATTCTATAAGTATGCGCATTTCATCTGGTAAATTATCGTAAATCTCTTTCAAGCTATTTTCCAACCTATGCTTTCTCTCTCGCATATCATCCTGTCCGGGATAGTTGGTTCCATCACCTAACCAAAGAGAAATATCCTTGGATTTAAGTGTCTTAGCGATGCCTATACACTCCAGAACGTGATTAATAGCTTTTTTTCTCACTTTTTTATCAGGATTACAAAGACTCCCCAATTTATAATCCGGGTCCTGAAATAAATTAGGATTTATAGCTCCCGGTCTTATTCCCAAAGAAAGAGAATATTCTAAAAGAGCATTCCAATTATCAGTGATATCCCAGGGAATATGCAAAGCTATAGACGGACATATGCCAGTGATCTTATGAACTTCTGCTGCATCCTGAATTTTTTCTTTTACACTCTTGGCAGCTCCTTTTTGCTTAAAAATTGCAAAACGAGTTCCTGAATCTGAATAACCCCAACTCGGAGTTTCAATCTTTAATGCTTTCAATTTTTTCTCAACCTTACTTACATTAACTCCCTTTTCTTCCAAAGAAGCCTTTAAAATTTTATAACTTGTTTCATAATCTCTCATTTTAATCAGGATAAATAACCCTGTTCCTCCTTTCTTTAGAATGTATCTTTGCTTTCTATTTTATTGTGAATGATTTTTTAGAAACTCCTCCACTTCTTTACGATAGGGCATAGCGGGAGCTGTGCCAATTTTGGTTACGTTGAGACTGGCGACAGCATTGGCAAAATAAGTTGCTTCCACTAAGCTCTTCCCTTCTGAAAGAGCAATAGCTAAGCCTCCATTAAAAGCATCTCCTGCTCCTGTAGAATCTACAATCTTTACTTCTTCGAAAGTAGGTACATGAGTAGTTTCTTTAGAATTTACTACTAAAGCTCCTTCTTTACCCAGGGTAACAACAACATCTTTTACTCCAGTAGATATAATTTCCTTGGCAGCTTTTTCAGCTTCTTCAACTGTATTAACATTTCGATTAGTAATTAGTTCCAGCTCACTTCTATTGGGAGTAATTAGAGATACTTTCTTTAAAATATTTTTCTCTAACTTCTGCCCCGGGGCAGGATTAAGAATGGAAATAGTATTATTAGACTTATACGCTAGTTTTATAACATATTCTACAATTTCCACCGGAATTTCTAATTGTAACAGTATTACATCTGCACTCACAATGATATCTCGTGCATTTTCTACCAATGGAATATCTATTTCCATATTAGACCCGGGAGCTACCACGATCATATTTTCAGCAGTTTTATCATCTACTAAAATAAAAGCCATGCCCGTGTGCTGAGTTTTGCTTACCTTAAGATAGTCAATATTGATCTTCTCTTTTATAAAATTATTTCTGGCAATCTCGCCAAAATAATCTGTCCCTATACAACCTACAAAACATACTTCGGCACCTAATCTTGCTGCCGCAACAGCTTGATTTGATCCTTTCCCTCCCGGCCCCAATTTAAATGGTCCTCCTAAAACGGTCTCTCCATGTTTTGGAAGCCAGGGAGTCTTGGACATCAAATCTGTATTATAACTTCCGACAATTACAATCTTGCTTTTTTTCAAATAAATCACCTCCAACTATCCTTTTACCGCTCCAAAGGTTAAGCCTCGTACTAAATATTTCTGGAAAAATACTACTAAAATAACTCCGGGGATAATTGCAATCAGAGAAAGAGCCGATAATTCTCCCCATTGAATTCCATGACCCCCAATTAATTCTGAAAGAACTATCGGTAGAGTTCTTACATTGGATCTGGTAAACATAAGGGCAAAAAGAAATTCATTCCAGGCAAAAACAAATACAAATAGTGCTGATACCACCACTCCGGGAATTATTAAGGGAAAGGTAACCTTCCGAAAAGCCCCGAAGCGAGAATAGCCATCCACTAAAGCCGCTGACTCAATCTCCTCGGGCAGGTCTTCAATAAATCCTTTAATAAGCCATATAGCAAAGGGTAGGTTAATTAATAAATAAGACCATATTAAAGCAAGGTAAGTATCAATTATTCTTAAATACTTAAAAATAAAAAACAGCGGTAATACAGCGATTATGGGTGGCGCAAAGAGCAAAGAAAGAACAAAGAAAGATAAATTTGGTCCTCCAAATTTAAATCTTCCTAATCCATAACCGGCAAAAAGGGCGAGAATGACCACTAAAACAGTTCCAATACAAGCTACAATAAGACTGTCTAATGTTCCTTTTGAACCACCCAAGGAAAGCGCACGGATAAAATTATCAAATTTAAAATGACTAACCCAAAAAATAGGAGGATAACTGAAAAATTCTCCTCCTTCCTTAAAAGCTCCTATAAAAATCCAATAGATAGGAAAACCAAAAAGTAGAACAAAAAAAGTAAGTAATAAGTTTTGAAACCAATGGTTTAACTTTTTTCTTCTTTCTCTTTGTCTAAATTCTTTTAATTTTTTATCATTCATACCCATTTACGCTCTCCTCCTTTGCATAACTTTTCTCACAAAGATAGTGGCTATAATAGTCATTATTACTAATTGAACCAAGGCTAAAGCTGAAGTATAACCAACTTTCCAATATTTTACCCAACTTATATAAGTGTATAAACTTAGTGTTTCTGTGGTAATACCAGGACCTCCTCCGGTAAGAATATAAACCGGGTCAAAAATCTTAAAAATCCAAATGATTCTAAAAAGAATTACCAGAACAAACATAGGACGAAGAAGAGGCAGGGTAATACGCCAAAAGGTCTGCCACCCTGTAGCGCCATCTACATCGGTAGCTTCGTAAATTTGATGTGGTATAGATTGCAGTCCGGCAAGTAGAATTAAAGTTACAAAGGGAGTCCATTGCCAGGTGTCAACCAAAAAAATTGAAAATAGAGCTAATTTCGGATCAGCAATCCAAGATGAACCGGCTCCTCCTAAAAGTCGAATGATGTAATTTAGAGGACCATAATGTTCGTGAAATATAATTCTCCAATTAAATCCTAAAACTACCGGAGTAACCATTATAGGTAAAGCTAAAATGGTAATAGCCAGTTTTTTAAATCTAAACTTCCTATTAAGAAGAAAAGCAATGATTAAACCCAAGATAGATTGGGCAATTATTCCTGTTATCATTAACACCGAAGTATTTTTAAAAGCGTTCCAAAATCTTGCGTCTTTAAAAACCAATCCGAAATTTAAAAACCAAGCAAATCTTGGGGGAATAGGAACAGCAAGACTCCAATCAAAAAAACTTGCGTAGAGCAAAAATCCCAAAGGTCCCACAACAGTAAGCACCAGGATAATAATTGAAGGTAAAGTTATCCTTTTTGCAAAATTATTTTTTCCTATTAAAACATTTGTTGATATTTCTTTCATATTAAACCCTCTTTCTCACTTGAAATTTTTTAGGGGAACGAGAACCTCCCGTTCCCCTAAAAAAATATAACACACTTCAAGCCTTAACTCTTAATCAATTAATCCTACTTCTTTCCAACCTACCAAGAGTTCATTGTAAATTTTAATTTGATTTGCTTTTCCTAAACTATCGGTAATACTGTTCCATTCTTTTGCGGTGGCATCAAGAGCTTCTTTTGGTGACAATTCTTTGGTATATGCTTTACCCAAATAGACTTCTAATACATCAATATATTGTGCAGTACCAGGAAGACTTAAATCAGGAAAACCATAAGTTAGATTATTATCAATAGCTGCCAAATACTCTGATGCCTCTTTTTCTGGGGCAAATCCTGAAAAAGCTCCCGGATTACTGAAATGAGATTTTCTAAATGGGTCAAGCCCCGTCTGGGGAGTAGAAACATCAGCTAAGGAAAAATCATCAGAAAGAAGTTTAGCCACATAATAAGCTGCCTCTGGATTCTTGCTATCTTTTGCTACGGCTAGAGTCCTTCCACAAGGCATAGGAGCACGATATACTAGTTTTCCATCTTTCATTACTCCCGGAACATGAGTAACACCAAGATTTCCTACAATTTTTGATACAGTAGGATCATTGCCCTTCTTCCAGTTGCAGGGCCATTGTAAACACATAGCTGTTCTTCCTAAAATTAAAGCGTTGGTTAATTCATCGTATCCATAAGCAAGAACATCGGGTGGACAATAAGGGAGGAGATCTATTAATCTTTGCAGAGCAATTACTCCTTCCTCGGCATTTATCATGGGGTTCATATCTTGATCAAAATATTTTCCACCTCGACTGGCAAATTCTGCTAACCACCAGGCATAGGCAAAACCGCCTCTTTGGGCTAAGAAGGCAAAACCATAGAAATCTGAATCTAATACCTTCCCGGCTAATGTTTCCCCACTCTTTCTAGTGAAAAATTCTGCCACGTCTAATACTTCATCCCAAGTCTCTGGAGAAGCAAGCTCTTTGTTATACATTTTTTTAAAATTACTCTTTTCTGTCTCATCATTAAACAAATCTTTACGGAAGTAGAGACTTAAAACGTCACCATCATAAGGAAGAGTATATAACTTGCCTCCATAGTAGTCATACAGTTTTAAGAAACCCTCAGCAATATCATCTAAACGAGGATCATATTTTTCCGCATATTCATCCAAAGGCTTAAGGTATCCCATTCCTGCAAACTCACCCAAGTACATAGGAAAGAGTACGATTAAATCATAAGCACCCGTACCGGCAATAAATTCACTTTTTAGCTTTTCATAAATATTGGCAAAAGGTGCAGTAACTACATTTACCTTGATTCCTGCCTTTGCAAATTCATCAGCATACCATTCAAAAGGAAGAGCATTGTGACCTGCATCACAAAAAGCAGTAATGGTTACATCGTTAAATTTTGTTTGACCTTGAACCAGCATGGAGCAAGAAAAAACTAACAACAATGAAGTAACTAAAATAAACAAATATACTTTTCTCATTATAAAACCTCCTAAAAAATAATTAGATTTTTTATCGAACCCCACACCCTTACAGACATGGTGCGTATCTACGCGGACTTTGACCAGTTTATCACCTCCTTTTTCTTTTTATTTTGCGGATTTGGAGTAATTTGGTTTGATTCTTTCTCCGGTAGTGGGATTAAATATAAGAATTTTCTCCAAGTCAAAGGTAATGTTAACTTTTTCTCCTAATTTAAAAGAATACCCCGGATTAAGCTCGACCCTAATTAAAGCATCTCCAATTTGCACTGTTAATATGCCGGATTCACCGATATCTTCAAAGACATATACTTCTCCGCTAATGGTTTGACCTTCAGCGGGCTCAGAAATATCGATATAAATTGGTCTAATCCCCAGCATTATCTCAGTGCCATCCCCCTTATAGAACTTTTCTATAGAATCTTTATAGTTTTCGGGAATTTTCAATTCTTGATTATATAATTTTGCGGTATAATCATTTTTTTTTCTTATTAGAGTGGCTTTTATAAAATTCATAGGCGGTTCTCCAACAAAATCTGCCACAAAAAGGTTCTCAGGATAATCATATATTTCTTCTGGTGTTCCAATTTGTTGTAAAACTCCTAAATTTAAAACAGCTATTCTATCAGCCAAAGCCAAGGCTTCTAATTGATCATGAGTAACAAAAAGCATAGTAAGGTTCTGAGTTTTTTGGATTCTTTTTATCTGTACTCTAAATTCCGTTCTTTGTTGGGTATCTAAATGAGAAAGTGGTTCATCCAAAAGGTAAAGAGAGGCGGGCCGTATCAATGCACGTGCTAAAGATGTCCGCTGTTGATGCCCTCCACTTACTTCAGAAGGAAGTTTACCTAAAACGCTAGTAATTTCAAGCATATCAGCTATTTTCTTGACTTCTTTTCTAACTTCTTGATCTTTCCTACCTCTTATACGAAGAGGAAAGGCAATATTTTCAAAAAGACTAAGATGAGGATATAAAGCATAAGTTTCAAAAGCTAAAGCAATATTTCTTTCTTTTGCAGATAACCAATTTATAATTTCCCCATCAAGATAAATTTCTCCTTTAGTTATGTCTTCTATGCCGGCAATCATCCTAAGAGTGGACGATTTGCCGCAACCCGAGGGTCCTAATATAGCCAAAAGCTCCCCGTTTCTAAGAGATAAGCTCAAATCTTTTACGGCCTCTACAGTTCCTTGCACGTAATGCTTGTATACGTTTTTTAATTCTAATTTTTCCACAATTTTGCCTCCTAGAAAATTCTATTTCCCGAAATAGCATCGAAGAAATCAAGTTTTTCCTCTTTAAAATCTACGGATATCTTATCCCCCAAAGATACCTTAAAGGATTTTTCTTCCCTAATTTTAATAATAGTATCATTCAGCTTAATTGAAATTACATTATAATGTCCTGCGATCTCACTCATGTACACTTCTGCGTTGATAATTTTTGCATTTTCCTCTTGTTTTAAATAACAATGCAAATCAAAAGGTCTTATTCCAATAACTAATTTCTCTTGATTAATTTTTGATAGAAGCTCATCAGCCAAAGATTTCGATAAAGATATGGATACATTTCCAATCTGGAAAAAATATTGTCCGTCTTTTGCTTTTAAAATTACTTCAACTAAATTTGTGGGAGGATCTCCCAATAAATTTGCTACAAAAACATTCGCTGGCTTCTTGAAAATCTCTTGTGGGGTACCAATCTGCTGAGTAACTCCCTTATTTAGAATAAGAACTTTATCGCCCAAGGAAAGTGCTTCTCTGAAATCGTGGGTTGCATATAGTATGTTCACTTTACGTATATGTTGAATCCTCTTAAATTCTCCTCGCATTTGATATCTTAATTTTGCATCTAAATGAGCTATAGGTTCATCCATTAAATATTCATCTGCTTTTTTTACCAATGATCTGGCTAAAACTGTCCTCTGTTTCTGGCCTCCACTAATCATTGAAGGAAGCCTTGAAAGAAGTTCTTCAATTTGTAAAGCACGAGCAATCTCTTTTATTTTTTTATCGATCTCGTCTTTAGGTAGATGTATAGCCTCTAATGGTGAACTAATATTTTTATAAACAGTTAAATGCGGATAAAGGGCATAATTTTCGAAAACCATAGAAACATTTCTGTCTTTAGGTTCCAGATTGTTTACTAACTTATTTTTGAGAAATATCTTTCCATCTGTGACCTCTTCTAACCCGCTGATCAATTTAAGTGTAGTGGTTTTTCCTGCTCCTGAAGGTCCGAGGATAACGAATAGTTCTTCTTCTTCACAGGAAAAGTTTAAATTTTTGATAGCTTCATTTTTTCCATAGTTTTTATAGACATTTTCTAATCTTAAAACTTCCATTCTTGCCTCCTAAGATTATTTTGTTAGAACAATTTTTACTTTTTCTGGAAGATCCATTATCTCCAAATCTTTTTCTACGGTAGATTTTTTGAGAAGAAGGACAAATTTCATTTCAGGAGTAAGAGTGAAGGGAAGCCAATGCCATACTCCCGGGTCCAAGAAAAAGGAAGCGGTACCGTCTATCCAAAAAGCTTCAATGGAACTTGTATCCGGAACATTTTTATCAGGAGTTGCCGGAGCTAAACAGAAGATACCAACGCCTGATATGGGTATAAAGGTCTCTAGCGCGTATCTATGCCGTTCCATCTTATCCAGTGCAAATTCTCTTTCATTTCTTTTTATTTCTAAAAATCCTACAGTACCCTCTTCCCCTAACTGTGAAATATCGGCTACATTGTGCCAGTAATTATGATTTTCTGAAAAGGTGGCAGGAGATTCTTTAAATGAGGGAACTACTACGGTGCCAAACTTGGTGAAATTATCCGGTGTGGGATATTTTACTTTAATTTCCATTTCTTTTCCTCCTAATTTTTTTAGAATGATTTGGCTATATTAATAATATTGTTAATTAAAAACGTTTAAAAACTCATTGGGGCATATTATTTTTTTCTTAGCTATTTTAAAATTCTTTTCTTTTATAATTTAAGTCGAATATCTATAATAATTTAAAATTGTAACATTTATTGTGTATTTAATCAATAAATTCATTTAAGTATATATATACTTATTTTTTTCTCATTATTTGTAAATATTAATTTTACATATCTGTTTAGATTATACTACATATCTTTAAAGAATCCTCTTTTTTTTTAAAAATAATTTAAAAAAGTTAGTTTTGTCACAATTTTGTTTAAAAATACTACAAAAATTAATCATTTGATACTCTTTTAATGCGTGGATCAGTAAATATATCACTAACATCATCACTTGGAGAAGAAAATTCTGAAATAACTGCTCCCTCCTCTCCTGCCTGAAACCAATGGAGAGTATTTTTATCTATGGTATATTGATCTCCGGGCAATAGGATAATTTCATGATATACAGAATAATATTTTTCATCTCCTGCTGGAGGATGCGTCTTCGGATTTTCGGTTTTCACACCTTCTATATAGAGATATACCTTGCCATATCTACAACGAAACGTTTCTCTTTTTCCCTCCATACCATTATGATCAGGGTGGCGGTGTTCAGGGCAGGTTTGATGGGGAAACAAAACCATTTCTTTCGCACAATACCTTGAGTTATTTATATATACTACTAACATAACACCGGTTTTTTCAAAATCATTTAGACCAAGATCGGCAATTTCCATATCTTCCTTCTCTTGTGAAGAAAGAACAATACCTGCTTCTTTAAAATATTTAAAGGCTTTTACCTTTATCCTTTCTTTTTCTTCTTCTCTCATTTTTCTCCCTTCCTTGTTCTCATCATTTTTAAAACTAAAAAATAATCATCTAACCTGATCTTCAGGACCTTTCCAAATCTTATAATGATAATCATATTTCCAATTGTCTATCGGGATAGAAAGTGATAAGCGCTCCCACCCGGAGTTTATCCTGCTTATCACTTCGGGTAATGGTCGAATTCCTCCGGTAGCGTCAACCGCTTCTACACAACAGGCACCAACAGCAGTAGCCAAGGTAA
>Ga0208046_1000023_pt1 | contig 27621 bp, 40 predicted proteins | sample PL_2010_300m_FD_184161 | JGI IMG/M metagenome (GOLD analysis project Ga0208046, IMG submission 184161) | Freshwater microbial communities from Powell Lake, British Columbia, Canada to study Microbial Dark Matter (Phase II) - PL_2010_300m... | ecosystem: Environmental > Aquatic > Freshwater >... | reverse complement strand
GAGTAAGAGAGATACGTTTTTCATAAATTCAGTTCAGTTCAGTTCGTTATTGTTGATGTGGATTACAAGTCGTTGGTGAATCCAGCGAAATTGCGATACATCGTGTGGCGATTTGGATCTTGAAGGATCGCCGTCCACGTCATGCTCTGGTGCATACAATGGAGCTTGTTCACCTTGATGGTGTAGCGATAGATCTCATCCTGCTCATTAGTCTGCGTCACGCGCTGGTTAGTGGCAACCACGCCGAGCATAAAGTCAGACCAGTCGATCGCCATGAAGAATCGGTGGACGTTTGTTCCAAACGCGCGGACGCGATCAGCGAAGAAGCGGTGATGGTAGACGCAAATATAGCCACCACCGAAAGCGATCGGCACAGGATACCGCTTGAACTCCATGATGGCGTTCATCTCAGGATTGATGTTCTTTCCTGATTCGATATAGATGTGGGTGGTGGTAGCATAGTACGCATTGTAGAATGCGATCATCATCTTCTCGAATGCTCCAGCCATTTCATAATCCGTCATCCAGTCAGTCGTGTCGACTTCACCACCATCCGCTTCACGAGCGCGCATGAGTAGATAGTGCTGTTGGAACAAATCAGAAAGAACGATGTTGCCATTCGACTTGTCGAGATAGCGACTGCATTTGATCAGCTGTGATTGGATGCCCTCAGCGCGCGTCTTGTATTCGAGGACGCAATTGCTGTTCGCAGGATCGACAGCGGTTGGCAGCTGACGCCACTTGGTTTCGTCAAGCGGGTCTTGCATTTCAGATTCAGCCTGGCCGAAGAATGCGCTATGCAGGTTGGCGCGCTCATACAAGGCTTGATGCTGACGGCGCTGTTCAGCTTCGTCCATCTGCCAGTATTTCTTGAAGAACGTGCCCATCTGAGCATTGACCATGATCTTCTTCCATTCATCCGTGTAATCCCACTTGATACGGCTGGTCTGGATGGGAAAGTGCAACACGGATAGATTGTTGATGGCAGTGTCCTGCTCTTTGTAAGACTCGTAATCAGAGACGGAGTTCGCTCCGATGTAAGCGCCAGTGCCAGTTTCAGAAGCACCACCACCCACACCGCCGATTTGGAAGACGAGTTTTTCAGGAGCGGTAAGAGCAGCCCAACCAGCGGCAGTCTTGTTCGGAGCCACGGTGACAGTGCAAGTTGATCCAGATCCAATCGCAGATGCGGCGAGAATGGTGTATTGAAGCGAGATGGCTACGTTGCCAGACGACTTGTAGTCGACGAACAACACACGACCAGGCAAGAAGTAACTCTTAATGTTAGGTAGGTCTGTGCCGAACTTAGAAGCGCCATTTGTGTTGGCGACCACAAGATCCCAAGCGCCGGGATGGACGCTACCGACGCCAGCATTCGCATTAGGAGCACCAGAGTTGATCTTCCAATACTGGATGTTCACGTTCCGGCGCTGCATCATCTGGATCCAAGGGAACACGATCGACTTGTTGCCCTGAACGGGGCGCTTCTGGACTAGATTCTTGATGTTGGCGACCTTGGAATTTACCAGTTCGGCGAGGGTATTCTCTTTGTAACCGGCGAGTCGAGCTTCTTGAAGACGGCCAAACTCCATATCATACCCAACTTCGGTGAGGGCCTTCTCCTCAAGATCAACGGTAGACCACGGTTTGATCACGGCTTTTGAAAGTGTGCAACCCGTCGATGGGCTGACTTCAATCAATCGGCCAGAGCAGTTGTTTGGGAAAACGCAAAGATTTGGCTGGAGCTTCGGACTGCACATGATTGCAGCTGCGATCCAGAATGCGATGCCGATTGGAAACCCGGAGGCCACAAGGACAAGACCGACCAGGGCGATGATGGGTGTGATGATTCGTTTCATAAAAAGTTGTTCGTCAGTGGTTGCAATCTATTCACAAACACCAAACCTCAAAACTTTCCATGAAATCAGATCAAAAAAAATCCACTGGTTGTCAGCCTGTGGATATTTTCATTGGATGGAAAATAATTCAGATCAATCGCCGAATGATTTGAATACGCCAGCGAGATGTGCTGGGGCATCAACCATCTTATTCTTATCCGATTCAGAGCCCGCTCCACCCATAGTATGACCAGTGGCTTTTGGACTTGGCGCTGAAGTCTGCTGGCCTTCAGACTTATTCTCCACTTCAGATGTAGATGATTTCTTTTCGGTGGTCTTTCTCTCAAAGCCAGACTTCTGAAGCTTTTCGAGCTGTCGGTTGTACTCAACAACGCCACGGCGCGCGATCATTCCAGAGACTTCAGAGTCGCTGAAGGTGAAGTATTTATCAGCCTCTCTTAGATTTGTCGCCTCAAGCCTCTCGTACTGTCCGAATGGCATAAACTGACGCCCATCACGAACCTGCTCAGTCTTCGGAAGGCTCAACATCTTCTGACTCTCTGAGATCAGGAACTGATTCAGCCATTGGTGCGTAGTTGATTCCTTACTGAAGCTGACTACTCCACTTCGGATCCGAGTCCATTCTTTCACGGCATTAAGAGTTCCGGCAACAATTGGAGCTTCTACCGGAAACTCTTCTGCGGCTTGAGAGTACGGCATGTTCTGAATCTTTGACACAACTTCAGCATCAAACGGAACATGATCGTTGGACGGCTTCTTAGATAGAGTCTCCACAGCGCTCACAACAGCCCCCTTGAGAACTGGAGCAGTCTCAATCTCGTTAAGCTTTCTAACGACCGGCTCAAACTCTTTAGTCACCTCTTCGCGAGCTTTACTTGTGGCTCGCTCGGTGATCATGTCGCGCTCAAGACGTCGACGTTCTGAAGGTGTGAGCTTGGGCTCATTCTCTTCCTTGAACTTTGCGAACTTCTCACTGCTTGGATCAGCGTCTTCGTTCTCCTCGGCGTATTTGTCCAGCTTGCGATAGTAATCCAGAAATTTCTGGCGAAGGCCAACCTTACCTTTTGACTCTGCAAATGAAGCGATTTCAAGCTCATCCCTCTGCTCATCATGAAGTCCAGCGATGAAAGCCTCCTCCTCCTCTCGAGACTTCTTCTCGGTGGCGTCCTCTTCTTTTTGTTTCGGAGCCTCCTTCTTGGCCAAGACAACAGGGCGCACCGGAGCATCTTGAATCTTAGACTTGGCAGCTTCAGCGGTCTTGGCATCTTCTACGGCCTTGGCGTCAGCCTCTGATTTTTCACGCGCTGATTTTTGCTCTGGAGTTTCAGCCGCCTTCGCAGCCGCCGCCTTCTCCTCTTCGGTGGGCGTCTTCTTTTCAGGAGCGGCATGACCATCACCGCCGTCACCCTCCTTTGGTTCGAGAACCTGCTCGACGGATGTTCCCATCCCGCTCAGGAGGTTTGAGAGATACGAATCTACTTTATTGTCTTCGACTTTTGTTTCTTCTGGCATGGTTTTATTTGGTTATTTTGTTTGGTGTGTGGCTTTCTTGAGACTCATTAGGTAGCGACGTAAAAGCGGTTCGTATTTTGATCTGAAATCAGGAGACACTCTCAGGAACTTCCAGGTGTTGATCGGCGCTTTTCCAGGTCTGGGTATGTACGCCCTCAGCCGACTCATGTGAGACTGATTGCAAAGATCTATTCCACACCCAATAAGAAACATTCTCATCTCACCAACCCCAACACTTGACCAATCCGTCATGTGTTGGATCAGGAATACCCTGTCTATCGACAACCCTGAAGCTTTGGATATTTCAGCATCTGTCAGCGGCCTTCCGTGTGGAAGCCTAGCTCTAAGCCTTGCCAAGATCGGAGGCACCACCTCGCATCGCTGCCAAAAATTAAGATGTCTCCGCATCAGGCTGTGGCGGGTTTAGTTTTTCCGTTAAGCTTCAAACGATCTTTTTCGCTGGCTGGATCGAATCCGTGCATACGCTCGATCTGAGCTTGGATGACTGGTGGTGCGTCAGCGTATTTGATCTCAGGTGGCTCGATCTTGGAATTTCGATCATTGATGATCTCCTGAACTTGAGACTGAATGCTCAGGACTTGTTCTGCAAGCTTCGCATTGAGGTCGATGTGTTGCTGCTGCTCTGCATTCACCTGAGCTTGGCCAGCAATGTCAGACGCATTTTTCTGAGTCTGTTGAGCCATCTGCTGCATCATCTGACCGATCTGTTCGATGGCCTGCTTCAGTTGAGAAATCTCATCTTCACCAAGCGAGTCCCCACTTCCCTCCTCGACTTCAAGATTGAGGTCGATTCCACCACCACTCATACGGAACACCTCGTTGAACATCATGTAAAGCTTCTCACGACCCAGCGCCTTGGCTATCTCGGGAACGGCAAGAGTATATCCGATCAGCTGGGTGAGCGTGTTCGCAGCCTGCGTGTTGACGGCGCGCTCACTTCCATCTCGACTGCTGAAAATGTAATTGTGAACCAGATCCTTTGCAGATCCGATCACCGTCATGCGCTTTGCATCGCCTGAGTAATCCTCATCTTCTCCAGCCTTCACCGTGAATCCAGCATCGATGATTGTTTTTTTGGTGTATCTATTTTTAACAGGGCATTCGATCACACCCTCATGACAGGAAACTGTCGACTCGTAGATGATGACTTTCTTCGCTTCACGCCAGTCGTCAATGCAATCACTGATCGATGAATAGACCGTCTGCGTCGTATTTGCGATCACGTTTGTCTGAGTGGCGGAGATCTCGCGCGGCTCACTCTGCCCAGACTCAGCCGCAGACATTGCGTTCATGCGCTCTGCCAGCGTAATCAGCTTGACCATCGACTCAAACACAAGATTGATAGACTGACCTTGGCGAGCCTCGCTTATGGTGATCACATCAGTCATCGCTTTCGATGGCGCGATCCCAAGCTGCTCAAGTTTCTTTGAAAGTGAATACCGATAGACAAGTGGGTTGGAATACCAATCATCAGCCTGCAAAATCTTTTCAATCTTCTCGACCTGATCTGCATCCAGGGCATCGGTGTTGATGCCGATCGCCTTGAATGCTTCAACCTGAATCAGCTGCATGAAGTGAGTCAGCAAATTGGACATCTGCTGCTGGAACTGCATCACCTCCATCGCCATTGAAATCGAGACTGCGCGACCGTCATTCTCGTTGATGCTTAACACTGCACCAGGTCGACTCGGGAGAAATTCTGCGTAGATTGGAACTTGATCTGATGCTGCTACAATTCTGGCCCACACTGGATATGGATATTCACCAACGCCCCACTCTTTTGGAACCATCTTGCAGAAAAAATTTGTGGTGAACATCGAGCTGTCTCGATTTGTGACGCTGTAAAAACCAATCTGATTCTTCGCATCATTCAATCCAGATACGTCGATAGATGTTCCACCTGAACCGTTCGGAACTCCAGGCACATTGATCGCGTAATTGTACTGATTGAAGTAATCAAGATACTGACCATACAACCCACCAGCATCCCAAAGCCTTGATCCAAACGTGATCTTGTCCTTGTTGAAATAAGCCGGATCATTTTCGATCGAGCCATACTTTACAACATCCCAGAAGCCAACATACTCACACCCGCTGTCGCTATTCAGAGACATCAGCGGATGCGACAAATCCCAAAATAATCTACTTGGATGCGGGCTGAACCATCCAACACCCTCTTTTGAAATGTAAGAATCCAATTCTTCCGATCCTTGTTTGTATCGATACTGCCTCTCAATCTCCCAAGAGCTGCGAACAAAGTCCACCTGATGCCCATACATGAAACCACCAAGCATTACCTGACCATCGTGATGACGAGTTCCAAATTGATCCACCATGATGTCGGCTCGCTGACTCATCACATCCGCTCGACACTTACCCGCCAGACCAGTGGAGCGGGATTCGTAATTGTAGTGCGGCCAAAGATTCGCGTACTTGTTTTTCTGCGCGGCCCAGCGCCGGTTGATCATCGATCGAATCATGTTCACCTCAGAGTCGATGAACTTCGGAAGGTTGATTGATTTCGGCCTGACTCTTTTCTTTTCGCCATTGGCAAGCGTCTCCTCTTCAAACGTGATGAAGTCTTCTCCGTTTGGAAGCTTCTTCAGGAGATTAGCAGCGCGCTGAACATCGATCTTGCCCTGAGCGTAAAGCAGCAACGGCATGTTGATCTTGGAGAGAACGATTGAATCCCAAGCGAGATCCACCGCAGCATATGGTCGGTGGTTTTTTAGAGAGTATTCAATTCCATTGATGATTCGGCTCTGAAGAAGATTCTCAAACTTCTTCCTGAACTGAAGATCTCTCTTGCGCTGAGTATTTCTTTTAAGGCGTTCAGACTTCTCCTCTTTGCTTTCGCCTTTTTGTGGATTCTCCTCCTCTCCAGTAGACGTAAGAACCTCCCGAAACCTTTCAGTAGTTGATCCGAACGATTTGAGAATTTTGAGATTTACCACGTCAGATCTTCTTTCCGATTTTTGCCGATGTTGCCGTGGGGATGGTTTTGTCTGCTGGGGTTGCGGCTGCGATTGGGGGCGCGGTATTTTCGTCGCCGTCATCCTTCACTTCATAGCCTTCCGGCACGAGCGCTTCAACCTGAAGCACGACTCCATCGGTGGTAAGCTCCTTGATGGTTGACTTCATCTCGACTTCGCAACTGTCTCCAATCTGCTTGCCCTGCAATGCTTCTTGCATGGCTGGATTTTGAGCGAATGACACTGTGACACTTGTTGAGGATTCCATATCGCGGACATTACACCCTAGTTTGATGTTGGGTCAACACCTACTTGACAAATCTAAAACCCGCAACTATCGGCCTCCACCAGCCCGAAATACGCCAGTTGTTTTTGAAGCTACTTGCGGAACAAAAGCTGATGGCATTAGCTGCGTATAAAATATCGGATAGCTCAATGAGTCGAATGGATGAAGATACGGAGATCTCTTCGGCTTTAGCCCGGCCATGTCGTCGTACTTATCGTTCTTCTGCTTTTCACTGGCTAAGAGCCTTATCGATTCTATCGTCCTTGGGCATGTCGCACTAATGAATAGTGATTCGTTTGCCAGCATGTTTCGTATCATGCTTATGCGTGCAGCAACACTTCCCTTCGAGTCTTTGTCGGATGGTGAGAATGGACGCATTGAAATCCTGCCCTTGGTCAAGGTCTTCATCCGAGTAGCGTCATAGTTCCCATCATGTCGAAGATGGCTGAATGCTGATTGATCAGCTATGTGAATGAATTGACACGCACCCTTCTTGCGCTCGTTCCAGAAATCCATCTTCTTCAAAACTTCTGCGGCGACATAAAAATCAGGGCGGTGTTCGCCAACCATTATCAACTCATCAAACACGATCCAGACTATCTTTCCATCTTTGGTTGGAATCATCTGAAGAAATGTGACGCAGTAATTGTTTGGGCCGGGATCATATCCTACAAAGATTGGAATTCCAGCATGAGGCTCAAGCCCCATTCCACGACGATGCTCCTCTGTTCCAAAATTCGGTCGTATATGAAGGTTTGGTTTGAAGTAGTTAAGGAAGATCGCGTCACCACTAGGGCGATCAACCCACCGACCTTCTAACAAACGAGCCCGATCTGTCTCATCCTTCAAGTTCGGCTCAATCTGCTTCTCGTAATAATTTGTGGGAAGGTTGTGGTAGTTTTCTTGGATGGGTATGCGATACGCCTCAAAGTCTGGATTCCTATTTCCACTTTCGTTGACGCACTTCTCGAAGAAGATGTGATACACCCAATTCGAAGGCCCTTCTGGATTGCAACTCGCGTAGTATTGCTGTGGGCCGTTTATGTTTCTACGACGACCAAGCTGAAATACAACGTACGTGAAATACTCATGGCCTTCCAACTCGGTTATTTCATCCACATACACAAACGATGGAGACAGCGCCTTCATGCGCTTCTGAACCATTGAGACGTGAGGGATTGAAACCAGAAGAACTTTCGATTCGCCTCCGTAGCGATTTGTGATCTTGATGATCCTGTCTTTTGTCTGCGGGTCTTGAAGTGGAACGGTGTATTCGATGCCCATACCATCATCAATCCGCACTCCATCCTTGTCTTTGTTTCCGTTCTTCCAAAGATCGAGAACATTTTCAAGATCGTCGAACACACCCTCCTTACCCGTACGTATCGATGGAGCTATAATAAGCGCCAGCGCATCCTCTTCGTCGTAACAGTGGCGAATCAACGCATCAAGGCCAACGCGCGTCTTACCAGATCCCTTACCGCCGTACACAAGCACGAAGCGAGCAATGCTGCTGTACGCCCTCTTCTGAGTTGGATTGTGGGACGGCTCCCAATACTCTTCCATCACTCAGCTTTCTTCTCTTCCGCCGAAGCAGCGACCTGCTGTTGAGGCTGGGGTTGTTGTATTACAACATTGCTGTCGCTTATGGTGACTTGAGTGGGCGCGGTTGCTTTTGGAGGAGCCATCTTTTTACGGTCTGGTTGCGATCGTCCGACTCCACTCTTCCTGAGTAGCGCTTCAGTCTGAGCCTTCTTCCACGCCACACTTGAAACAGATTCATTCGCGTTGGAGTATGCTTGCATCATCGCCTTCTCTTGATCGAACAGCTTCTTCTCCTCATCTTCGTTTTCATTGATGGAGAACCTCCACTTGTAGACAAATTTCTTCTCGTCATCGGTGAGCATGTCGGCGGGAACACCCTCAAGGCGTCTGGCCTCATTTCCTTTTTCAATCCGCTCCTGAATTTCAGTCAGTCTACCCAGCGCAATCTGAGCAATGCGAGCCTGCCCTATCGCCAACTCCTCTTGCTGCTTTCCGATCACATCAACAATCTCTGGATGTTGCCTCCCCTCACCTCTCAGCTTCTCGATGTCCAGTTTGTTTCTGATTCCCATCGACTTCCTGCCAAACGCAGATCTCAAATCTCTGTTGGTTTTAATCCTATTTACAAGGTGAGTCATCTTCATCCCGAGCGAAGCAGCGGCCAGCTTCCTGTCGTACCCTGCGGAGATGATTGCCTCAGCTATGCGGGTAGCTGAAACCCTCGGTGCTACATATCTCTGGCTTGGCGTCCCAAACTTAGTTGACTTCTTGGGCTGCTCTATCACTTCAGGAACGGTTGCCACTGGTGGTTCTGGTTGTTCTGCCATGCGGAAGTAGTAATGCCTGATTGGTGATTTGTCGAACTTGAAAAATAAATGAAAGATTTTCTAAAAAAGAATTGACGAATAAAAAATCTTACCTATGATAGGTAGTAATGAATTTACGAACTCTCAAATGTTTAAGGTGTTCCTGCTCTTGGATTCCAAGAATCCCATCACCAAAATTGTGCCCGGTCTGCAAATCAAGAAAGTGGAACAAGCGAAAGAAGTGATATGCCAAAACTTTCAAAGTCAGACGAGTTGGCAATCGCCACCCTCACCAAGAACTATGTCATTGTCCGAGCAGCCCTGGTGAAGATCGTTGGATCGGATAATCCCGACACGTTGAACACCATGCGCCGTGGCGTAGGCGACTCTGATGCCACACCAGAAAACAAACTCGACACCATCGAAGCCATCGATGCCCTGCTAAAGACACAACCGAAATAAAACGACAATGTTTCCACCAGAAGCAATCACAATTGATTGGCCTAATTACTGCGTCTATGGAATCTATTACGGAGACAATCTCGTCTATATCGGCAGCGGCAATCTAGCTCGTGCATTTTTCAGCAGAAACGAAAAAAGATCAATGCACCCAATCAAAATAATTCCAACAAAAACAAGAGAAGAAGCATACGCCTTGGAAGCTGAGTTGATAGAACGCATTAAGCCAAAGCTCAACACATTCATACCAAAAGCAAACGGACGCCCAGCCAGAAAGATAAAAAGATAATGCAAATAAACCACACAGATATGGTAGCCACACTCGTCAAACCCGGCGAGAACATCCTAACCAGCTTAACTCCGAAGCGCTGCCATGAGCTTCACATGATCATGGGAATCTCTGGAGAGGCTGGAGAGCTTCTCGACGCATTCAAGAAGCACATCATCTACAACCGAGAGCTTGATCGTGAAAATGTGATTGAGGAATTGGGAGACATCGAGTTCTACCTTGAGGGTCTTCGCCAATCCGCTGGCGTCACTCGAGAAGAGTGCATCAATGGAAACATCCTCAAGCTTGGAAAGCGATACAAGCAGTTCAAGTATTCCGATCAACAGGCTCAAGAACGCAAGGACAAGCAGTAAAATTTTAGCTGAACGCCTGTCGCTGGTGGCTACAACCGAGAGCAATCTCCTAGAACCTGATCCAGCGAGTAAAACCACAGTCCAGAAATCGAAAGATTTGCCCCGGTGCAGGTGCCAATTTAACCATGAAAGAAATCCTTGATAGCATCAAATCGGAAGACGCCTACGCCGCCGCTCGCGCTCGGGCACTAATTACAGTCTACGACGAAGTGTGGCGCAACAAGTGGGCTGACTACGAAGTCCTCGACGTGGAACGCGAGTTCCAGTTCCCGCTCCTGAATCCGGAAACAGAGTCGGCCTCACGCAGCTTTGATGAGGCTGGCAAGATGGATGTGCTCACCAAGCATAAGCCCACCGGACGACTGGTTGTAATCGAACATAAGACCACATCGGACTCGGTTGCTCCTGACTCTGATTATTGGGATCGCCTCAAAATGGACACGCAATGCAGTAAGTATTTCCTTGCAGCTGCTCAAGGTGGTCAGGATGTCGCTGGCATCCTCTATGATGCGATCTCCAAGCCGGGTCAGCGCCCATCTCAAGTGCCAACACTTGACTCCGAGGGGTTCAAGATTGTTCTCGACGGAACTGGAACGCGCATCTTCACGAAGGATGGAAAGAAGCCACGCGAAACAGTAGACGCTGAAAAAGGCTGGGTGGTTCAAGGACGCATTGAGACGCCCAAAGAATTTGAAGATCGCCTACTCGTCGTTCTGCGTGAGTGTCCGTATGAATACTTCGCGCAGCGCGAGGTTGGCCGCACAGATTCCGACATCTTGGAATACATGAATGACGCATGGGCGCTCTCGCAGCAGCTTCTCTACGCTCGCTCTAAGAGTCTTTGGCCGAGGAATCCACAAGCCTGCAATATGATGGGCATGTGTGAGATGTTCGACCTGTGCTGCGGCAGAGCCAGTGTTGATGGTGTTCGCTATGTGAAACGCGACAAGGTTCACGCCGAACTCACAATCCAAGGCGGTGATCGCCAGCTGCTCACTAACTCTCGCGGCAATGCGTATCGCAAGTGCGCCCGGTACCACTTCCACAAATACGAAGAGCCGATCGAGAAGGTTAAAGACGAGGATGCAAACAGCGCATTGAGATTCGGAACACTTTTACACTCCGCTCTGGAGATGTATTTCACCAAACTAAAAAACCAACAAACGACCTGAGATTCGGCGCCGTATGAGATGTCGTTAAACTTAATGATTACGGGCAACCAAAACACAATGAATCCACTACTAAATAAAATCAAACGCGGAAACGCAAACGTCCCACTCCGATATGTCGTCGCTGGGCCAGAGGGCGTCGGCAAATCAACGCTCGCGAGCAAATCGCCATCACCGCTGTTCATCTGCGCCGAGGACGGCCTGACTGGACTTGACCACATCCAGCGGTTTGCGCCAGCAGATCTGACTGAGCTCAACTCCATGCTGGATGCTTTGATCGCATCGCCGGGAGAATTCAAAACCATCGTGATCGATACTACCGACTGGCTTGAACGCCTGATCTGCGCTTCAGTCTGCAAGCGCGATGGAAAGTCCGACATTGAGGATTACGGGTACGGCAAGGGATACGTGGTGATGGAAGGTGAGCTTGTCCTCCTACTCCAGAAGCTTGACCTCGCTCGCCAGAAGGCGGGATTGGGAATCATCATGCTGTCGCACGTCCACATCCGCACGTTCAACGATCCCCGAGGACAGTCCTATGAGCGCTTCGAGATGAAGGGTCACAAGCGCTTCACCGGCATCCTTCGGGAGTGGCCTGACGCCTGCCTATTCGCGACCTACGAAGTGTTTCAGACCAAGGAGAAGGGTAAGAGCCGCGAAACCACCATCGGTGGCGAGCGTGTTCTGCACACTCAATGGTCGCCAGCATGGGATGCGAAGAACCGGATGAATCTCCCCGATGTTCTTCCACTGGATTGGGACGCGCTCCAATCAGCCATCACTGAGAACTCGGTGGTGACGCTCACAGCGAAGATCAAAGCGCTTTACTCCACCGCAAAGATCGCAGATGCGGACAAACCAAAATGGGATAAATGGATGTCGGGAGTTGATTCGCTCTCGGCAGACAAACTGAAAGCCGGAATCGAAAACCTAACCAAGAAACAGTAATCATCATGTCAAAAACATATCTACAAACAGTCGGATCATTCGAGTGCATCGTTGAGAAGCCAGACATCGGATGGATCGGGGAGCAAGGAGAAAAGAAAACTCCATTCGTTCGCATCCCACTCGTCGTAACAGAGGGTGATTGCAAAGGCCAAACCACCATCTACAAAGCCTGGCTTTCAGATGGAGCATTCGACAACACCATCCGCCGACTCGCTGAAGTGTTTGGATTCGACGGTGATTTGATCACACTCAACTCAGGCCGACAGACGCTCGCCGGGCTTCCGTGCAACATCACAACCGAGATGGAGAACTACCAAGGCAAGGATCGGCTCAAGATCGCTTGGTTGAATCCTCCTGGTGGTGGTGAGGCAAAGCCGCTTGATGAGATAAAGGTCGCGTCGATCCTCACCAAGCTCAACGCAAAGTCCAAGGCTGTTGCGAAAACGGTCAGCGCTGCGAAGCCGGGATCATTTGAGTCGGTTGTGGACGCGAGTGACGACGTTCCATACTGAAACTTGTTGACGAATCATTGGGGGCGTGGCTTAATCTCCACGCTCCCAAGAGCCGGGTCGTAAGACAGCCCGATAACAGAGATATGAATAACCATCGACAATTACATTCCGCCGTCGCCGACCTGCCCTCAAAGTGCCGAAAGGCTTCTCTGTTGTCTTACGGGTTGTCGGCGGCGGAATTTAATTTTTGGAGGATTCATTGAAATACAGAATCAAAGATTGGAAAACACACTTCGAGAACAATAGATCCCGCGTTATTGAGCGATGTTCATTCGTCTGCGTCCCAAACAAGCAGCACGGAATGGGATTCTCAAGAATCATGGCCGAGCCCGATGGTTCAGCCATCTACGGCATCTGGCATTGCATCGTTGGAGCCTGCTCTCAGCAGATCAATCGTGACGGCTGGCTGACGTCCGATGGGCAGCAAGACGGCACCGCATGGGCACCTGATGACCTTGCGCTGAAATTCCGCCGTCCAGTCAAAGAAATCATCCGCGCCCTAGCATTTCTTTCTTCGGAAAAGGTTGGATGGATAACTACTTACGACTCAAGTGACGCCCAAGTGACGCCCAAGTGCGTCCAAAGTGACGTTAAGCTGACGCCCAAAGGCGTAGAAGGAAGGAAGGAAGGAATAGAAGAGAAGGAAGGAATAGAAGAGAAATTGCGTGTGGATGCAAAAGCTGTCCTGAGCTTCCTGAACGAAGCCTCTGGTCGCAAATACCGCGAGTTGGACACCAACCTGAAATTCATATCCTCCCGGTTGTCCGAGCCGGAAGTGACGGTGGACGGCGTCAAGCAGATGATCTTGCGTCAGGTAAAAAAATGGAAGGGGTCTGACATGGAGCAATACCTACGACCAGAAACCCTTTTCAATGCCACAAAGTTCGACGGCTACTACGCATCGAAAGACCAGCCTATTTTTGACAAGTTGGATATTAAGGGCGGAAAACCAAAATCAATCTCATCTGCGGAACAAGACCTCGCAGCATCTGACAGACTGATCGCCAGCTTTGAAAAACAACCCGAGCCGGAATTCGTCCCCAACATGGACTTCCTCAAGAAAGCCACAAAACTATGATGCAACCAACCGACTACCATTGTAAAATCTGCAAAGCTGGGCGAGTGGCCTACTACGACGACGCCTGCCCCATCAAGCAACTCGACGTTTGGAAGAAGGCTTTGACATGTGACAGATGCTACAAATTCAGAAATGATTTCTTACGCGCCAAAGAAAACATCATCAACCTTTGCTATCTACTTAAAAACTCAAAGCCTGACGTCGCCAAGATTCGAGAGAATGTAACCAAGGTTACTCAGCTGATTACAAAGCTTTGCTCTGACTACTACCGCATACAGAACACTTGGGACATCGACTTTGTTCACCAGATCATGCAGCGACCGATGCACAGCCTTAGAGTCATCGACGCCTATCACGCAGGCATCAAAAAGCTGGCCGCAGCATGACCATCAATGAGCTTAAACGCAGATACCCAAACGCCAGCGAAGACTTCATTAAGCGCAACGCTGACTCTCTCTGTGAAGAATCTCGGTCACGTCCCGTCGTTCAAAAACAAAAAGCGTTCGATCTTAGACAGGAACACCGGACTTCAAAGAACGCTGACGGAAGGAAAAACAAAAAAGTGGATGGAGTCTTGCATCCAAAGTTTTCTGTCTCAGTTGTTATGCGCTACTCAGACAATCGACGTCGCGACAATTCAGGAGCGCTCGAAACTATCCTTGATTGCATGTGCGATGCCGTGGGACGACTCAAGGCAATGGATTCCAACAATCCACATAACCACGGAAGAAGTTGAACCAGGATTTGAAGGAGCAGAAATAACCATCACGCCAATACCATGAGCCTCACCAGCAAAAAACCAGAACCGAAAATAAAGGAGCGCATATTGCCTCCAAAGTTCAAACACCTCATCCAAAACGAATTCATCGCGCGACTGACATTCACCGAGCGCGTGAAGCTGCTGATCGGATACAGCCTTGAGGTTAAATACGAATGCTTGATAGAGCATCTACCCGGACGCACCGATCCGAAGATGTCTGTGCGGGTTGTGAATAAGTTGTAAATAACCAAAACCAAAAACACCAAACACCAAATGAATCCAGTATTAAAAGTACAAACCACCAGCCGTGAACAAGTATCGTTTCAGTGTCTTCCTGGGGGTGGTATCGATGTGATTCTTGTGCATCCGGGAAGCAGAATAAATAGCACAGGCGACATTGTCCCCGACCGTGAGAAGGGTCAACCGCTCGACCAGAAGATTGCCACGCTCCGTCGAGAGGATGCCAAGCAAATCGTAAAATTCTTTTCCCAATTCGCATGAATGTCCAGAAGTTGAATCTTCTCCGCGCGCTAGAGCAGCCGATCAGGATATCGCAGAGCAAAATGGGTCGGTCTTCCAACAGGCTACTCATCTCGGCGGCAAACGGCGTCATGTCGATCGAGGCCAACGACGGAGATCAGTCGTGTTTGTCGAAAGTTGACGTCGAAGGCGACCTTGAGCCGTCGTGTGTGTCAGCTTCCGTCATGGCTTCGGCAGCAAGTTTCGGATCGGATGTCATCTCGATGGTAAAATCAGCCGCTGGATCGATCTTGTGCAAGTCTGGAAGCTGGTCGCTCAAGATTAAGACGATGCCTTCAGAGGAATTTCAGAATCTTGTTGGTGGCGGAACACTCATTGTGCTCCCAGCTGATGCTCTTGCCGAAGGGATCCGAAAATCTTCGTTCTTCGCAGCCGAAAGCTCTCACCGAGACGTGTTGAAGTCGGTTCATGTGGCCACATCTGCCACAAGGATGAAGTGTGAGTCGTCTCGAGGCCACCAGATCTCGCAGCATGTGTCCGATGTCATCTGCGGTGACAGTAATTTCTTGATTCCGTCGCAGTTTGCCACGTCGGTGGCTGACACTTTGGAAAAAGAATCGGCTGAGTTGCTGATTTCAAACGGTCTAATCACCGTAAATCACAAAAACGGCAGATACACATGCCGAAAGATGGAAGGTCAGTACCCAAATGTCGAAGTTGTCATGGGTGGAACGCTGTTCAACATAGGAAGCATTGATCGTGATGAGTGGGTTGACGCATTTCGGTGCATCAAGTCGCTCCGTGGTGACGGCGAGGCGCTCATCTCCAGATGCCGAGTCGAATTCAAAGATGTTGAGTGCCTCATTGAAGCTGTTGGTGGGTCTGATTACTCCAGATCCATCACTGGAAAATTCTCTCCGTGTGAATTCTTCTTGAATGCGATCAGCTTTGTGGAATGCCTCACCACATTCCCACCCAAGTCCACGATCAACATAAAGATTCTCACCGACTGCCGGGCTGTCCTGATTGAATTGGGCGGCTACAAGGTGGTGACGTGTCAACTTATTGACGTATGAAACAACTCGAAGATCACGATCTTATGCCGTACGGAAAATTCAAAGGTCGCCCCATGTCCGACGTGCCAGCCGACTATCTCCACTACCTTTGGACGAACGGAATCCAAGGCGACAAACTGTCACCTGTGGGTGACTACATCCGAAGAAATCTTTCTGCTCTCAAGCAGGAACACAAAGATGGGGTGTGGTCATGACCAGGGCTGAACAAATCCAAGAGCGCTTCGAGGCATACCACGCCGCCAACCCGAGGGTGTGGGAGTTGTTTGAGCGATACACGTTCCAAGTCATCGAAGGTGGGTGGGCTCACTATTCTGCTGACGCCGTCTGCCACCGCATACGTTGGCACATGGCGATCGAAGTGAAGATCGGTGACGGGTTCAAGATCAATGACCACTACACCTGCTTATACGCTCGGATGTTCGAGCGCATTCATCCCGAGCATGATGGATTCTTCCGTAAGCGGCATCGCCCATCAGATCACAAAGAGGAGAGGATGGGTGGCTTTGAGGTTGGAAGAAACAAGGAGATTGAATGAGTGGTAAAAATTCATCGAATGACCCAGCGAGAGCAGAGGACATGGCAATGCTGATACGTCGCCTCTGTCGGGTGGTGGCAAGGCATGACGCCAACAACCTCATAAGGAAACTAGCGCTAGATTACCTGCATCGAAAAGGACTCGGCGGATCACCACTGAAGGGAATCACTCAAAGTAAGGATTCAAAATGAGCGCCTGTGAAGTCTGCAACATCAATCAAGGTTCACGCTTCATCACTGTTAGTCAGATCGATGGTCGTCACCCTGGAGGTGTACACACAGTCAAAGCTCACGTCTGTAATGTCTGCCTTGGAGTGTTTCATCAGCAGTTGGAGCGAAACGGCATCACCGTCGAAGAAATAAACCAGCGCGAATACAACGAGATGCCTCCAAATCCATGAAGCACCACCCAAAACAAAAGACCTGTTGGAGATGCGATGGTAAGAGGTGGTTCGGCAGCGCCATTGGATTGATCGCGTGCCAGCAGTGTGATGGCACTGGAAAAGACGGAGTTGATGTGGAGTGGTTGATCAAGGACTGGCAGCGCCTCAAGGAGATGGAGGCCACCCAAACTCATCACCAACAAACTGACGATACCAACATCCCTTCGGATGCGGCTTGTGGGCCAAGGCCAGGAACGGAGTGAAACATCCACAACCCAACTTGCTTCCCAGATAAGGACGACACGAATGAAGACTTCGATTGAACAGAGGGCACTGAGAACACTTCCGCATACGCCTCCTCCACTCCACTGGACTCAGTCTGCTATGGAACAGCAGGCTGAGAATGAGGCGCGATACTTTGATCAAGCTGATACTCTTGCACTCCACAGAGACAAGGTGCAGCCACTGCCTGAATCGGGCGGGCTTGAATCCACAGATCAACATGCCGCCACATTGCCATCATGGAAGAGCCTGCTCAAGCCGGGAGAGGAGATCATCATCAATGGGATTAAGTTCACCTACACCGGCCACGGAAAGCGGTGCATCCATCTGAGGAGGATTCCTTGAGCCAGCCGATCTACAACAAGGGCAGATTCCCAACGCTCATCAAGGAGGGTCTATGCCGTGGATGCCACAAGGAAGTGCCACCGAACAGAAAGACATGGTGCTCTCGGGAGTGTTGTCGGAAGTATCACCCCAGCTTCGTGAAGCAGGCCCTCTTCACCAAAGACAAGGGTGTATGCTGCGTGTGTGGTGTGGACGCCGAGAGGCTCAAGGCCAGGCTTGGAAGGATGCCAGTCGGCGTCAACTATTACTTAGGTCGCTTCTGGAGAGATGGTGTGTTCGATCGAGCAAGATATAATCTTGCCTGCAAGATCTTCCTCAGAAGGCAGGATCAACTCAGGAAGGCGATTGAGAAACGTCGCAAGAAAATGTTTGCCGCAGGTTGGCCGACGTACGCCTGCATGAAGTGGTGGCAGATGGATCACATTGTTCCGTTCTCGGAGGGTGGGATGACTGTGATCGAAAACGTGCAGACTCTCTGTGTGCTCTGCCACAAGAAAAAGACGAAGCTCTGGCACAAAGAAAGGACTGCTCGTGGAAAACAGAAAGCACAGGAAGCAAGAGATCTTGAACGAGATCGAAAAGCTGAAATCGAAAAAGCCACCTGGTTGGCAGGCTGGGGCGAAGAAGCTACTACGGATGCTTCAGTCGATCTGCCGTGAGGACGACTTCCGTGAAGTCATCCCCAATGCCGATCGTATGGGATATGAGTCGGTAGGCAGGAAGCTCAGATCGACGCGGATACAGCCTCCGATTTGACCACGCTCTTCTCCTCGATCTTCCTGAACCTACGCGCGGCAAACCCCCTCTCGTGCGCTCCGACATAGGGAGGCTTTGGATTGACCACGCCAATCAGGGTGATTGCAAGACAGTCTTCCCGCCTCATGTCCATTGTGAGAGCATCCATGTTCGTTCCCACGAAGACGTCACGTACGACATAAGCTGGCCCTTTCTTCGGCCAGTGGTCATACGAAGCCTCCATGTTCGGAGGCCAGTTGTCATCTACCAGAACTACCTTATCGCCATGTGTCATATACCCCACCTTTCTCTCATTGTGTTCCTATCCATGATAGTTGTCGGGTCGGATTCCACTCTGCGCTGGATCCGCTCTCTCAAATTGACGATTGCCTTCCTCTCTTTTGGCTTTGCCAGCATTGCCATGAGTTGTTCTGGAGTGGTCTTCACAGGGGAAGAGATAAACTTTCGTTTGACAGATGGCAAGGGTGGTGTAAAAGAAAGGTGTGCTTGGCAGCATTGAGCGAACAACAAGATGAACACCTCAAATTTAGTAGCGCCCGTTGCCCGAAAGGGATTTGTTGTTTGCCGCCAAGCAAGACTTCACAACGGGCGCTTTTCTTTTACATCATCGGCTAACCACCGAGCCAAGCACCCACGTTGACGTAAAGCAAAACTCGAGCGTTTCAAAGGAAGCGGACTCAAACGGACGTGAACCATAAAACAAAGCGACTAGGTAAGCCTGATCCAGCAGACGTAGATCCGTAACTGGAAACAGAACCCTAGCTGTTCTGGGTAGAACAGAGGTGGCGCGACAGTCAGAGACTAGCCACGACCGTTTGGGCTATCAGCCAAGATCAGAGACTATGGGTGTATCGGCAAACCGCCACCTGAAATGCTCTGAACTTCCAGTGATGGGAGACTTCTGCCCGTATCTGATCACTAATCTTCAAATCAAATTCAATATCACTCACATAATTCAATCTTTATCGTTACAAATTAACGATACACCTTGATCCCAAAACACTGGAAAGTAGAGATGGGGGTGATATATCGCCAATTGCGACCCACCCAGGCCAACCCTCGATTACCCCTCTAGGCAAGATTTGCCTAGTGAACACAATCTGGGTTGTGTTTCACACCTAGTCCTGCTCAGTGTGCAATGTCCAGCATTTATTCACCAAACAAACACAAGGCAACTTCGCGCCCATGTGTTGTTGATGCGTCTGGCGTTGTGGATTGCGTCCCCTGTGGACATTTGACTGCGTTGGCAGGCAATCCTTTGGCGAAGTCTTGGCGGGTTAGGGCGGATTTTCTCCGCCTCCCCCCTTGTCTGACATAGTTCAGTTATCTGACTGAACACGATAGGCTATAAACGCCTTGTCATGCGCGTGATGGTTTAACCTCCGTCACCGTCAATCCCCTTCCTTGTGAAACAGCTAAGGTTTGCAATCCCCTTGTTCAAACCCTCTACCATGCCACACGATTGACAACCAAGCGCAAAACACGGTTTCACTCGACTAATCTCTAGTGACAACGCGGACAAGGTACGACGAGCCTCACATTCTGAATTGTCTTTTCTGCCCTGAATAAATCAGGCAGAACCCGTCATTCAGACGGGGAAACAAAGGACAAAAAAAACAGATGAAAACATATAGCTCAAACTACACACCAAAATCCATGATTGCCCTGTGCAATTCGCGCAAGCTGAACGTTGAACGAATTGAGCAGGCGATTGACGCCACACTGACGGGCTTAAAAGTCAAAACTGACTTTACTGGGCTGGCTAAGGTGAAAGGTGAAAAGGGGGAGGAGGAAGCAGTATTCAGTGCAGTGGCGCGTATGCCACAGGGCTCGGTAAAAGACGCCCTGTGCTACATGCGCGACATTCACCGCGCTGAAAAATCAGCCAAGAAATGCGGCGGTGTTGTGACGTTGGCAGACTTCCCTGCGCTTGTGTCCAGTTGGTTTAACTCGTTCGCGGAAAAATCGAACAAACAAACCAAAGCGGAAAAGGCACAAGCCAAGAAGGAAGCGAAGGAAGCAATCGCCGCGACTGTGGCGCAAGTTGAATCAGTAAAAGCTAGTTAGTTTCATTCTGCCCTGCCAATACTGGCAGGGTAGAAAAGGCAATTCAGACGGAAATTGAAACGGTTTAATCCAGTCGCAAGACTCAGGTTTAATCGTTGCGGAAACGCGATAACGCCGCCTAGTCAATTCCGCATCAAACTGCCGTACGCATGGGTTCTGCCCGTGTAGGATGGCGAACGATTACAGCGTGTCGTGAAGTGAAAAAAGGCGATCCAGCTATTTTTTTACCTTTTCCGTGGGAAGAACCGCGCGCAGATCCTAGAATCTGAGTGTCGAAAAATCCCGTTGAAATTATCCCGGATAAAATCACCCGAAACAAAGTTGCTTACGTTTCGGGTTTTGCCACGTACACGGGCAACCATCCGCCAACTCAGCTATCACAGCTCAAGCGTATCCAGTCGCTCAATGGCAGAAAAGCCGTGTCCAGAGACAGTGACGACAGTCCTGTCCAGTGGAGTCCTGACAGATCATCCGGGGTGTCAAACCTTTAAGGGGTTGCGCTTGTGGCTGCGCTACAAGGCTGGCAGATGCCAGTCAGACCACCAGATCGGGAACTGTAAACGTCCCTGATGAGGGGAAGCCGGGAGTATGTCGAATAACCGGCGAAAACTTTAGAGCATGTCCACCGGAGCGGTGCGCCGAACCCAGCCTTGTGCTGGGTTTTTCAGCGTACTCAGCCGCTCAAATCCGCACCGGAGGACAATGCTTTGCAGAGCCTACTGCAATTCCGTAGTCGGCTCTGGAAAGCAGCACACATGAACACACTTGTTTCTATTGTCGGTAGCGGTATTCCGTGGCGCCGTGACTATATTCCGTTCGATGCGTTCCAAGACGCCCACGTCCACGCTTGGCGAAAGCACATGCTATCAACTCCGTGGGATGAAAACGCCATTGACGAAATCATCTTCTAAAACCTTCCTCGACGGTAAACAAAAAAACGGTAAATCATCATGAAAACAAAGACAAACCGCACAAACTACATCCGCGTCCGTGCCTTGTTCCGCATCAACCAACTCACTGCATTTGGATGGCGGATCCGCAACTCAACCATCGGCACCTATTCCATCATCGTCGAACTCATTCTTGGGGATCGGCGACTGATTGTCATCTCACCCCTGTAATCCTGGATAACATCAACCTTTAACGATAAACATTATGAGCAAAAAAGCCTTCAAAGCCATGCGAGCCATGCTGCGCGGTGAGCGTTTCAACTTGAGCCCAATCAAGCATCCGATCCTCTCGGGTGCAGTTCCAGTAACAAACTACGTGGCGCCCCACTGGAGCTACGGCAAACGCAAAGGATAATCCTATGGCCAAGCACTTCAAACCCAAGCAGACCTTCAGCGCGGGGCATTATCGCGCGTTCCTCTACCGCTCCGGCAAACCCAAGGGTGCAGTCAAAGGGCGGATCCAACGCGGTCGGGTGTCTGGCGGCACATGGCATCAAAACGAGATGTCCATCGCCATCCGCCCCCGCGTCCTTCACAATCAAACCAGTAACCATCCTCACGTATGAAAACCCTACTCGTGCTCGCAATCCCGTTCGCAGGCATCCTCCTGTGTTGTTTCTGGCTGGCAGCACAAAAGAAATGCCCCAAGTGTCATCGCAACATTGATCCCACTCGCGACGACTGTGATTGCGAGAGATCAGAGGTTGAATTGAAATGTCGCTGCGGCTTCGTGTATCTGTGGCCGGATAACGACAGGTGCCCATCGTGCGGCAATTCAACCGACTGGGCAGATGAACAACCGCTATGAACACGTTCACCATGAAGAAAATCCGACCGGCTGATGTATCCGCATTCATGCTAGCGATCAATGAGCTTTTCCGTGATGCCCACGATGATCGCCCGGAGGATTTTCACGAAGCGATCATGTGGGCACACCACATCAACCTGATTTCAAGCGCCGAAAAACAACATCTCACCTCTGTATTCACCTAAGCCAAAATGAAAACAATCGTCATCGTTGCCGTTCCGAACAGTCCGAGGATCAAACTCAAACACATCACATTTGACTCCAAGAAACATACGTTCGTGTACGACAGGCTCACCATCATCAACACCAAAAAAGACCTTGGCCAAGTCCAACGTGTCTACACCGAATGAAACCTGGAAACTGGCGTGAATTGACCGGCGAAGACCGGCTCGTCGCGCGAATGGAGCGGATCGCCACCGCAAACACGATCATCGGTGGCGCATCCGCTCTTGTGCTGTCCAAGCGTCTCAAGAAAATGGGTGGCACCGACCTGACTGGTGTGGTGGCAGATGTTTATTCTGCCAGCACTGGATCTATGCACCGACAACATGGTGCTTGGAAATGTCCCGACTGTGGCACTACCTGCCTCGGGATAGGCAACGCATACCAACACTGCAACCAAGAGGAATAACTTATGCCAAAACAAAAACCAAAACACAAAAGGCCGCACTGCTCTGAGCTTCCAGATGTGAAGCCAGTCAAAACCGAAATCAGTCTGTTCAGGAATTACCTCATGCAAGAGGATGATTCTTCCACGGTCGAGGAGGGATTCACCATCGTCGCTGGCAATGTCTGCGCGCCGACAGATCCTGAGTTCATCCTCGCCACCAACAATCGCGGCACCGTGCTTACCAAAAAAGAATACGAGGAGGACAATTGGTTTGTCACTGATGAGTGCATCGTGGATCGGATACGAGATGAGATGGGCGACTGCCCCGCTGTGGATGCTGTCATGTTCCTGTTGCGGCAGTATGAAAAGACTCGCGCAAAATTAGACGGCCTTTACTACGAGGTTGAGGAGCTAGTCAACTGCGACATTCTCACCAATGAGTGCGACCTCGCCAAGAATCTAAGGAAATACAAACCATGACCTGGACACACTTCTCCGCCTTGCTTGTGGGCGACAGTCAGAATGCTCACGCTCGGATCGAATGCGACAAGCATGAGCCTCGACTCATCGTCGCCCGCATCGGCTACTACCACAATGGCATTGTCGGAAGCGACGTGCTATCCAGAGCAGAGCCGAACACTTTGTCAGGTGAATCCAAGCTGGTGAAAAAGATCACCGCTTGGGCGAATGTGCATGACATGGAGATCAGAGATCCGAAGTTCACCCGGTTCTCACACAAACGGTTCACTAAAACCAAAGGAAAGAAATGAAACCAGCATACTCGCCCGGCCCATACATTAAACACGATTCGATGAACGACTACTGCGGCAGTGAGATCATCTCCATTAGCGGTAAATGCGTGGCTGAGACTTGCACTGAAGACGCCGTAGACTCAAACGATGAGGAGAAATCTAACGCAGACCTGCTTGTCGCCGCTCCCGACATGGCTTCCTTCATCCACAAGCTCAACGCTCACGTCATCAAGTGTGCGCGACGGGACACCAACATCGAACACTACCCCGCAGAGTGGTCGCCGTTGCTCAAAAAACTGCGGGAGATAGTGAGTAAGATACCGTGAAGACATTACCCTCTGGAACGACTGGATTCTACGACGGTAACAACCAGTTCGTCGCGACTGGCTCTAGCATGGGGCGCAGATCATGGCGTGGGCACGATGCTGACATCAAATTAAAATGCTCACTCCGCAAGTTGCGGTGGGTGGGTGGAGACTACGATCAGTATGGTGCGTATTGGGGGTATGTTGCTGGCACTAACATCTACTGGTGCAACTTCGACATCGGCGATACCAACGAGGACATCTTCGTCAGGGCTACCAGTCGTGATGATGCGAAAGCTCAAGTGAGAGAGCATTTACCAAATGCAAAGTTCTACAACTAAAACTATGACACAACAACCTGTTTGGAAAATGGTTGGTCAGGTGGGCGACATCAACCCCATCGACCACAGCGGAGGCTTCATCTACATCGATGAGACTGGTGTGTATCCACCCGAGGTGGAATACATTCATGCGCCGACTGAATACAACGGCGAACCGTGGGTGATCTATCGATTCATCCTTGAACCATGCACCTACATCAATGGCGTGTTGAGCGACAATAAGTTTCATCCCGACAAGCCAGCGTGGTTTGCTAAGACTGAAGAGGAGCGCAAGGAGCGACCGCAAGATACAACCTACCTGAAAAATGTTTGTGACTTTGTCGGCATGGCAGAGCCGGAGATGATCGATCTCTTCACATCTGACGATCCACAAGAGAGGGCTGCTGCTTGGATGGCAGTCGGTGACTACCACGGATTTGAAAACTTGGATGAGTATCCACTGGTCTTCACGAATGAGGATCAAGTCAGGGTTAGATACGCTGAAGAACTTCTCAGCAAACAAACCACCAAAGGAAACAAGTGAAAGTTTGTGGCAGGTCGTGGAAAAAAGTTAAGTGGTATGGCAACAAGGCCAAGCCCTACTGTGATTGGGAGTGCTGGAAATACAAACGAGTTGTTCTTCATCCTGGTCAGTGGCCTGATGAGGGGTGGTCTTATGTCAGGAGGGGTGCAACCAGCGAGTATGCACACTCTGGATTTCTTCCAGGATTCACGGATCTTAAATCAGCAATGACTGAAATCGACAGGTTGATACGCGCAGGAAAGATAACACCATGAACAAAGCAAAAGAAATAGCCGACGAGATCAAGGATCGCAGTTCCAAGGCCAGGAATCTGTCCGCTGACTATCAATACTTCAGTGACAAGCGGCTGGCTTGTTGTAAGTCAGCGATAGCTCACACCCGCAAGGTCAACTGGAAGATCCGACTTGAAGTCATCAATGAATTGCTTGGGCTTTACGGAACTGAAGGCATCTCCGGTGACTGGCAGAATGGATACTGGTGCAACATCGTGGCTTCGTATTGCAACACCGGTGAAACCTATAATCTCACCGTCATGCACATCAGGGGTGATGGATGGTGGAACGAGCAGGGCAAGTTCATCGTCTGCTCGTGGGGTGATTGGGTTGAGAAGTATGGAAGGAAATTTAGTGTTAATTAAACCATAAACAAAGGACAAAAATGAGAACGATAGAGATCGACGACGTTTCAATCCAGCTTCCGATCGAAGCTGTGGATCACATTGACATACACAAGAAGCGACTCAGCTCTGGTCAATTCGTGGTGGCCTACGCTGCTCACGATGAGTGCGCTGAAAATCCGATCGAGTCATGCGATGGAATGGGAAAGATCATCCAGCACAACAGGCAGAGCGATGCAGATGAGACGTCTGAGATGCTGGAATCCAATCCACTCGTCGTACCACTGTCAAAGTTTGAGCATGGCTCTGTGATCTGGGGTGTGATGGGCTCGCTGCATGGCACGCCAGACTTCAGGTGGGATGGCACTTCCTACGCTGGTAGATGGGTGCCTGACTCAAGCTGCATTGAGCACATCAAATCTTCAGCGATCAAGAAGCTATTACCAGATGTTGCTAAGGTTGGTTACAAATCAAAGCGTGAGAAAGATGGAACGGTAAAGGATGAGAACTTAAACATCATCACACTCACGATAACAGGAGGAAATGTAGGCGGAGATCCAAGCGCCGGGCCTATGGTTGTTTATGAGAGAGGTGGATATAAAAGCTTCGCGTCAGCATATAAAGCTGCGGCAAGGTGGTTTGGAATTCTGCTGGACAAGAAGAGAATAAAAAACGCGGAGCGTGAGCTGGCGATCGAGTGCGCTGCTCAAGCGTGCAAGGTCTACACTGCATGGTGCAATGGTGAAACCTATGGATTGGTGTGTGCTTGGTTCGACAAGGATGGAGATGAGATCGACTACGACTCGGTGTGGGGTTACTGCAATGGCGACACCAAGTATATTGAGAGCGAGATCAGGGACAACTTCGAGAGCAAGTGCGAGGAGCTTGAGAAGACACACACTGAAACCACAATGGCGGAGTGTGTGCCGTGAACCATTCGCTCCAACAACACCAACAACTGTGTGAGAACCGAACTCGAAGAGCTTCAAATCGTGCGCCTTGGTCTTGAAGAAAGATTGAGAAACGTCCGTCGTCGCATCCGAAAACTATCACTGTCAAATCACAACCCAATTCACCATGAAAATAATCACACCACTGCTTCTGTTTCTTTCCTGTCAATTCCTGTGCGCTGCGATGCCTCAAGGTTACGCAGAGCGGATGGCTGACTGTGTATTCAAAATTGAAGGCGGATCGAAGACTCGCTGGCCTTATGGTGTCAAGTCAGTGAAGGTGAGCGGAGAGGCTGAGGCGAGGCGCGTCACCATCAACTCAATCAACAACGGATGGAAGAGATGGGAGGCGGCTGGAAAACCTGAGCCGTTCACGATCCACTTCGCCCGGCGTTGGTGCCCACCATCAGCCGATCCTGTGGGCTTTCGTAACTGGACGAACAACATCACGAAGATGATGAAATGATTTCCCTCAATAGAGGGCTTCAACAAGAAACCAAAACCAAAGGAGCAACCATGAAACATTAATACGATTCGACGTTCAGCCCGGCGTGCTTATGTGCGCCGGGCTTTTGACTTCTGATCTGATGAACAGGTCAGAACTCAAAACAAAAGGACATATATGAGCAAGCTAGTATTAAAAGACACGACCAAAAACACACTCAAGGAACTCATCATCCAGCTAAAAAGACTTGGAGTCTCAATGGCCGAAGCTGACTTTAACGGAAGCGGCGACGAAGGTAGTTTCGATAAGCCAATATTCTTAGATGCTGGTAAAAAAGAATTGGTGGTTGATGATGCTGCTAAAGAAAGCACCGAACAGGCTTTCAGCAGCGTGCTCGATGACTACGGATACGACTGGTATAACAACGACGGTGGGTATGGATCTGTCACATTGAACGTCACCAAGGGAACGATCGATGTGGACATGAACATCAACGAGCAGTCCTCAACCAGTCACCCAGCCAAGGCAAAACTTTGAGCAATCCATATCATCACGCCCTGTCTTCAAAGAAAAAGTGGGGTGGTAAATGGCAGGACTATCATGCCATCCACACATGGTTCGATGAGAGCAAGCAAATCTGGGCTGACCCAAGACATCGCGCTCTTCGTCATCACGCCGAGGGCATCTTCATGTGTGAGAAAATCTTTGGGCCGACTCTGAAGTTGAGCAATGGCTTGGAGATACCTACCCGCTGGGTGGGTGAGCAGCATGTGATTGAAGACCTTGGAAGAATCCCATCCATGCAGGACTGGTTCGAGAACATCACACC
>Ga0208046_1000022_pt1 | contig 28307 bp, 20 predicted proteins | sample PL_2010_300m_FD_184161 | JGI IMG/M metagenome (GOLD analysis project Ga0208046, IMG submission 184161) | Freshwater microbial communities from Powell Lake, British Columbia, Canada to study Microbial Dark Matter (Phase II) - PL_2010_300m... | ecosystem: Environmental > Aquatic > Freshwater >... | reverse complement strand
GCGGCGGGCGGGACCGACATCTGGATATTCGGCTCGATGCTGTACCAGCGGGGCGGCCGGTTCCTCGAGCAGGAGGACGGCAGGCCGTTGTTCGACGGCAAGGAAGGCGTCGAGGCACTCCAGTTCCAGGTCGAGATGGTCCTGAAAGACAAGGTGCAGAACACCGACGTCGGCCGGACCCCGATGGACGATTTCCTCGTAGGCAGGATGGCAACCCTGACCGGCAGCTCGACCTGGCGGGCGCCGGTTGTGGACAAGGAGTCGTTCCCGGTTGGGATGGCCCCGGTGCCGACGTGGGGTAGTCCGGCGGCAATCGTCTACGGCACGAACATCGGCATGTTCCGGCGGGCGACTCCGGAACAGAAGGCGGCGGCGTGGAAGTTCATCAAGTGGTTCACGAGCCCTGAGCAGCAGGTTGAATGGTCGCTCGGCACGTGGTATGTGCCGATACACCGGCGGTCACTGGAAGACCCCAGGATGCAGGAACGGCTGGCCCGGACGCCTGGGCTGCGGGCCGCCTATGCCCAGATGGACTGCGCCGTATTCGAACCGCGCGGGCTGAAGTGGCTTGCCGGCCGCAAGGCACTCGTCGAGGAACTCGAGCAGGCGATGTTGGGCGCCAAGACCCCGGAGCGGGCGCTGGATGACGCGGCCGCCCGCTACTTGGGTAGTGCTCGGTGACCGAGTCGCAAGCACCAATTCCCAGGCAATGACGAATCGGTGAAATGACCAGGCCGCCACTCCGATCCATCCGCGGAATCGGTCATTGGGACTTGGGCATTGGTTTTCGGGGACAGTCCCCTATAGGTATTCGACCGAGTCGAGCAACAGGCCGCGGGCGGGCGCGGTCTGAAAGGGCGGGAAGGGCTTGCCAGCCAGCGCGGCGCGGATGTCCTTCTGAGTGAGCCGGCCTGAGCCGCACGCGACCAGCGCGCCCACAATCCGTCTGACCATCTTGTAGAGAAACCGGTCGCCCTCGACCGTCACCAGGACTTCATCGCCCGATGCCGCGACCCGAACATGTCGGACGTGGCAGATGCCGTCCTGGTCTCTGGTCTGGCAGAATGCTCGGAAGTCCCTTCCGCCCTCGAATCGGCGGGCGGCCTTGCTCATCTTCTCAACGTCCAGCTTGAACCAGAACTCCCAGGCGTGTCTGCGTCGCAGGGGAGACTTCCGACGCACGATACGATAGACGTAGGTCTTGCCTAGGGCGCTGTGGCGGGCATGGAATCCGGGTTTCGCCTCTTCGATGGACATGACCAGGATGTCATCGGGCAGGAAGTGGTTAACCGCGAGTCTCAGGCGCTCGACGCTGAGCGGCGAGTCGATGTGGACGTTCGCGACGTAGGCCCGGGCTGATACGCCGGCATCGGTGCGGCCGCATCCATAGACCGTGACTTTCTTCTGGAGTATCTTGCTCGTCGCGGACTCGAGTTCGCCCTGAACGGTTCGACTACGGGACTGGTACTGCCAGCCCGCATACCGTGCGCCGTCGAACTCGACGGTCAGTTTCAGGTTGCGCATGAGCGAGCGGGGAAAAGGGAGGGGAGAGGAGGGAGGAGGGAAGAAGAGAGGACATGGACTTCACGGAGGAAGCGCAAGTAAAGGGTTAGACCGCAGAAGGCAAAATGACGGGCGGAGAGAATCGCCAAGGACGCCAAGAGGGAACGGACAACGCCGCCGTCAGAAGGGGAGGTGACGAAGGCAAAGGGGAACGGGGATATGACGAAGGGACGATGATCGGTGATCGAGGAACGACGAACTAGGAGGTTCAGCGCGGGCGCTTCTCCAGGCACTTCATGCAGAACCGGGCATGGGGCACGACTTCGAGCCGGGCCTTGGGCACGGGCCCGCCGCAGGATACGCAGATGCCATAGGTGCCATCGGCAACCCGCTTCAGTGCGTCTTCAATCTGGCGCAGGGTGTCGGTCTCGATGGTCTTGAAGCGCGAGGCCATCTCGCGCCGGTAGTTCTCGGTGCCCTGGTCGGCGGCATGAGTCCGGCGGGTGGAAAGGTCCCCGGTCACGTCCGGGCAGGCGGCGTCCATCACTTCGTCGGTGACCCGGCCCTGTCTAAGCATGCGTTGCTTCTCGGCCAGCAGTGCCCGTTCGTACTTGTACATCTCACGTTTGTTCATCACTCCCTCACTCTCTTGAGCGCCAGTTCGGCCGGTTCGCGGTTGATCTTTGCGCTCTCCCGGATGTCTGGTTCGGCCAGCGGTTCGTCGGTCACGACTACGGCCAGGGTCTCGCGCCGGATGTATTCTTCGAATGCCTTCACCGCCGCGGCCAGGCGCGGCGATGCCTGATAGTGGAGCCGGATGCGGTCGGTAACTTCGAACCCCGCCGACTTGCGCAGGTTCTGCACCTTGTGGACGAGTTCGCGGGCAAAGCCCTCGTCCTCCAGTTCCGTTGTCAGCTTCGTGCAGATGCCGACCGCGCGTTCCGGGTCTTCCTCGACCGCGTAGTCGGCCGGGAACGGCGCGTCCTTGTCGCTGAACAGGAGGTCGTGGACGTTCAGTTCTTCCTTGATGGTGTCGGCGTGGCGGAGGATGGCGTCCTTCTCGCCCGGTTCGTTCAGTCGTACCAGCACCGCCTGCAGCGGCTGGCGCACCTTCAGCTTCGATTTCTCACGTGCGGCCCGGCCAAGCGACACGACCGTGCGGACGAGACCAACTTCTCTTTCCAGAGCGACGTCGATGAGCTTCGGTTCGGGTTCCGGATAGGTGGTGAGATGGACCGACTCAGGCGCGTCGGTTTCGGCCGGCTGGACCAGGTTCTGGTACAGCTCTTCGGCGAGGAACGGCATGAACGGCGCGAGGAGCCGCGTGAGCGTCGTGAGACAGCCGTAGAGCGTCTGGTAGGCCGCGTGCTTGTCCGTATCCGTGGCCGGCTTCCAGAACCGGCGGCGGCTGCGGCGCACGTACCAGACCGACAGCTCGTCGATGAACTCCTCAACCGCGCGCGGGGTCGAAGCCGGGTCGTAGTCGTCGAGCCGCTCGCGGGATAGCTTCACCAGTGAGTTGAGGCGTGAGAGAATCCAGCGGTCGAGGGGAGAGAACGAGGGGTCAGGGGTCCCTGAGTTCTGCTGTTCAGTGGCAAGGGTGGAGGGCGTGACTCTGTCGATGTTGGCGTAGGTCACGAAGAAGCTGTATACGTTCCAGAGGGTGAGGAACTTGCGGCGTACCTCATCGCCGAGGGCGTAGCCGAAGTTCAGGTTCTGGACCGGGCTGTGGCGGCAGAAGACCCATCGCATCACGTCCGCGCCCATTTTGTCGAAGGCCTCGTCGGTGTCGACCGCGTTGCCCCAGGACTTGTGCATCTCACGCCCGTCGGCGCCCTTCATCAACGCGTACCCGAGAATGGTCTTGAACGGCGAGCATTTCTCGAGTACGGTGCTCATCGTCAGGATGGCGTAGAACCAGTTGCGGAACTGGCCCGGGAAGCTCTCGGTAATGAAGTCAAACGGGAACCATTCCTTCCAGTAGTAGTAGTTGGTGAGGTAGTGCGAGGTCGAGAACGGGACGATGCCGGCGTCGAGCCAGGGGTTGCCTACGTCCTTAATGCGCACGACCGGCTTGCCGCATTTCCCGCACTTGACCTTGATTTCGTCCACCCAGGGCCGGTGCGGCGTGTGCCCGTCGAAGTGTTCCCAGCCGGACACGGCCCGGGACTTCAGTTCCTCCCGTGAGCCGATGACATCGAACCACCCGCACTCGCAGCGGAAGATGGGCAGGGCGAGGCCCCAGTAGCGCTTCTTCGAGATGCACCAGTCGGACATGTTGGTGAGCCAGTCCAGCTCGCGCGCGAGGCCGAAGTCGGGAATCCAGCGCACCTGCCGCGCCGACTCCATGATTTCCCCGCGCAGCGAGTCCATCGACACGAACCACTCGTCCACGAGCCGGAACACCAACTCCTGGCCGCAGCGCCAGCAGACCGGATAGCGGTGCGTGTAGTCCTCAATCCTGAACAGCAGGCCCTTCTTATCGAGGCTGTCGAATATGGGCTGGGCCGCGGCCTGCGCGTCCATGCCCTTGAGCCAGTCGAAGTTGCCCGCGAATGCGCCGTCCTCACAGAGCGGCGCGATGACCGCGAGGTTGAACTCCTTGCTGAGGAGGAAGTCTTCCTTGCCGCAGCCCGGGGCGATGTGGACAATGCCGGTTCCTTCGGCCGCGCTCACCTCATCCCACGGAATCACGCGGTGCTCGACGCCCTGCTGGGGTCCGAGTTCGTCAAACGGGCCTCGGTACTGCAGGCCGACCAGCTTCTCGCCCTTGAGTTCCTCGACGACTTGCGCCCCGGCGCCGAGAACGGGGAGGAGGGGTTTCGCGAGGATATAGACGTCGCCGTCCTTGCGCGCGCGCACGTACTCGAGTTCGGGGTGGACTGCGGCGGCGACATTGGACGTCAGGGTCCACGGCGTGGTCGTCCAGACGAGCAGGTACTCATGTTCGCGTCCGACGATCGGGAGTCGGAGGTAGACTGCCCTGTGGGTCAGTTCGCGATAGCCCTCGGTAGCGATTTCCTGGTCGGAGATAGCGGTTCCGCAGCGCGAGCACCAGGGCATCACGTCGGTGCCTTCGTAGACAAGGCCGCGCTCGTGGCACTTCTTCAGGAAGTGCCAGATGGAGTAGTTGTTCTCCTCGGACATCGTGAAGTAGGAGTTCTCCCAGTCCATCCACTGGCCCAGACGGATCGACTGCTCGGTCTGGGTACGTGAGAACTTCCGCACTCTATCTTTGCACTTCTCGACGAACCGGTCGATGCCGAACTTCTCGATATCCCGCTTCGACTTGAAGCCGAGCTCTTTCTCGACTTCGACTTCGACCCAGAGCCCCTGGCAGTCGAACCCGTTCTGGTACCGCTGGTCCTGGCCGAGCATCGCATGGTAGCGCTGGAAAAGGTCCTTGTAAGTCCGGCCCCAGGCGTGGTGCACGCCCATCGGGTTGTTGGCGGTGATCGGCCCGTCGAGGAACCTGAACTTCGGCTTGCCCTTGTTGCGCTCGACCAGCTTGCCGAAGATGCCGCGGTCCGCCCAGAATTTGAGGATGCGCGGCTCGATTTCCCGGTGGTCGGGCTGGCGAGGAACAGCGTTGAACATCAGGATAACTCAGAACTCAGAGTGCAGAAGTCAGAACTCCGGATCGGGCAGTCATTCTGCATTTTGGTATCTGCTCTCTGAATTCTGCTCCATCCGGGGCCTCTATCTTGCCCGGCCTGTGTTCCGGGCGTCGCGCTGGATCATCGGCCAGATGGACTGGGCCGGAGCGCTTACGCCGGCCACACACCATGCCCGGAAGCCGTCTCCGACGTAGATAAACCCGCTCGCGTCGAGCTTGGGTGCGGAGAGCGGGTACTCCGGGTCGGACATACCTTCGCCGAGGCCGCAGGCCCAGCGCCGCGTGCCGTCCGGGTTTACCGCGTAAAGCGAGTCGGTGCCCTGCAGGGCAAGTCGCTTCTTGCCCGGGACGACCAGCACGTAGAGATAGCCGTCAACCGTGATTGCCGGCGTCGAAACCACGCCGCCCAGCGGCGGGACAAACTCCCAGACCATTTCGAGTTCGGAATTGAGCTTCGACAACTTGCCGACGCCGCCGACATAGACATTGCCGTCCGGGTCGACAATGGGACCCGATGCTTCCGCTCCGACGGTATACTGAAAGCCGCCGGTGCCGTTCTCAAGGTTGATGGACTGAAGCACGCCGGTCTCGTTGTCGACGACATAGAGTGCGTTCCGGGACGGGTCAATCGCAGGCGGGGCCGTGACTGGCTTGCCGACAGAGGAGGCCCATTTCTGGCTGCCGTCCGACGGGTTGATGGCATAGACAGTGCCGTTCTGGTTGACTGCGTAAACCGTGCCGTCAGTTCCGACTACCGGTGCCGAGTTCCCGCCTTCGGTGAAGAACGTCCAGAGTTGGGTACCGTCCGAACGCAGGGCGATGACCGTGGTGTCCGCGGTCTGGAAGTAAGCCGTGCCGTCAGCGCCGAGCGCTCCGGTGGCCCAGACCTGACTGCCAACGGAGTCGGCCCATTTGAGAGTGCCGTCGGGATTGAGCGCGTATATGGAATCATTCGAGCAGCCAATCAGAATGGTGCCGTCGTCGGCGAGCACGGGCGCGGCCGTTATCTGGTCGAGGTCGGGCAGGACGAACTTCCAGGCGATGCTGCCGGACGGCTTGCGGGCAATGAGGGCTCCATAGTCGCAGGCGATGTAGGTGGTATTGTCAGGGCCGATGGCAAAGGAGTTGAGGCTGAAGTCCGACGAATCCTCGATGTCTTCGGGGTCGGTGAAGCCGATGGACCACACGACCCTGCCCTCGGCCACGACGTTGATGCTCAACGGGGCGGACCAGCCCGATGCCCGCTTGCTGTTCTTGGCCCGTGCCCTGATGGCATGCGAGCCGAAGTCGGTGTAGGAGTGCGTGTCGGCGAACGGTACGCCGCCGTCCATGAACTGCGACCACTGGGACTTGTTGCCGTCGCCCCAGTCGAACTGGTACGAGACCTGAGCGCCGGACGCGTCGGTGGTGGAGATCGTGCAAGCCATGACGATGTTGGGCAACCACTGGGCCGAGCCCTTGGGGGCGTCCGGAACCAGCGGCGCCTTGCCGCAGGTGCCGACCAGCAGCGCAGCCAGCGCGACGGGCAGAATCGGCAGGAGTCTTCTGGATTTCATGCTTCCTCCTTAGCTATCGTATTGCCCTGCCGCAGTCGGTCATGAACCCGGCTGTTAGAGGCGGGATTGACCCCTGCGGGCAAGGGACAAGGATAGCCGGGAAACGGCCTCTGTCAATCGCTGCGGGAAACCCGGGGAAAAGGACAAAGTGACAAGGACGAAGGACTAAGCAACGAGGAAAGGACAAAGTCCAAGACCAAGCCGTGTTTGCCCTTACTGCATTCCTCTTGCTTAGTACTTTGTCCTTTGTACTTCACGTGCCAGTCCGCATGTCCTGTCCCGGCTTCGACGGGAAAAGCGACGGGCCCTCAGAAGAGGGCCCGTCGCTGTCTAGAGGTTTTCTCGCTACCGCTTGCCGGTGTTCGAGAGGCCCTTCTGCCACTTGGGCCAGACCGCATTCGGGTCGAGCGGGCCCGCGGTGTAGCCGGCCACGCAGAAGAGCGCAGACCGGCCGACGACGATGATGTCGCCGGTGCTCGTAATGGATGGGTTCGGGTCGTAGTCGTCCAACCCCAGCTTCCTCGGCCGCGGTGAGCTGCCGCTGCGCCCGCCGCCGGGCAGGTAGAAGTTGCAGTCGCATTCCCAGATTTTTGTCCCATCGGCCTGGTTCAGGCAATACAGCACGTCTTCGTCGTTCTGGAAGTACACGTAGCCGTTAGCCGCGACAATCGGCGTGGTGCCGAATCCGTAGCCCTGGACGAGTGACTTCTGCCAGTTGATGGACCCGGTACCCAGGTCGAGGGAATAGACCGTGCCCTGTTCGGTACCGACAAAGAGCGCGGACTGGCCAAGCGCGGGCCGGGCCCCTACGCCATCCAGCGTGGCGGTCCATTTGATGGTGCCATCCGGGTTGACCGCGTATAGATGGTTTGCTGCGGCGCGGAGTGAGTCCGTACCGCAGTAGACCGTACCGTCGCTGCCGATTATCGGCCCGCTGACCTCGCCGATGGGTTTCACCAAGTGGAGCCTCCACAGTGGCGAAGTGAGGTTGGCGTCCATCTTGTAGAGATACCCATTGTCGGTGCCGAAGTAGACACTCCCGTCCGCGTCCACTGCCGGCGCGTCCAAGACCCCTGAGCTATCGAGGGCGTATACGGCCCCGAGCGTGACCGACCCGCCGGCGTCCGTGAATTTGTACAGACTGTCGTTGTCGCCACCGACGTAGATGTCGGCGCCGTTTATCGCCGGCGCGCCGAACGGGATGTAGGACTCGAGAGTCTCATTCGATGCGTCCGGCCACCGCCACGCACGGGACAGACCGGCGAGGGCCAGTGCGTAGAGCTCGCCTTCGTCGCTGCCGACGATGACATGACCGGTAGCGGCGCAGAGTGCCGGGCCGCCGGTGAATTCCTGCTCCGGCACCACGGTCGTGGTGAAGCGTTTGACTTTGCCCCGGTCGACTGTGATTGAGTAGAACTTGTAGTCTTCCCAGCAGTAGCTCATCACGACCTCGTCCTCGCCGTCATTGGCCACGAGCGCCGAAGTCAACATCGCGCCCTCTTCGCCGGGCTGCAACCACCACTTCACGCCGCCCTCAAGGCCGACCGGTATGCGGACCGTGTCCGGCAACGACTTCGTGCCTTTCCAGTCCTGCACCCGGACTATCACGTCCGCGATGCCAACGTTCGTGAAGATGTGGCTGACCGTGAATTCGCAGGGCGATGGAGTCAGCTCGGTGGTGGTATCGCTGCCCGGCCACTTCACGATGGCGCGGAGGCTGTCGCCGTCCTCGTCGTGGCCATAGACGGTTATGAAGGTCTCGGCGCCCTTCACCGCGACCGGCGGGAACAGCACGGAGTCAACCACCGGCGCGTTGTTCGGGATGACGTTCACCGTCTTGCCCGGTGAGAAGTCGGAGGCCTTGGCAGGGTTCGCGTCGAGAACCGCCTGCGCCTTGACTTCGTAGGAGCCCACGGTGCCCCATTCGTGGGTCACCGCTGCGGTTTCCCCGGACTCGTGGGCGACGTCGCCGGTGTCAATCGCATCCGTCCAGTCCATTACGTAGCGGATGGCGCCCTTCGGAACCGTGGTCGTGACGCTGCACACATAGGTGGCGCCGGTCCAGGTCGAATCAGCCCCCCACGGAACGCCCGGCGTCTTCGGCGGCTTTGCCGGGCAACCGGTCATGCAGAGGACGACTACCAATGCCAGCAGCGCCGTCGCTGCCGTCTTTCTCCAATCCATGCAATCCTCCCTGTAAGCCGCTGGTTCCGGCTACCGGGTAACGACCGGACCGTGGAACCCGCCGACTTGCGGGAGTCGGACACTGGCGCCCTTGCCGTCCTCGAAGTAGTAGTAGTACGTGTGCATGTTGCTGAGGAAATCGCCGCGCTGGTACGAGTAGAGGCCATTGGCAGCGTTGCCCTTGATGCGCTTCATCGCGTGCGGGACGTTGTCAATGTAGATGAGCGCGACAGACGGATCGTCGCCGTCCACGTCGTTGTAGTGCACGAGGAAGCTGTAGCGGGTTCTTGTCCCACCGGCCTCCGGCTCATGCCGCTGGTCGATCAGCGCCGGCGCCGAGTTCGGCATGGCCATCACTTCCGGGCCGCGGATGAAGCCCGCGGACGGCAGACTCACGCAGTCGCCGTTTCGATCCCGGGCCATGAAGTAGTAGGCGTGGGGACCGACAGGCAGCATTGTCAGGTAGTGGTAGACGCCATCGTTGGGCTTGCCGCTATGGAGTTTCATGTCGTGGACGATGCCATCGACGACAACCTTGACCTTGGGCGACGGCGGGCAGTCAAAGTCCTTGTAGTGAACCGTGTAGGTGTAGATGCTTTGGTCCGAGCCGTAAGCGAAATAGACGCCACCCTCGGTCAGTAGCGGCAGCCGGTTCATCGGCTTCTTGGCGCCGACGAACGGGCCTTTGTACGCCCCGTAGCGGGGGAACCGCTCGCTCTGGCCCCGCGCGTCCTCGGCGTAGAAGAAGTACGAGTGTTCACCCGGAGGAAGAGTCAGCCGTGCCCGATAGATGCCGTCGGCGGGACGCCCGCGGACGCGTTTCATCGGGTAGCCGATGTTGTCGATATAGACTTCCACCTTGGCGGGAACGTCGCCATCCGGGTCACGGTACGTGACCGTGGCAACGTGCACGGTTTTCGCCGTTCCCTTCATCGGTGAAATCATCGGATGGGAGATGCAGGGTTTGGCATTGCCCTGGGCGGCCAGCGACGGGGAGGCGAGGACCAGGACCAAGAGAACAACTGAAGCTGCGGCGAAAGCATAGTGCTTTGTGCGCATTCTTCCTCCTTTTCTCATAGCGAAGGTATTATAGGTTTGTCGGTATGGGGTGTCAAGGGAAGCGATCCCTGACCGCGCCTCTGAAGCGCGCAAACCCCGATTGTCGCGGCTGGTATGGAGACGAAAAATCGGTCGTCACACGCCGCGCGATACGCGGCGCACACGACCCAGTGGCAACCTGAAGGCTGGAGCACTACCTCCATCTTACATTCCTCTATATCCCTGTCAACAAAGCATTTGCAGGGCAGCAGGAACTGCGAACTGCGGAATGGAAACCGACTGCCGAGCCGCCCTGTTCATCCATACGGTCGTGAAGTGCAAACGAAGTGAGAAGGCCCTCATCAGGTCGCCTTCGCCCGCAGGTCGCAGCCACGGCTTGCGCCGATGGCAGGGGAATCCGTCCGCGCGTCGGCCGGCGGGAGACTGATGTGTGTCACCGTTTGTCCCGCGTCGGACGCCGGGTACGAGTATGTCAGGCGGTGCCGACGGTTGACAACCGGGCGTTCAGCTTCTAGGCTTAGGCGTGGTGTCGAGGTCTCGGCAAGGGACACCTCGACCCACGGCATCGGCTAGTCCAGACCCGCATTCGGCCTATATGGCTGCACAGACAGGAGGTGGCAGACATGGATCCGATTGAAGCACCGAAGGGCATGACCCTGACCAGTCCGGCCTTCGTTCAGGGCCAGACCATCCGGCGGTCTTGCACCGCCGACGGCGCGGACGTCTCGCCTGCGCTGCAGTGGAACCAGGCGCCGGCCGGCACCAAGAGCTTCGCCGTCACCTGCCGCGACTCCGACATGCCCCGTGGGACGTTCATCCACTGGGTCATCTACAACATCCCCGGTACCGCTACCGATCTGCCCGAAGGCCTGCCCCGCCAGGAGCAACTGCCCGACGGCTCCATCCAGGGAACGAATGACTTCCATGAAACCGGCTACATTGGTCCCAAGCCGCCGCCCGGCAGGACGCACAACTATCACTTCGAGCTGACCGCGCTCGACAGCATGCTGCCGAGCGAGACCGGCGTCAGCGCTGCCCGGCTGCACGACCTGATGAAAGACCACGTCCTCGCCACTGCCAGGCTAACGGGGACCTACCGGAGGTAGCCGGGAAAAGCCGAAGGACGTCGAGTAGCGTCGGGGACGCCGGCCCGCCCCCGATGCGAGCCGGCAGCCGCTGGCAGTACCTTCAACAACCGGAATTCCATCCTTTGTCCAGGCCGTAAGCTGTCGGCCGTCAGCCGTTCGCTGTCGCCGTGCAGCTTCAGCATCGTCTCGACCAAGCTCACAATCCTGTCCCGCCGCGGATTGACGCCCTCATCAAATAGGATGTCTGTTCCCAGCCTTTCTGGTTCAGACAGCACTCAGTCTTCAGTTCCCGGAGCCAGGCACGTTACTACGAAATCAGCGTCCGAAAGAAAACCGGTCGACGAGCCGGCGATCAGGATGTTCCCGTTCGGCGCAATGGCCAGGCCTCCGACCGTGCTCTTGCCCCACAGGGTCCCGAGCGAGTGAGACCAGAGCATCGTACCATCGCCGGCAAACCCAAAGGCCGTAGTGGTCACGCCGTCAGCGCTACCCGCGCAGCAGACTTCACCGTTCGGGGCGACGGCTATCGCCTGGCCGCCGTCGACGCCGCTACTGCCCGATCCGGATACGTATAACCACTGCTGTTGGCCATCCCGGTTGAGCCCAGCCACCGTAAACGAGTCAGCCGTGTAGCCCGCGAAATAGGCATTGCCGCGGTCGTCAGCGGCAACCGCGCACATGACCGTTGTGTAGGTGTGGCCGGAAGGTCGCTGCCAGGTCCAGAGCTGGTCACCGTCTGCACTATAGCGTACGACAGCCACCCCGCCGGCCGCAACGACGCTGCCGTCATCAAGAAATGCCAGAGAGACGGCCGAACCTCCGGCCGGGCTATAGCTTCTCGTCCAGCGTTCGGTCCCGTCCGGGCGCAGCGAGACGACGGTAAACCCGAGCTCGTGCAGGTGCCCGGCCGCATACAGGTTTCCGTCAGGCCCCCAACCCAGGGCAAATGCTCCATACCCCTTCCGCCTGTAGACCCAGCGCTCGACGCCGTCCGGGGTCAGACTCACGACCGTGAAATCGGAGCTGTATGCGGTGTCGCTCGACTGGCCCGCAGCGTAGATGTTGCCGTCGGCTCCGCAGATTATGCTCAGTCCCGCGCGGGCCGTCGAGTCGGAAGCGGGCGGATATACCCAGCGAATATTGCCCGATGTCGACAGGCTTACCACCATCTTGTTTCTATAGGACCCGGTAACGTAGACGTTGCCCGCGTCATCACAGGCCAGCGCTTTGGCCTTGCTCCAACTACCGCCGCTGTAGTTCATGCTGTCGAGCGTGACGAGCCAGCGTTGCGCGCCCGAGCTGGTGAGAGCGACGACCGTGAACACGCGGTTCCATGCCCTGGCGTCAAGGTAGCCCGCTGCATACACATCGCCGTTCTTGGCTGTCGTGACAGCCATTGCTGCCTCATCCGAGCCGTGGCCGTCGCGCCGAAAAGACCAGACCTCAGACCCCGCGCGAGGATGGCAGGATACTACGGCCAGGAAAACGATTGCGCCAACCAGCAACAGTCGTCGCATCGTCACTCCTCTTCGTCTGCCGGCGGCAGGAAGTCCCAGCCAAGACCGAGGAAAGCGCCAGCGACCCAGGGCCGCCTCGTCTCAGCATTGGGAAAGGGAAACGCGGCAATCGTGAGACTCGTGTGCTGTACAATCGTCGGCGATATATTCAGATGATTCGTCAGGCCCAGGCTCAGCCCGCGCAGCCCGACGCCGATACCTGCGGTCCAGGGCCTTCCGAAGTCATGCAGATAGGCGAGGTCGAGCAACCCGGGCAGACCGATGCCGGCCTTCACTGCGCCGTTTCTACCGGCCCGGAACTTCACTCCAAGCTGGAGGTCCGCCAACGCAAGGGCCAAATCCCCGTTGGTGCCGCCGCCGACCGCCTCGTGGTTCCATGCCCCATATCCCCCGGTCGCCTGCATGAAGAAGGCAGCCGAGCTCGACCACCCGTAGCGGACGTACCCGGTGGCCAGCCCTGATACATTCCTGACTACAGACGGCCACTCATCCATATCGTTGCCGGTCTGCATCACCCTCTCGCCCGCGGTCACGCCGACGCCGACTCCGCCAGAATAGCCCTCCATGATCGCGGCCCTCTCATAATACGGCCCCGCGCACGAGAGAACGAGCACCGCGAATCCGGCACCGATGAAAGCTCGCACGCGCCGGCCATCGATGCCTGGCGCCTTGAGCAGCATGCTAACTCGGTTGGTCTCATTCACTGCTCTGTCCTCCTTCCACAATCCTGGTCTTTTCCTCGGTCAACCCGTGCAGTTCATACACGAGTTGGTCAATCTGCTTGTCGGTGGCGGCAATCTGGCGCTGGATGGATTCCTGCTCATGCGGCGTCTTGGCCTTGCGGAGTTGTTCTCCCTTGTAGTCGCCGGAGAGGAAGACCTTATGGTCTTGGTCGAAGCGGTCAACCAGACGTTTGACGGCGTCGGGCGCGTTCCCCATCAGGGTTCAGCTTATCGGGCGCTCGGGCAATGTCAACCGACTGACCGGGCCCAAGAACCGATATAGGATTAACCACAGAGGCCACAGAGAGCACAGAGTGGGTGAAGGTCGGGATTCCGCTCCGTACTCTCCAATTCTCTGTGTGCTCTGTGGTTCAATATCGGGTTTAGGGCCGGAAGGAAAGGGCTGCCAGATTCTGGTCAGGTACGGTCCGATTCTCGGAGGGACGGACGATGCATAGCCGTCGCTCAGTTCAGGGTTCGATGGGATGTTCCGGTCAGAGCCGATGAAGGCAGGGCGGTGAACGCAGCCTGAACAGCCAAGTCGGTCGGAGGCCTGAATACAGCGTTGCACGCGAAACGCGAGGCGACGTGAACCAGTTCTCGACCGTCACCGCGTAGTTCAATCGTCTTCAGGTAACAGTGTGTAGCCACGCCCGCAGATCTCAACGCGGCACGAAGCATCTAACTGGCTGAATTTGGGCAAGATACGGTGAAAGCCAAACGCCGCGGCGTGCGGAAGGTCGTCTGGATTGCCACTCCAAGAGTCACTTGGGGGACGGTTGGGGGAGTCGTCCCCAGAGTGGTTCCCATAGTGGTTCCCATAGTGGTTCCTGGGGTGAATGCTTGAGTGAATCGCCGAGTGACTTCGGAAGTGACTCTAAGAGTCGTTCTTGGAATGACTTATGGACTGAATAGGGGGCTTGATTCAGGAGTGAATCGAAGATTCAGTCGCCGAATGACTCGTGGAGTGAGTCGGCAAGTCAGTTAGGGATTTAGTCTGGGGTTCAGTTGGCGAGTCACTCGTGGAATGATTCGCGGAATGACTCGCAGATTGACTCGTGGAATGACTTGCCGAATGAAAGTGTCCGCAATGGTTCAATTTCTGTTCGGTGTTCCGCGCCGCGTGCCGCGTGAGGTTCTGATGACTGCTGCGCTGCACTAACTGCTGACGGTGCTGATGCGAATTCCGCTGACGCGGGCATGCCGCGTCGCCGGTTCCGCAATGATGGGCGAGGCCTTGGCCGACGCGATGTGCGAAGCGATGCTGCGAGCGCTGAAATGAGCCATGGAATGAGCGACCTAGCAAGCCTTCGAATAGGCGTTCCAGGGAACACTCCGACGAGCTTTCAGAGGAGTTTTGAAGGGAGCGTTTGGAGAAGCGTTGATGGCTGCGTGAAGCACCCGAGTGACCAGTTTGCAGGGCTGAGAGACCCTCTCGTCGGATGACGCTTCGCGACCCCTTCGGCCTCGTGTGACTTCGCCACCGTAGAAACGAGCAGGGCAGGCTCCGGAACGAGCAGGGCGACTCGGCGTCGGTTTGCAGGTGGCAGTTTGTGGTTGCAGACGTTAGTTAGTGAGTTAAGAGTTAGGGGGTTGGCAGCGCGCGGATGCCGCCGAACTCCTAATACCTACCTGCTAATTCCTGACTCGCCACGCCTCGGGCGCAAGTTGACTTTGGCGTTGAATCGGCTATTGTTTGGACGCAAATCACTGGAGGAAAGAAGAAATGCCTTTGACGAAAGAAACCAAAGACAAGCTAATCGGAGTCTACAAGATCCACGAAAAGGATACCGGGTCTCCGGAGGTGCAGGTCGCAATCCTCACTGAACGAATCGGGATGCTGACCGACCACCTGAAAACTCATAAGAAGGATAAGCACTCGCGCCGCGGGCTCATCAAGCTCGTGAACGAGCGGCGCCGCCATCTTAATTATCTTGCCAAGCACCACAAACCCCGCTACGAGAAAATCGTGGCTGAACTGAAGTTGAGAGGTTAAGATGCAACGCGTTGAGAAGGAAGTGTGCGGCCGCACACTGTCATTTGAGCACGGCCAGGTCGCCCGGCAGGCGGACGGCGGACTGCTCGCCCGCTACGGCGACACCGTAATCCTCGCCAGTGCGGTCTACGCTAAGGACCCGCCGAAGGACTACCTGGACTATTTTCCGCTGATTGTCGACTACCGCGTGCTGGCCTATGCCGCGGGCAAGATTCCGGGCGGGTTCTTCAAGCGCGAGGGTAAGCCCCGCGATAAGGAAACCCTGACCTGCCGTCTGATTGACCGGCCTATCCGCCCGCTGTTCCCGCCCAATTTCCGCAGCGACACGCAGATCATTGAGTACTTGCTTTCGACCGACATGGAGAACGAGAGCGAGTTCCTGGGCATGGTCGCGGCATCGGCGGCGCTGCACATATCGGATATCCCGTTCCAGGGGCCGCTTGGCGCGTGCCGGGTCGGGAAGATTGCCGGCGAGTTCGTCCTGAACCCGCCGATGGCGAAGGAAACCGAGGCCGACATGTGGATGCTCTACGTCGGCATCGGCGACCAGGTGATGACCATCGCGGGTCAGGCCCGCGAGGTGTCGCCCGAGGACATCGACAAGGGCTGGGAGCTGGCCCTGCCGGTAATCAAGCAGACGATTGACCTGCAGAACGAGTTGCGGGCCCTCGTGGGTAAGCCGAAGCTCGTCTGCGACAAGCCGAACGTGGCGCCCGAGCTTGAGGCCGAGATTCGCCGGGTCGGGGCCGACCGGGTGAAGGCAGCCAACGACATCGTGGACAAGCTGGCGCGCGGCAATGCCCGCGGCGCCCTTCGCCGGGCGGTGATTGCCGAGCTGGCCGAGAAGTTCCCGGGGTCGGACCGGCAGATCAAGGAAGTGCTGGATGAGATGACCGGCGAGGAGATGCGGCGCCGCGTGCTTGCGACCGGCGTGCGCCTCGACGGCCGGAACGAGACCGAGGTCAGGCAGATTGATTGCGCGGTCGGCATACTGCCCCGGGCGCACGGCTCGGCCTTGTTCACCCGCGGCCAGACCCAGGCGCTTGCCGCGACCACCCTCGGTACCAGGCAGGATGAGCAGGTTATCGACGACGTCGAGCTGGAAGTGGAGGAGCGGAAGTCCTACATGCTCCACTACAACTTCCCGCCGTTCTCGGTCGGCGAGGTGAAATTCCTGCGCGGTCCGGGCCGCCGGGAGATCGGTCACGGCGACCTGGCCGAGCGCGGGCTCGATGCGGTCATCCCGAAGGACGATGACTTTCCGTACACGGTACGGATTGTCTCGGACATCCTCGAGTCGAACGGCAGTTCGTCGATGGCGTCGGTCTGCGCCGGTTCGCTTTCGCTGATGGACGCGGGCGTGCCGGTGAAAGCGGCGGTCGCGGGCATGGCGATGGGCCTGATTACCGACGGCGACATCGCGAAGGGCGCGAAGTACTGCATCGTCACCGACATCCTCGGCGACGAGGACCACTACGGCTACATGGACTTCAAAATCGCGGGCACGCGCGCCGGTATCACCTCAATTCAGCTCGACCTGAAACTGCCGGGAGTGCCGTACTCGGTGTTGGCCGAGGGCATCCGCCGGGCCACGACCGCGCGGCTCGGCGTGCTCGATATCATGGACCGGACGATTGACAAGCCACGGGCCGACCTCTCGAAGTACGCGCCGCGCATCGTCTCCATCGTGATTAACAAGGAGAAGATCGGCACGGTCATCGGGCCCGGCGGCAAGATGATCCGGAAGATAACCGAGGAGACCGGCGCGACCATCGACATCGAGGACGACGGCACGGTGACCATCGCTTCCAACAAGGTCGACGCGCTGAACGCGGCCAAGGCGTGGGTCGAGTCGCTCGTGGAAGAGGTCGAGGTCGGCAAGCTCTACGAGGGAAGGGTGACCCGCATCATGAACTTCGGCGCATTCGTCGAAGTGCTGCCCGGCAAGGAAGGGCTGGTTCATATCTCCCAGCTCGGGCCGGAGCGGTACAACCGGGTCGAGGACGCGGTGAACGAGGGTGACAAGGTATGGGTCAAGGTCGTCGAGGTCGACGATATGGGTCGCGTTAACCTGTCGCGGCGCAAGGCGATGGAAGAGCGCGGCGAGATACCGAAGTCCGACGACTCCGGTATCGCCGCCCGGCCGCCGCGGCGCGGCGGGCCGCCGTTCCGTGGCGGTGGCGACCGGCGCGGGCCGAGGCGTTGAGCCGAATAAGCTGAGAACGGACAGGGGTCGAACTGCAACCGGCGCTTCGACCCCTGTCCGTTGTTCACAGAAAGAGGCGTGAAAGTGCAGGATACGGGCGCGAGTGACGGAATCCGGACAACGGTCCTGCCGTCGGGACTGATGGTGATTTCCGAGCGGCTGCCGCACATCCGGTCGGTGGCGCTCGGCGTCAGTTTCCTGACCGGCGGCCGCGACGACCCGCCGGGCAAAGGCGGCATCGCTCACATGATTGAGCATATGGTTTTCCGCGGCACCCCGGATAAGGATGTGATTGCCATCAACATCGCGGCCGAGTCGCACGGTGCCGAGCTCAATGCCTTCACCGACAAGGAGACGACCTGCTTCTACGGCCGGTTTCCCGGGGATCAGTTCGGCCCGGTCACCGCCTTGCTGGCCGAGACCGTGAGCGGGCCGGCGTTCCGGGCCGAGGAGTTGGTCAAAGAGAAGGAAGTCATTTCGGAGGAAATCCGCACGAGCCAGGAAGACCCCGATAGTCTGGCGATGAACCTGCTGTTCCGCGCGTTGTACGGCGACCACGGAATGGGGCGGCAGATTGTCGGCACGCTCGACTCCGTCACCGACCTCTCCGACACGGACCTGCGCGGGCGATACTCAGACTGCTACGGCCCGGCCTGCGGGGTTGCGGTTGCGGTGGGCGATGTCGAGCACGAGCAACTGGCTGCGGCCCTGGCGTCGCTACTCGATAGCCAGCAGGCGTGCCGTCCCGTAAGGCGGATGGCCGCCGCCAGCCAGCCGCCGCGGGTTCTGGCCGAGACGAAGAATGAGCTGTCCCAGGTCTACGTCTGCCTGGCAAAGCCGGCACTGGTCTATGCCGATCCGAGGCGGCACGCGCTGGCGGTGATGAACATGGCGCTCGGGGGCGGGGTCTCATCGAGACTGTTTCAGCGCTTGCGCGAGCAGGAAGCTCTGGTATATTCGGTGGGCAGTTTCGCCGAGCAATACTCGGATTCCGGGCTGCTCGGCGTCTACCTGGTCACCGACCACCGGAAGCTCGGGCGGTGCATGGCCGTGCTGCGCGAGGAACTGGCGCGGCTGCGCCGTGACCGGCTGAGCGACGAGGAGTTCGAGCGGGCGCGGAACATGACCAAGAGCTCGGTGCTGCTGGCCCTGGAGGGCCCGAGCACGCGGATGTTGCGCCTCGCCCGGGCCTGGCAGCTCTTGGGCCGGGTCGTGTCGGTTGACGAGACCGTCGAGGGGTACAATCGCCTGACGCGCCCGGACGTGGAGCAATTGCTGGACGAGCTGCTGGCCGGGGACTTCGGGTACTGTGGCGCGGTCGGGCCGCTGTCGGAAGACACCGTTCGTCAGACGCTGGGCGCGTGAAGCGTCGGGCGTAGAGTGCAACTGAGAGGAGTCGCAATGAGCGAAGTCAGGCTTTCCAGTCGCGCGGTCGAGATGCCGGCCTCCCCGATTCGGAGGCTGGTGCCTTATGCGGACCGGGCCCGGGCGCGCGGGATCAAGGTCTACCACCTGAACATCGGCCAGCCGGACATCGAGACGCCGGCAGAGATGATGGACGGCTATCGCCACGTTGATATCAAGGTGCTATCCTACGGGCCATCGCAGGGCCTCAAGGAGTACATCGACGCGTTGGTCGAATACTACCGACGGGTCGGAATCGCGGTGCGGCCGGAAGACGTGCTGGTCACGACCGGCGGCAGCGAGGCAATCTCGTTCGCGCTGGACGCGGTGGCCGACGCCGGCGACGAGGTCATCGTGCCCGAGCCATTCTACACCAACTACGCCGGCTTCGCCGCGACCGCGTGCGTCAAGCTCGTGCCGGTCACGTGTCTGGCGGAGACGGGCTTTGCCCTGCCGCCGAAGGAGGAGTTCGAGCGGGTCATCACGAGCCGGACCCGCGGGATTATCTACTCAAACCCGGGCAATCCGACCGGCGCCGTGTACACGCGGGCGGAGTTGGAGATGCTCAGGGGTCTGTGTCTTGAGCACTCTCTCTATCTCATCGGCGACGAGGCGTACCGCGAGTTCATCTACGAGGACGACACCGAGCACACGAGCGTGCTCAACCTGGCCGGTATCGAGGACCGGGCGATACTGGTCGACAGCGTTTCCAAGCGCTACAGCGCCTGCGGTGCGCGGGTCGGCTGCCTCATCAGCCGCAATGTCAAGCTGGTGGCCGCGGTTCTGAAGTTCGGCCAGGCCCGGCTCTGTCCGCCGACCGTTGACCAGCTCGCGGCGATGGCCGCGGTGAAAGTGCCCGACAGCTACTTCGAGGAAGTCAGGCGCGAGTACCAGTGCCGGAGAGATGTGGTGTGCGCGGCGATCGCCAAGATACCGGGCGCGCTCTGCGTGAAGCCGAGGGGCGCTTTCTACGTCGTCGCCAAGTTGCCGATTCGGGACGGCGAGGAGTTTGCCACGTTCATGCTTGACCAGTTCCAGCTCGATGGCGAGACCGTCATGGTCGCGCCGGCCGACGGGTTCTATGCGACTCCGGGCAAGGGTAAGGATGAGGTCCGGATTGCCTACGTGCTCAACTGCCTCGACCTTGACCGGGCGATGAAGGTGCTGGCCGCGGGCATCGAGGCGTACAACAAGAGGAAATGACCGGTGAGAGAAGTACAAAGGACAAAGTCCAAAGGACGAAGCAAGCGGTAAGTATGAAGGCCGAACCCGACCCGGGCTTTCCGCTTTGTCCTTTCCTTGTTGATTCGTCCTTTGTCCTTACTACTTCGTCCTTCCTCATGGGGTCCGCTCCATGAGGATCTGCATGGTCACCGACAACTACTACCCGTACATCGGGGGGATTGCCGAACACGTCTATTTCCTGGCGGTTGAACTGCGCAAGCGGGGACACGTCGTGAAGGTGCTGACTGCGCGGATCGGCGGACGGATGATGGAGTGCACGGCCGAGATGCCGGGAGAGGAGCACGTCAAGCGAATCGGCGACGGCTGGGTAATCCGGTCCAACAAGTCCTTTGCGCGGGTGTCGGTTGCGTGGCGACCGACTGCCCAGATTCGGAAGTACTTCGACCAGGAACGTTTCGACGTCGTTCACATCCACGGCTCGCTGGCGCCGACCCTGCCGATGGCCGCGATCCAGGCTTCGCGCACCCTGAACGTCGTTACCTTTCACGCCGGCCATGACCAGAGCCTTGGGTACGCCCTGTTCCGGTCCGAGCTTAGGCCTTACTTCAATGCGGTTCAGGGGCTGATTGCCGTGTCCGAGACAGCGCGGATATCCTGCGCCAAGTACTTCCCGGGGCCCTACCGGATCATACCGAACGGGATTGACCTGACTTTCTTCCGGCCCGACGCCGACCGTGTGCCCGGGTTGGATGACGGCCGCCCGCGAATCCTGTTCGTCGGCCGGTTCGAACCGCGCAAAGGCCTCAAACACCTGCTGACGGCAGTGCCCGAGATCGTGAAGCATGTCCCGAATGTCGAACTGGTCGTGGTCGGCACCGGCCTCCTCGGGTATTCCTACAAGTCATACCTGAGCCCGGAAGTGCAGCAGCACGTGCGCTGGGCCGGGCTGGTTCAGAACGAGGAACGGCCGAAGTATTATGCCAGTTGCGACGTGTACTGCTCGCCGGCGACCGGGCAGGAGAGCTTCGGCATCGTCCTGCTCGAAGCGATGGCGACCGGCAAGCCGGTGGTAGCATCCGACATCGACGGCTATCGCTCGGTGATGACCGACAACCAGGAGGGTCTGATGGTCCCGCCCTGCGACCCGCCGGCCCTGGCTCAAGCCATCGTGAAAATCCTGCTTGACCGTGAGGCAGCGCGCCGGTTCGCCGCGAACGGCCTCGCGCGCGCGCAGCAATTCTCCTGGCCGAAGCTTGCCGAACGGGTCGAGGCCTACTACGAAGAACTGGCCCGTGAGTACCCGGTCCCGAAGTACGGCCGGAAAAGGGGCTGAGATGGACACCGAGGAACAGCGGCCTCTCTCAGTCCCGCCCGAGGACCCGCTGGAGCAGCGGGGCGAGACTCTGAGCGCCGAGTCCGAGATCGCCGAGACAGTGGCGGTGGCGGCCCGCACTAAGGGGAAGAACCAGCTCTGGTCGGTCCTGAAGAACGCCGAGTTCCAGATCTTCTCGTGGTCGCAGGCGGTGTCGCTCTTCGGGGACAAGCTCGACTACATGGCGCTGCTTGCGATGATCGCCTTCTATGCGGCCAAGTACGGATGGCAGAGCGCGCAGGCGATTTCGTACCTTTCGGTCATCGTGGCGATGCCGGTGGTGCTCTTCGGGCCGCTCGCAGGTATCCTCGTGGACCGCTGGGACAATCGCAAGGTAATGATCGTGTGCGACTCGGCGCGGACTCTACTCGTTCTATCGATACCGCTGGTCGCGCTGGCGACATCGAATCTCATCCTGATATATGCCGTGGCGTTCCTCGTGTTCCTGTGCGGGCTCTTCTTCAATACCGCCCGGATGTCGATAATACCGAACCTCGTGGGCTCGAACCACCTGCTCGGCGCGAACTCATTCATGAGTTTCGTCGGCCGGGTCGCGACCTTCCTGGGGATGTTCCTCGGCGGGCTCATTGTGGACTGGAAGTGGTGGTCGCACATCGGCATCAAGCCGGCGTGGACCGCGGGGTTCTATATTGACGCCCTGAGCTACTTCGTGTCGGTCATCGCCCTCCTGGTCATATTCAAACGGATGGGGCGGAGGTTGCAGGCGGGCGGGCACGGCCGGCAGGAAGCGCCCGAGGTGAAGCTCTTCATCACCCAGCAGGCGCGGATGATCCACGAAGTCCGGGAAGCGTTCAACCTCGTGCGTGGGCAGCCATCAGTACTCTTCGTCTACTGCTCCGTGTTCATGATGGTCATCCTCGGTGCCGCGGTCTTCGTGCTCTACATCCCGATCATACAGAGCGCGAAGGGACTCGGCAGCGGCTTGGGACTTGGTACTCAGGGCGTCGGGTTCGTCGGCGCAATCGGTTCGGTCGGGCTGGTGCTTTCGTCGATGGGCTACGGTCTGCTCGGACACAAGTTGAAGAAGCACACCGTGATGCTCACTTCGTTCCTCGTGCTCGGACTCGTGGCCGCGGGCCTGGCGATCTCCAAGTCCTTCGCGCCGGTCGCGCCCCTCGTCTTCATCGCCGGCCTTGCCTTGTCGCCGGTATACATTGGGATGGATACGCTGCTGCACGAGTCGGTGCCCGAGGCGGCTCGCGGCCGGATATTCTCGACCCGCGACTGGCTGCTGCACCTGGTCTTTGCCGTGTCCGCGCTCGTTATCGGCCAACTGACCAACTTCGCATCCAGCCGTCGGCTCCTGTTCGGGGTCGGCGTGCTTGTCGCCGTTATGAGCGCGGTCGGGTTCTTTCTGACGCGCGGCAAGAAAGTGGGCTAGGGAGAACATGATTGACTCCCGCGTCGTGAAGATGGCCCAGACGATTGCGCAATACAGCGTCAGCCTGAAGTTTGGCGAGCGGCTCCTTATCCTGACGTCGGTGCCCGGCCTGCCGCTTGCCCGTGAGGTCTACCGCGAGGCCCTGGCACTCGGCGCCTTGCCGGTTGTCCGGACCCTGCATCCGCAGTTCGACGAGTTGCTCTATCGGCACGGGAACGACGACCAGGTGAAGTTCGTGCCGGAGTATGAGAAGCAGGAACTGGAGAGCTTGAACGCGCGGCTGGTGATACGTGGCGACGAGAATGTGATGGCCCTGGCCGGGGTCGAGACCTCGAGGTTGACATTGGGCCGCCAGGCACGGCGCCCCCTGCTTGAACGCATGATGGCGCGCAAGGCGGTCGGCGAGCTGAAGAATTGCCTGACCCAGTACCCGACCAACGCCAGCGCCCAGGAGGCCGGGATGTCGCTCGCGGACTACGAGGAATTTGTGTTCCGTGCCTGTTTTGCCGACCGGCCCGACCCGATTGCGGCCTGGTGCGAGCTATCCCGGCAGCAGCAGACGCACGTGGACTTCCTCAACAAAGTGAAGACGCTGAGAGTCGAGGGTCCGGGCACAGACATCACCTTGTCGGTCGAAGACCGGAAGTGGGCGAACTCCGACGGCAAGGCCAACTTCCCTTCAGGGGAGGTCTTCACCAGCCCGGTCGAGGATTCGGTCAATGGGCGAGTTCGGTTCGACGTCCCGACTCTATTCTCAGGCCAGGCGGTCGAGAACATCGAACTCGAGTTCAAGGCGGGCAAAGTCGTTGCGGCCCGGGCCGAGCGGGGCGACAAGATGCTTCAGTCCGCGCTCGACACCGACGCCGGCTCGAGGGTCTTAGGCGAGTTCGCGTTCGGCCTGAACTACGGCATCACCAGGCCGACGCGGAACATCTTGTTTGACGAGAAGATGGGCGGGACCATCCATATGGCGGTCGGCGCGGGCTATCCTGAAACCGGCAGCCAGAACCGGTCGGCGATTCACTGGGATATGATTAAGGACATGAAGCAGGGAAGGGTGAACGCGGACGGGAAGCTGGTGTACGAAGGCGGAAGATTCACGGTCTAGAAGGCAATGACGAATTCCTAATTACTAATCAATGTCGATAGAGAGAAGACACAAAGTGGAAAGCGGAAATGTCAAAGTCGGAATTCGGACTTTCCTCTTTCCCCTTTGTCATTGGTCATTCCGCTCGGAGGTGACATTTGGCTGATTCAAGAGTCGAGAAGCTGGCAAAGGTCCTGGTCAACTACAGCATACACGTCAAGAAGGGCGACTGGGTGAGAATTGAGGGAGCGGCAGTTGCGCAAGAGCTGATACGGGCTGCGTTCATCGAGATACTGAAAGCCGGCGGCAACCCGACGATGCGGGTCGGCCTGCCGCGAAACGGCCACGACTTTTACACGCATGCTTCGCCGGACCAGCTCAGGTTCATCGCGCCGACCGCGTTGATTGAGATTGACCGGCTCGATGCCAGCCTCTCCATCTCGGCCGGCTGGAACTCGAGGGAGTTTTCCGGCGTGGATCCAAAGAAGATGGCCATCGCTCAGGCCGCGCGCAAGGAGTGGTTCGCACGATTCCTGAAGCGGATTGGGTCGGGCAGCCTGAAGTGGTGCGGGACTCTGTTCCCGAACAACTCGTCGGCTCAGGATGCGGAGATGTCTCTGTCCGAGTACGAGGACTTCGTTTACCGGGCAGGGAAGCTGGACCAGAAGGACCCTGTCGCCGAGTGGCGGAAGGTGTCCCGGGCGCAGGCCAGGCTGGTGCGTTTCCTCAACACCCTCAAGACCATTAGGATTGTAGGTCCGGATACCGACCTGTCGTTCAACGTTGCGGGTCGGAAGTGGATAAACTGCGACGGTCACGAGAACTTCCCGGACGGCGAGATCTTCACCGGTCCGGTTGAGAACTCAGCCGAAGGACGGATCCGCTACACCTTCCCGGCGGTTCATGGCGGTCGCGAGGTCGAGAACGTGCGGTTGACCTTCAAGAAGGGCAAGGTCGTCGAAGCCCGGGCGGACAAAGGCGAGCAGTACCTTAACGCCATGCTCGACTCCGACCCTGGCGCGCGGTTCGTCGGCGAGCTTGCGTTCGGGACCAACTACTCAATCAAGCGGTTCACCAAGAACACCCTTTTCGATGAGAAGATCGGCGGGACCATGCACATCGCGGTCGGCGCATCTTTGCCCGAGAGCGGAGGGCGGAACAAGTCGGCGCTGCACTGGGATATGGTCTGCGACACGCGCAAGGGGTTCACCGTGTACGGCGACGGGAAGCCGATAATGAAGGACGGGAAACACAGCCGATTCTAGATTGACGATTGTCGATTGCCCGGTGTCATTCCGAGGAGCTTGCGACGAGGAATCTCGTCCTCGACCGATGAAAGGAAGGTCGTTCCCATGGGCTGTCCCTGTTTTCGGTTGTTCATGAAGGCGAGACCATGAAGTACCAGAGGCAGTTCGATGAGATGAAGCAGTTCTTGCTTGCCGCCAAGGGGCCGGAGGACGTACAGGCGCGCGTGGTCATCAGCCTGCACAAGAATTTCCCGCACTGCAACTGGACCGGCATCTACCGGTTGGAAGGGGAGAACCTCGTGCTTGGCCCATTCCAAGGCAAGCCGACTGAGCACACCAGCATTCCCGTCGGGAAGGGCGTCTGCGGCGCAGCCGCGGCTTCAAAGAAGACCGAAGTCGTGCCCGACGTCGCGGCCGACGCCCGCTACCTGGCCTGCTCGCTGGAGACCCGCTCGGAAATCGTCGTACCGGTCATCAAGGGCGACGCCTTCTGGGGCGAGATCGGCATCGACTCGGACCGGCCGGATGCGTTCGGCCCGGATGACGTCGAGTTCCTGAAAGCGGTCGCGCGGCTCCTGTCCGAGCGGCTGTAGCCCGGCGCGGGACATGACCGAAAGCGCCGAGGTTTCGGATCGCGTCCTAAGCCCCCAAATTGTCATTCCGAACGCAGTGAGGAATCTCGCCTCGGAGCACACAGACGAGATTCCTCGTCGCAGCCTCCTCGGAATGACAGACCCTCAGGTCATTCCGCATTCGACCACTAGACCACTGGTGTCTACTTTTTCTCTTCTACCTTCTTGTACCCGTCCGGGATCTCGAACTCCGTCTCCGGAATCGCTTCGAGCGAGACCGACTTGATTTCCTGGTACGAAGAGAAAATCACGCCCTCGTCCTTGGGCTTGTCCGGGGTCATGCTCTTGGCAATCTCCTTGCCGATCAGACCACGCAGGCTCCGGGGTGCCGGTTCGGGTTCGGGCTCAGGTTCCGCTTTCTTCGCGGCGGCTGAATCGTCCTTCACCTGCCACTTCACCTCGGTGACAATCGAGTAGCCCTCGACCTTGGCCAGTTCCTTGCCGACTTCCTCCAGCTTGCCGGCGGTTTCCTTCGGGTCGAGCCCGTACATCGACGTCAACATGCCGGCTCCGAGCCGGTCGGCCTCCTGCGGCGGGAGCCCCAAGCCCAGTTTGTCGGCGTAGCCGCGGTTGAATGCGTCTTCGGTTTTACGGGCCTGCTTCAGCTTGTCGGTGAGCGGCGTGTTCCACTGGTCGGTCGTCATCACCTGCGTGACCTTGCCTTTGGATGCCGTGTCCTCGAGCACCAGTTCCCAAGTGACCACGTATTCCATACAAGGGAAGCCGTTGATGTCCTTCTTCGCGCCGGTCTTGTTCACCTTCAGCTCTGACTTGACGATCTTGTAGGGTTTTCCCTGGTCAGGGCCGCTCTGTCTTCTCTCTGACTTGACCTCGGTCTGGGCAGGCATCGCCAAGGGACGCTCGGTGTAGGTCTTCTTCGGCGGGTTGAGGTCCCAGACCAGGTCCTTGTCGAGTCGGGTGATCTCGACACTGGTTCGGGGTTTGCCGGCGAACATCCCGCCGACGCCGCCGACCATCTTGGAGGTCTGGTTGGTTGCGCGCTTGTCGCCTTGATACTCGGTGGTCGACTGAATCTCGGTCGTTCCGATGCCGGTCAACAGCGAAGCACGGGTCAGGGTCTCGGTCTTCAGGTCGGCGACGGCCGACCCGGCCGTCAGCGTTACGAACACCAGCAGCGTCGCGGGAAGTGATTTCATGGATTCTCCTTTGCCCGATTATAGGACGCAGGCTGACGCAGTCAACAGGAGTGCGTCACGCGGCCGACAGAAAACGGGGAAGGCGCCCGGCTTGACTTCTGGCCCCCCGGGCTGACAATAGCGTAGAGGTTGTAGGTGAAGTTACTAGCCGCCGTGCTTTCGGGCCTCGTGCTGGCATCGTCGGTGCTTGCCCGCGAACCCGGCTTTGGCGAGTTCCGGGCGGTCCAGGAGAGCCTGTCCCACATGCCGGCGAAGTTCACGGCTGAGTGGCTGCTGAAGCGCGGGCTGGATGCGTCACGATACACCGAGTACCGCCGACCTGAAACCACGGGTCTGCGGCTGGTCGGCAAGTGGGGCCGAGGACCGTCCAACGAGGTGACCGGCCGGGGCAACTTGGTCGCATTGACTCTCGGCAGCGAAGTCGCGCTGCTGAGCTTTGCCAATCCTGACAGCCCGGTTGTGCTTTCCGAGATTCAACTCAACTTCATTCCTGTGCAGACTGCTCTGCATGACTCATTCCTGCTGACCGGCGGGAACGGCATCGAGATATGGAACATCGCCGATTCGACTCATCCCGTGTTCCGCAACGTGATTCCCTATGCAGTCAGTGATTTCGCTGTCTTCGATACGTTCCTCTACTTCAGCAGTTCAGGGACGTTCTACGCATTCAGCATTGGCAGGCCCGCAAACCCTTATCTGCTTGGCACCTGCGCGGACAGCGGCGACGTAGTCACTGCGACCCGCAACGTGGCTGTCGCGAGAGAGCCCAGCTATGTTCTTGGCTTCATCGATGTGTCGAATCCGTCTGCTCCCACCCGGGTCGGAACCTACCCGAGCTTTGCGCTTGGGGCAGACGCACGGAACACGATCTGCTGCGCCGAAATCTACTGGCAGGACGGTAGCGAGGACCGGTTCCGGTTCGAGGTCCTGGACATCTCGGACCCGGCCAACGTCGTCAGAATAGGCGCGATCGACAGCGTAGGCGGTTGGGACGTTCACCTTAGCGGGCCGGTTGCGTTTGTGTCGGGCTACCAGTGGCCGCAGTGGGAATTCACACTCGTGACGATCCAGGATTCCGCACACCCGCACGTCATCTCGTCGTGCGCGACGCCCGGTGGCAACTTCGCGGTCTGGGCCGATTGGACCTCCAACTGGGCGTGTGTGGCTGACGTGATCGGGTTGGCGGTGATGAACATCTCCAACATCAATTCGCCGGTTTACGATACGACGGTGATGGCGGCACACGTCGCACATGACGTCTGGTTGGACCAGGGACGCGCCTATGTTGCCGACGGTGAAGCGGGAATGCGGATTCTGGACGTGACGAACCCGACCGCGCCAGTGGAGCTGGGAGGCATCGACACCGCCTACTAC
>Ga0208046_1000021_pt1 | contig 28989 bp, 21 predicted proteins | sample PL_2010_300m_FD_184161 | JGI IMG/M metagenome (GOLD analysis project Ga0208046, IMG submission 184161) | Freshwater microbial communities from Powell Lake, British Columbia, Canada to study Microbial Dark Matter (Phase II) - PL_2010_300m... | ecosystem: Environmental > Aquatic > Freshwater >... | reverse complement strand
CAATTGACGGGGGGAATGCCCCCCCACCGGGCCCCCCTGCCAAGAAGACGAAGAAAACCTGCCCTTTTTGGCTGGAAAAAGCGGATTATACATATGAGGGCGGAAGAGAGGGACCAAGGGGTCTAGGATTCGAGGAGTCGAGTGGCGAAAAGAAAGGACAGGACTGAAGAAGGTGTACGATGAGCAGAAGGAAGAGGCCGCAGCCAGAGCATGGGAGTCCGCACGAGATGCGGTTGTGGGCGATTGTGGACAGCCTGGTGACGGACATTTCCGAGAAAGAGGCGTATCTGGCGTTCGCAAGGGAACTTGCAGCAGCGGAACGTCTCTCGTCCTACGTCCATCGTTCAACGATGCGAAAACTGGGGACAGTCCCTCAGAGCGCTCGACGTGCGGTACAGTCCCCGTTTTCGCAGAGGACGTAGCGGGTCGTGGTGAAGTGGTTCAGTCGGGGTCCTAGGTGGCTGTTCGCGTCCGAGGCCGATGACCACCATATCCTGTATGGGGTAGGTAGCGGAACCACAATTCTGTCGTGGGGTGGGCGGCCCAGGGACCGCCTGGGGAGTAGTATCTGCCGATACGGCGTGTGGTACAACGAACCCTACAACTGCCGGCATTTCCAGACGAACAGCGAGTCGAGGGACGAAGCGGACAACTGCTGGAACAACGTCTCGAAGAACGACTGGAACAACGGACTGAACAGCGCCGGATTCAGGTTAAGACACAGGTTGCTATTCAGGTTGAGATGGAGCGAACGACGCAGTTGCCGACGCAGTTCACTATCCAGTTCACGACACCTTTGCCGGTACTTCCCGGCGAACAATGGCGGGTACTTTGAAGGACACAATGCGCCGTTGGCGCGAGGTTCCAGCCACCGTGAAGACTGCGGACGGTCGCGACCACGGCCGAATCGGGCAGGTTCACGGGGCGCTGGAGCCTGCCCTGAGCGAGCGAGATTCCTCGACTCGTCGGACTCCCTCGGAATGACAGAGCGAGCCGAATGGGTCGGACGTGCCCGGGGTGCCGTAGGAACGAGCAGCGCGGTACAGCCCCATTTGGCGGTGCAGCCCCGTCTTCCGGCTGGCGTCCGATGGCTCGGTCTGCAAAGCGGGCGGGGTGTCGCTGCCGGACCCCGCCCGCGCGTTTGCTTGCGTTGGACGCTGCGCTGTCCTAACATAGTCCCGTGACCGATATCGCGCTGACCGTCGCGGGTCAGGCCGGGCAGGGCATCGACACCGCGTCCGAACTGCTCGCCCGCGCCCTGGTGCGCAGCGGCTACCACACGTTTTCCTATCCCAATGTGATGTCACGCATCCGCGGTGGTCACAACTTCACCGCGGTTCGCGTCTCCGACCGGCAGGTCTATTCTGCGCCGGGAAGGTTCAACGCGTTGCTGGCGATGGACGAGCTCTCGGTCACCGAACACCGCGGGGATATGGTGGAAGGCGGAGCCATCGTCGCCGAACCGCTGAAGACGATGGACGATGGACGAAGGACGAAGGACGAGAGCGTCTTTCGCGTCCCCATGGCGGAGATTGCGGAGAAGCACGGCGGCACGAAGAGGATGGCGAATGTGGTCGGGCTGGGTGCGCTGCTGGCCCTGACCGGGCATCCGGCGACCGGGCTGCGGAGCCTGCTGAAGGAGCGGTTCGGTTCCAAGGGCGAAGACGTCGTGCGGCAGAATCTGGACTGTCTGCGGGCCGGGGCTGATTTCGTGCGCAGGAAGAGGGCCGGGACCTGTCCGTGCTCGCTTCCGAAGCTGACCAAGCAGCCGAAGCGGCTGCTCGTCTCCGGCAACCATGCGATTGCGCTGGGGGCTTTGGCTTCGGGCGTGCGGTTCCACGCCGGTTACCCGATGTCGCCCTCCACACCGATAATGGAATATCTGGCGGCGAAGCAGGCCGAGGCTGGGCTGGTGATGGAGCAGGCCGAGGACGAGATTGCGGCAATCAACATGGTGCTGGGCGCTTCGTATGCCGGGGTCCGCGCCATGACCGCGACTTCGGGCGGCGGGTTCTCGTTGATGGTGGAGGCGCTGGGCATGGCCGGCATGGCCGAGCTGCCCGTGGTTATCGTGATCGCGATGAGGGCAGGCCCGGCTACCGGTTTCCCGACCCGGACCGAGCAGGGCGAGCTGCTGTTCGTCACCAGCGCGTCGCAGGACGAGTTCCCGCGTTTCGTGTTCGCGCCCGGCACCGCGGAGGAGGCGTTCTATGCCACCAACCGTGCGTTCGAGTTGGCCGCCAGGTTCCAGGTTCCGGCAATCGTCCTCTCCGACCAAATGCTATCGGATTCGCTTTGGACGGTTCCGGGATTCAACTTCGCCCGGGTCACGGTCAGCGAGGACTTCGATGAGCCGGCGTGGCACGGCCATCCTGCGGACAGCTACAAGCGTTACGCAGCCACCAAGAGCGGCGTGTCGCCGAGGCTGCGTCCAGGGCTCCGCGGCCAATTGGTCCGCTCGCTCGGGTCCGAGCACGACGAGGAGGGTTTCCAGGCCGAGGACGCGGCTGTGCGCGTGCGGATGCACGAGAAGCGGATGCGGAAACTGGCGGCTATGTCCAGAGCGCTGGATGAACCAACCTGCTACCCGGAGGCGACCGTCGACTGCGTGGTTGTCTGCTTCGGCTCGACCTATGGCGCGGCGCGTGAGGCGGTCGACATCCTGCGCTCGGAGCGGATGAGCGTGGCGATGGTGCATCTGTGCGACCTGGTTCCGTTCCCGCGCGAACGCGTGGCGGCGTTGCTCGGTCCGGCGCGCAAGGTCATCACCGTCGAGGGCAACTCGACCGGACAACTTGCCGCGCTGCTCAGGCGCGAGACCGGCATCAAGGCCGACGAGCAGGTGCTGAAGTACGACGGGAGGCCGTTCACCGGGCAGGCACTTGCCGAGGAGCTGAGGAGCAAGTGCTAATTCCTAATATCTAATTCCTAATGGCTAATCAACGAGGAAATGACCAAGCACCAATTCCCAATAGGGCATTTGGTCATTGGGGATTGATTAGTAATTCGGAATTAGGAATTCGTCATTCAAACCTTCAGGGGCGAGTCCTGTGTGAGGATGGGTTCATTGCCTGACCTGAAGCCTTGGTCCAGTCCCGCTGAAGTGACTTGGTGTCCCGGCTGCGGGAACTTCGGCATCCTGAATGCGCTCAAGCAGGCGCTGGTCACCGCGAGGCTTGAGCCCTGGCAGGTTGTGGTTGTCGGCGGCATCGGACAGGCAGGCAAGGTCGCGCAGTACGTTGGCGCCAATTTCCTGCACGGGCTGCACGGCCGCGCGATTCCACACGCGCTCGGAGTGAAGCTCGCGAACCCGGAGCTGAAGGTCATTGCATTGGGCGGCGACGGCGACATGTACGGGGAGGGCGGCAACCATCTGCTGCACGCGTTCCGCCGCAATCCGGACATCGTCTGCCTGGTCCACAACAACGGCGTCTATGGCCTGACCAAGGGTCAGGCAGCCCCGACCAGCAGTCTCGGTTTCGCCACCAAGCACCGTGAGGCGGGCACGCACGTGCCTCCTTTCAATCCCCTGGCGGCCGGGCTCGCGATGGGCGGGAGCTTCATCGCGCGCGGGTTCGCCGGCGACGTCAAACACCTTTCCCGCCTGATTGGCGACGCGCTCGAGCACAAGGGTTTCGGCTTCATCGACATTCTGCAGCCGTGCGTGACCTATAACCACGTCAATACGCCGGACTGGTACCGGAAGCGGGTCTATGACCTCGAACTCGAATCGCACGACCCATCGGACGCGGACGCGGCGCGCGCACGGGCGCTGGAATGGCCGGCCGAGGGAGACAGCGTTGAGATTCCCATCGGCGTCTTCTACCGTTCCCGGCGCGCGGCCTACGTAACCTGCGGACGTCCGGGGCAGCCGGTCACCAATCTGCGGTTCGACATCGGCGTGGTGAAGAAAGCGTTGGAGGACTTCCGGTGAGCGATCTGCACCGTCCGACAGGGGCCGCCGAGGTCAACCTGATTATCACCGGCCGGGCAGGCCAGGGGCTGCAGGTCATCTCGCGCACGCTCGGCCGGATGTTGGTCAGGGCAGGATACCACGTCTTCGTATCGCAGGACGTGATGTCGCGGATTCGCGGCGGGCACAACTTCGCACGAGTTCGAGTCAGCAATGTGCCGGTAGCTGCGGACGGCGACAAGGCGCAGGTGCTGGTGGCGCTGGATCCGGCGTTGGTGGCCCGGCACGTTCCCGACCTGGCCGAGGACGCGGTCGTGGTAGCCGAGGCCGCGGCTGACCTGCCCGAGGGTCTGAACCCAATCCTGATTCCGCTCGCGGACCTTGCCCGTGAGCACGGCGAGGACCCGGTGATGGCCAATGCGGCAGCGGTCGGCGCCACCCTGGCACTGGTCGGACTCGATCTGGATGGGACCGAGGAGATGTTCGAGAGCCAGTTCGCGAGCAAGGGCAAAGACGTTGTGAAGCGGAACGTGGCTGCGGCCGAGGCCGGATTCCGGGCGGTCGCGGTAGACCAGAAGCGGTGCTGCCAGCACCGGCTGCCTTCGTTGGGGACTGTCCCCGAACGGGGACTGTCCCCAGAGCGCCTGCTCATCAGTGGTGCCGAGGCGCTGGCACTAGGCGCAATCGCTGCAGGCGTGCGTGTCGTGACCGCGTATCCGATGTCGCCGGCTACGCCGATTGTGGAGTACTGCTTCCGTCACGCACAGGAGGCAGGCTTGATTGTGGAGCAGACCGAGGACGAAGTGTCGGCAGCCAACCTTGCCATCGGGGCTGCGTTTGCCGGTGCGCGGTCAATGGTCTGCACAGCCGGAGGCGGGTTCTGCCTGATGAACGAAGCCTTGAGTCTTGCGGGGATGACCGAGACTCCGCTGGTCTTGTGCGTGGGAATGAGACCGGGGCCGGCTACCGGGCTTGCTACCAGGACAGAGCAGGCAGACCTGCTGTTCTCAATCTACGCCGGGCACGGCGAGTTCCCGCGTGCGGTCCTGACGCCCGCGGACGCCGGACAGGCGTTCCTTGCCGCGCAGGATGCGTTCCGAATTGCCGACAAGTACCAGACCCCGGCCATTATCCTGTTCGACCAGTTCATGGCCGACGCGCTGTGGACAGTCGAACGGAACGTACTGAAAGTAGACAACCGCCAAGAGCCTGCCCTGAGCGAGCCGCGCCAGGAGGAGAGATTCTTCGACTCGCCGGGCTCACTCAGAATGACAGATGGCGCGGCGAGTCGAACGGGACGCCAAGAGCGCCAAGTCCCGGAAGGACTGGAGCCGTACAGTTATCGGAGATATGAGATGAGCGAGAGCGGGGTGTCGCCGATGCTGCTGCCCGGAGCACCGCAACAGCTTGTATACGCCGACTCGGACGAGCACACTGAGGAGGGGCACATAACGGAGTCGGCCGCGATGCGGCTCCTGATGGTGGACAAGCGGAATGCGAAGCTCGCCGGCATCAGGCAGGAGCTTGGGGCACCGAAGGTTGAGGTCGAGGTTGAGGTTGAGGCAAAGACACTGGTGTTCTGCTTCGGTTCGAGCCGCGGGGTCGTGTCTGAAGCGCTTGTGCGGCTGCGGGCCAGGGGGCACAGCGTCGCCATGGTACACCTGGACCATGTCTGGCCGTTCCCGGCTGGGGCCGTAGCCGGTCTCGTTGCGAAGGACAAGAAGGTCGTTACCGTAGAGCAGAACTTCTCCGGTCAACTGGCTCAACTGCTGTCGCAGGAATGTGGCGTTCGCGCGGCCGGGACTGTGCGGCGGTATGACGGCCGGCAGTTCACGGTCGCCGAGGTCGAGGCCGGGCTTGAGGAGTTGGTAGGAGCAAAGGTTGGCTGAGCCGCTTTCGCCCAAGAGCTTTGAGAGCAACGACCCGATTGCCTGGTGCCCGGGTTGCGGGAACTTTGGTATCCGCGAGGCGGTTAAGCTCGCTTTGTCCGAGCTCGGGCTGAAGCCGGAGCAGACATGCTTCGTCTCCGGCATCGGGCAGGCAGCCAAGGCCCCACACTACATTCGCTGTAACCTGTTCAATGGCCTTCACGGCCGGACTCTGCCGGTTGCGGCCGGGGTCAAGCTGGCCAATCCCGACCTCGTGGTTTTCGCCGAGGGCGGTGACGGCGACGGGTACGCCGAGGGCGGGAACCATTTCCTTCACGCCCTGCGCCGGAACCTCGACATGTCGTACCTCGTGCACGACAACCAGATTTACGGTCTGACCAAGGGGCAGACTTCACCAACCAGCGAGGCGGGAATGAAGACCAGGACCACGCCGTGCGGCGCGATCGAGCCTGCCTTCAGGCCCCTGGCCTTGGCGGTCATGATGGACGCCGGGTTTGTGGCGCGCGGATTCTGCGGCCGACCGCGCCAGCTCGCGGATATCATCAAGCTGGCTGTCCAACACCGCGGGTTCTCACTGGTCGAGATTCTCCAGAACTGCGTGAGCTTCAACCACGTCAACACGGCCAAGTGGTACAGCCACCGCATCTACGACCTTGCCGAGGAGAAACACGACCCGACCGACCGGGACAAGGCCTATCACAAAGCCCTGGAGTGGGGAGACCGGATTCCGTTCGGGGTCATCTACAAGTCGAGCCGGAAGAGCTACGATGAACTGCTCGGGGATACCATTGGATCTCGCCCTTCGGATTCGGACCGTGTCCCGGCCGTGCTCGACCGGCTGCTCGACCAGTTCAGTTAAGACTCTGGGGTAGTCCCCATGCGGGGACAGCGGGGCTGTTGAAGAAGCCGCCTCTTGTCATTCTGAGCGCAGCGAAGAATCTTCGCGATGATGATTCTACGAGAGTTGGAAGACCCTTCACTTCGTTCAGGGTGACGTGAGTGGGGTTTCTCAACAGCCCCACAGTCTCTTTACTTCTGGAATCCGGACCGCGGATGGGCACGGTTGTATACCTGTTTCAGACGCTCAACCGTTACGTGGGAGTATATCTGCGTCGTTGACAGCGAGGCATGGCCGAGCAGTTCCTGCACGGCGCGCAGGTCGGCGCCGCGTTCAAGCAGATGAGTGGCAAAGGCGTGGCGCAGGGAATGGGGGTTGGTCGCGGTGGCATCGGCTACACGCGAGAGCGCCTTGCGGACGATGTTCTGGATGCTGCGGGTCGTGAGCCGGGCGCCGTGGTTATTCGTGAATATCGCCTCGGCATCCTTGTGAGTGCGGCGGGCCAGCCACTCGTCCAGCGCTTGCTTCTCGGCCCGGCCCAGCGGTACGATTCGTTCCTTTCCACCCTTGCCTCGAACGCGGATGGCTTCGGCGACGAAGTCGACATCAGCCTTGTTCAGGCCGACCAGTTCAGCGGCGCGCAGGCCTGAGCCGTAGAGCGTCTCGAGTATTGCCCGCTCGCGTACCAAGATCTCCGCATTGCCCTTGATTTCGAGGGCTTCACGCACCTGGTACTGGGTAAGGAATCCCGGAAGGCGTTGCTCCAGCCGCGGGCCCTTGACTGCCGTCGCCGGGTTTGCCAGAAGCGTTCCTTTCCTGACCAGGAAGCGGAGGAATGACTTGACCGTGGACAGCTTGCGCGCGGCCGAGCGCTTTTCGTACCCGTAGCGCAGTAGCGCGCCGAGGAAGTCGCGGACGTCGGAGTGCGTGAGTGCGGCCAGCGGCTTGCCCGAGAGGCGGTCTGAACAGAACTCGAAGAACTGGCCAAGGTCGTTGGCGTAGGAGCGGAGCGTGTGGTCCGAATACTGCTTCTCTTTTTCCAGCCAGGCGAGGAAATCGTCCCGAGCTGATTCGTAACCAGGGTTTTGGGGACAGTCCCCCTTTGGGGACAGTCCCCCTTCGGGTTTGGCCACGGGTCAGGATACAGCACGGTTCAGGCCGGTCAAGACTGCTGGTTCCTGCCATCGTCTGTCCAGGCGGCCGGCTGGGTTCGGTTCTTGCTCGTGCGGCGAGCTGCCGGTATGATTAGGTGATGAGTGAGGTATGTGTTGTCTGTGGGCGCAAGGCGAACCGGCAATGTCCGGTGGGCCTGCGCTCTGGGGCGAAACCCATCTGTTCGCAATGCTGCGGCAAAGGCCGGCGTCGGACCATCGACTGCCCGGACACGTGCCCGCATTTCCGGGCCGGCGCACGGGCCGCTTTGCTGAAGCTGGCGGAGTTGGGCGGGGGCCCGGATATGGAACTGCGACATGGCGACGTGCTTCACAATCTGCGTCTTGGCGTGGCGCGGCTCCGGAGGTCCCGCCTGCACGATCTGAAGGACGCTGAGGCGCGACAGGCATTCTCGAATGTTGCCGACACGATGCGAACCCGGACAAGCGGGCTGATTTTCGACTTCCGTTCGCCTGACCCGCGGGTGCAGATGCTGGGCGACGTCCTGCTGTCGGTGGCGACTCTGCACGAGCGGGGAGAGAAGCATATGGTAAGGACCGATGCTGCGGACCTGATGAAGTGCCTGAAGTACCTTGAGCGTCAAGCTGCGGCCGCGGAGAAGCAAGGGCGGGGAGACGTACTGCTTCTCGACCTCATCGCTCAGAGTGTCACCGGGGAGTACCTCATAAGAGAACCGGAGGGGCTTGTGCAGGGATAGGCCGAGGATGAGGTCAGAAGTTAGATTGCGGAAGCTAGAAGTCAGAAGTCGCGGACAGGAAGCGGCGAGGAAGGCGAAGCTACGGGTCAGGAGCTGGAAGTGACATCGGATGGGTGTGTCGGACGGCGAACCCAAACCTGTGTCCCAGCGTCTGAATAGGTTGTAGGAAGTGGGGTTGAGGCTTAGAACGGGGGTAGAGGATTGTACATCAATGGAGGAAAAGTGAGTCGTCGTATATCGCTCAAACTGGTCGGCGCGATTCTGGCGCCAGCCGTGCTCGTTGCTTTCATTATCGGACTGGCGCTGGCCGGCGTCCTGTCACTGCGGCAGGCAGCGGCGCAGGTTGACACGAAACTGGCTCAGGTCGGCACCGGTCTGGGAGTCAACGACCACAGTCCGTTCGTGCAGGTCGCGGATGCGGTACTGCCCGCGGTCGTCAACATATCTGCAGAGAAGACCGTGAGGTTGGCGCAGCGGCGGCAGTCGCCGCTGCAGGGGAGTCCGTTCGAGGAGTTCTTCCGGGATTTCATGCGCGGGATGCCGGACGTACCGCTTGAGCGGCAGCAGAATGCCCTCGGTTCGGGCGTGGTCATCAGCCCGGATGGGTACATCGTCACGAACAACCACGTGGTGGCCGGGTTCGACAAGATTGCCGTCAGGTTGTCTGACGACACCGAGTTCAAGGGCAGCGACGTGAAAGTCGTAGGCCGGGACCCGAAGAGCGACCTTGCCGTGCTCAAGGTCGAGAGCAAGAAGCCGCTGCCCGCAGTCGCGCTGGCGAACCCGGATGACATCAGGGTCGGGGACTGGGCGATTGCGGTGGGTAACCCGTTTGGCCTGAACGGCACGGTCACGGTCGGCGTGGTATCGGCCAAGGGTCGGTCCGGGCTGCCGCTGCGCGAGGGCCCGAGCTACCAGGACTTCATCCAGACCGATGCTTCCATCAACCCGGGCAATTCGGGCGGCGCGCTCGTGAACATCAAGGGCGAGTTGATGGGCATCAACAGCGCCATCCGGACCCCGACCGGCGGCAGCGTCGGCATCGGATTCGCAGTGCCCGTGGACATCGTGAAGTCGGTCACCGACCAGCTCATCAAGACCGGTAAGGTCGTGCGTGGCTATATGGGTATCAGGCCGCAGCCGGTAACCGACGCCATCCGGAAGGCATTGGGCCTTGATGACAACAAGGGCGTGCTCGTGGCCGACGTGCTTGACGGGCAGCCGGCGGACAAGGCGGGCATCAAGCCCGGCGACGTAATTGTAGCGGTCAATGGCGAGAAGACCGGGGGCTTGGAGCAGTTCCGCAAGCAGGTCGCGGACTTCGCCCCCGGTGCGAGCGTCTCCGTCGGAATCGTGCGCGACGGCGAGCGGATGACCAAGCGTGTGACGCTGGTGTCGTTCCCGGAGGACGAGCAGCGGGCGGCCGCACCCGACGAGGAGAAGGCGGCGGCGTGGCTCGGCATCACCGTGCGCAGTCTGACCGGCGAAGAGCGGGGACAGGCGAAGGTCTCGGGCGGCGTGCTGGTTGATGATGTCGAGTCGGGCAGCGCGGCGGCCGAAGCCGGTGTGGAGCGTGGGGACGTGGTGCTCGAAGTCGGCAAGGTCAGGATTGGCGAAATCGGCGACTACAACCGCGCGATGCGTCAGTTCAAAGGAAGCAACCGGGCGGTCTTGTTCCGCATAAACCGCGGCGGCTCGGTGCTCTACATCGCGGTGGAACCGGGCGAGTAGGCCCGAACAGCCCCACCAGTATCTGGGACAGGAGTCCCGGGCAAGGGCACGGCAGCGGGCACTTGCGTCCGGGACTCCTGCCTCTCTCTTCGTCGACACGCGTCTGTTGACCAGGGCGGCGTTTTATGTAAGAATGGTGTAATGCGAAAGGAGCAGCTAGCGAACATTCCGTCCTGAATGTTGCTCGAAGCAGACGGCGCATCGACCGCGGCGGTTCCCGCGTCACATCGGCGCCTGACGACCACAACCCGAACCAAGGTTCATAGCTCCGACTGGAGCATTGTTTGTAGTTGGACGGACATCAATGGCACAACTTCTAGTTCTTGACGGCAAGGCCGCAGCCAAGGGCGTCCGGGCCGAACTGGCTGAGCGTGTGACCGTGCTGGAAACGCGTGGTATGAAGCCCGGCCTGCGTATTCTACAGGTCGGCAGCGACCCGGCGTCGAGCATCTACGTAGCCAGCAAGGTGAAGGCCTCCGCAAAGATCGGAATCGACGCACGGGTGGAGCGGCTTGCAGAGAACGCAGGCTTCGCCGCAATTGCCGGGGTGATTGGCGCGTGGAACCGGGACCCGGCGGTTCACGGCTTCATCATACAACTGCCGCTGCCGCGGGATATTGACGCCCACGTCGTGCTGGAGTTGGTGAACCCGGCCAAGGACGTGGATGGCCTGAGCCCGGCGAGCCTCGGCGCGCTTGCAGCGGGGCGGCCCGGGTTCATGCCTGCCACACCATCGGGAATCATCGATCTGCTGCTGCGGAACGGAATCACCATTCGGGGCAAGCGGGTCGTGATTGTCGGTCGGGGCGAACTCGTGGGCAGGCCGCTGGCAAGCATGCTGCTCCTGCGCGGCGAGCGGGGAGACGCGACCGTGACCGTCTGTCACTCGCGGACAAAGGACCTTGGCGCCGTATGCCGGACTGCCGAAATCCTGGTGGTCGCCACGGGACAGGCCGGGTTGGTGACCGGAGAGATGGTGAGTGAGGGTGTCGTTGTCGTTGACGCGGGCACGAACAGCGTCGACGGCAAACTGGTCGGCGACGTCGACTTCAGGTCCGTTGCTGCCAGAGCATCGGCAATCACGCCGGTCCCGGGCGGGGTTGGGCCGATGACGGTGGCGATGCTCCTTGCCAATACCGTCAGGGCGGCGGAACTGGCTGCGGGAATAGGGAGTAGGGAGTCGTGAGCGGCCTGAGGCCGGTCATTGAGGCGGACCGGAAGCTGGTTGACGCAGAACTGCGCAGCGTCCTTCGGTTCAGCCGCGAAGTGCCGGCGCGTCTGGCCGCGGCGATGCGCTATGCCGTGCTTGGACCAGGGAAGCGGGTCCGTCCGGTGCTGGTGCTTGAGGCCTTCCGCGCCGCCGGCGGCCGGGACGCGACGCGTGTCCTGCCGTTCTGTGTGGGCATCGAGTTCATACATACATTCTCGTTGATACACGACGACCTACCCAGTATGGACGACGATGACTTCCGGCGGGGCCGACCAAGCCTCCATCGGAGGTTTGACGAGGCCACTGCAATACTGTCTGCCGACGGGCTTTTCGCCTTCGCGTTTGAGCTGTTTGTCTTTGCTCCGGGTCCGGCCGAGCCTAAGCTGGAGGCCATCGGTGCGATATGCCGCGCAGTGGGGCCATCGGGCATGACCGGCGGTCAGATGTTGGACGTCGCCGGGGAGGTCCGAAGAGCGGAGCCGGGAGTCCGGAACTCGGCGTCCAGGGTTGTTGAGACGCAGCGGAAGAAGACTGCCGAGTTCATTGCTGCGGCCGTAGTTGCCGGTGCGATCATTGGCGGCGCATCGGTGGCGGCTCAACGGAAGCTCCGGCGGGCGGGAATGGCGCTGGGGATGCTGTTCCAGACGACTGACGACCTGCTTGACTCGGAGCAAGCGAGCGACGGGGACCGGGCGACGATGGTTTCGGCTCTGGGCAAGGCGCGAACCGCGCGTCGGGCGGAGTCTCAGGCCGCGGAGTCCGCACGGCTGTTTCGGTCTCTGGGGACCGCGTACGCGGTTCTTGCGGGATTCCCCGGGCTTGTTCTGCATCGGAGGTCCTAGCAATGGCGCTACTCGACGGGGTCCATTCGCCGGCTGACGTCCGGCGCATGTCGGTTGCCCAGTTGGGGGAGCTGGCTGGAGAGATCCGGGAGTTGATAGTCAAGACGACGGCCAAGAACGGCGGCCACACGGCTCCGAGCCTCGGCGTTGTTGAATTGACGTTGGCCCTCCACTGCGCCTACGACACGCCGACCGACCAGATCATCTGGGACGTCGGACACCAGTGCTACGCCCACAAGATAATCACCGGCCGAAGAGACCGGTTCGAAGCGTTGCGCACGAAGGGCGGCATTTCCGGGTTCCCGAAGAAGTCGGAAAGCGAGTATGACACGTTCGACACCGGCCACTCCGGGGATTCGATAAGTGTCGCGCTTGGCACCGCGGTAGGTGACCGGCTGAGAGGCTCGACCCGACGTTCGATTGCGGTTATTGGCGATGGTTCAATTGCCGCCGGGATGGCTTTCGAGGCTCTGAATAACGCCGGTTGTCTGAAGCAGGATATCGTCGTAGTGCTCAACGACAATGAGATGTCGATCGCCCGTAGCACCGGTGCGATGGCCGGCTACCTGAACCGGATGATAACCGGCAAGATGTACAACCGGTTGCGCGCCGACGTGTGGAACCTGCTTGGGCATCTGCCCGAGGACCTGAGCGGCAAGTCCCGCACCGCGGCGCGCAAACTCCAGGAGGGTCTTAAGAATCTGGTGGTCCCGAGCATACTGTTCGAGGAACTCGGGTTCCGATACATCGGGCCGGTGGACGGACACAATCTGGCCGAGCTGCTTGAGACATTCAAGCGGGTGCGACAACTGCACGGGCCGGTCCTTGTGCACGTGGTGACGCGCAAGGGCAAGGGCTACGGTCCGGCGATGCGGCACCCGGAGGTGTTCCACGGCACCGGGCCGTTCGACATCGACACCGGATTGCCGCTGGCGTCGGCCGGCACGACGTTTACCGGCACATTCGGGGCGAAGATGGTCGAACTCGCCGGCAAGGACGAGCGGGTAGTCGCCGTGACCGCCGGGATGTGCCTCGGAACCGGGCTCTCGCCATTCCGCGAGAAGTTCCCCAGCCGCCTGTTCGACGTCGGCATCTGCGAGCAGCACGCGGTCAGCTTCGGAGCTGGATTGGCGATGAGCGGCTTGAGGCCGGTGGTTGCCGTGTATTCCACGTTTCTGGCGCGCGGGCTGGACCAGGTGATCCAGGACGTCTGCCTGCAGAAGCTTCCAGTCGTACTGGCAGTTGACCGCGGCGGGCTGGTGGGTGAGGACGGGCCGACCCATCACGGAGTGTTTGACCTGTCGTATCTCGGCATGGTGCCCGGTCTGACGGTGATGGCGCCGATGGACGAGGCCGAACTCGCGGCAATGCTGGAATTCGCCATCGGGTACCGGGACGGACCTGTAGCCATCAGATACCCGCGCAGCGGGTCTGGGGTGCGACCGCGGCCTAGCTTGGCTCCGGTCGAGCTCGGCAGGGCCGAGGTGCTGCGCAGGGGCGACCGTGGCTGCGTGCTTGCAGTCGGCTACATGTCATGCGCCGCCAGTCGCGCGGCCGATATTCTGAGAGACAGAGGTATGAATGTGACCTTGGTCAATTGCCGCTTTGTCAAGCCGCTGGACAAGGAGCTGATTCTGTCGCTCGCTGACCGACACTCTGCGATCGTCACACTCGAGGAGAACGTGCTTGCTGGCGGATTCGGCGCCGCCGTGAGCGAGCTGGTCGAGCGGTCGAGCAGGGCTTCCCGTGTGACCGCGATTGGGCTTGAAGACCGCTTCTACGAACAGGGACCGAGAGACTGGCTCCTTGACCAGGCAGGACTCTCGCCGGAGAAGCTTGCCGACAGACTGCAGCAGATTCTGACGCCTGGCGTCTAACGGCTACGCAATCGCTTCATCCATGAGAAGAACGGCTCTCCTGCTGGCATTTGTGGCCAGCATTGTGTCGGCCTACTCGCTGTACGACCCCCCGCGGATCGTGCCCCGGGTCGACTACACGCTGGGGCTCGTCTATCTCGACCTCTGGCGCGGGGACTACTTCATCGGGGTCGAGCAGGTACTGCCGATAAGCGAGTACCTCGACTATCAGCTCGCCCAGTCGGTCCGCGAAGCCTGGCAGGACGAGGCGCAACGGAACCGGCAGAAACAGGAGCTTGCGGCCGACGCCTCGGGCCTGATTCCGGACATCCAGCTGCCCAAGCTTCCACTCTTCGGGGAGGGCAGCAAGATCGACATCTCCGGGAAAGACCGGATCACGCTCGGCGGGCGTCAGACTTTCGTCCGCGGCGCGGCCCAGTCGCTGGGCAGCAGCAGTCTGTTTCCGGAGTTGAAGATGGAGCAGCAGCTCTCGGTGGTTCTGAACGGCACCATCGGCGAGCGCACTAAGGTCAACATCGACCACGACTCCGAGCGGCAGGAGTCCCAGAACAAGGTGAAGCTCTCCTACACCGGCACCGAGGACGAGATCATCCAGTCGGTCGAACTCGGCGACACCCGGCTCACCATCCCGAGCACGGGCTACACCGGCGACCTGCCGAGTCACCGCGGCCTGTTCGGGGCGTCGGCCAAGGGCAAGGTCGGCGGCGTAGACGTCTACGCGATAGCCTCAAGCGAGCAGTCGCAGAGCCAGAGCCAGAGCTTCACCGGAAGGCGCCGGGTGAGTACCGACACGATCTACGAGTACCGGTACCTGACGCGGCGTTTCTATCACATCCCCATTGACGCGTCCAAGACCATCAGCAACCTGCGAGTCTATGTCGACGACCGGAACCCCAGCAACAATCAGTCGAACTACCATGCGATAGCCACAGTGTTCGATTCGTTCCCGGACTCGCTCCCGGCGAACTGGACCTACGACCGCGCGCCCGGCGACTTCGACCTGAAGTCTCTCGGCAAGGACTACTTTCTGCAGACCGGCAACATAATCGAGTTCTCGAGTGCCCTCAACCAGTCCGATGTGGTCGGGCTGGCCATCGTTACAACCGAAGGTGACACGATTGGGGGAAAGAAGAAGAGCCCGGGCAACGATACGCTGGTCCTGAAGCTCCTGAAACCGGAGATGCCCGATTCGCTATCTCTTACCTGGGACTCCGAGCTGCGCAACGTCTACTGGCTCCAGGAAGACGTGACGCTCTCGTCGCTCCGGTTGTTCCGGGACGTACCCGAAGCGACGGACCTCGAGTACGAGGATGCCGGCGCCAATGCTGGGCGGAAGTTCGTTGAGCTGCTCGGGCTCGACCCCAACGGGGATGGCCGGATCGAGTACCCTGAGTTCGAGAGCAAGACCGGCCTCATCCGGTTTCCGGGGTCCAAGCCGTTCGACACCAGCGCTTTGTCGGTACGCGAGCCGGTCATCTACCGGCGCGACCCGGGTTCGCTGCGTTCTGGAGAAGGCTTCAAGTACTACATGGTCGCCGAGTACTCGAGTGCGACTGAGTCCTATTACCTCGGGCAGCCTGACATCAAAGATGGTTCCGAGAAGGTCGTAGTCAACGGCGAGCGGTGGGCGGTCAACTCCGACTACAAGATCAACTACGCGACCGGGGTCCTTTCGTTCCTCCGGGCTCTGCCGCCGGACGCCGACATCCAGGTTACTTTCGAGTACGACCCCCTATTCTCAGTGTCCCAGAAATCCCTGGTCGGGGGGCGGGCCGAGTGGGTCGCGTCCGGACAGGGGAAGCTCGGCACCAGCATATTCTATCGGAGCGAGGGCACCCGGGATGAGAAACCGTCGCTCGGTTCCGAGCCATTCAGCCGGGTAATCGCCGAGACTGATGCCTCCTACACGGTCAACTCCAATGCGGTCAGCGCGTTCCTGGACCGACTGCCGCTACTTCGCGCCCAGGCTGCATCCTCATTCAGCGCCTCGGCCGAGGGCGCGGTCTCGATGCCGGACCCCAACACACGGGGCGTCGCCTACCTCGATGACTTCGAGGGCACGACGATCACCCGTGACGTGTCGACCACGCCGGTGCTATGGTCGTGGAGCTCGGTGCCGGTAGATAAGGACACCGCCCACTTCGCGCACACCCGGCTGCTCTGGGTCAAACCGAGTGTGGGGGTGCGCAACGACAGCGTATTCGGTCCCACGGACGAACAGGACCGAACGCGGCACGAAGTGCTTCGGGTCGCGTTCACGCCGGACCCAGGCGACCGGGAATCGTGGGCCGGAATGATGACTTCGGCCGCGCAGTCCGGCATGAGCATGAACCTGAGCGACATCGAGGGCCTGCGGATGATTCTCAAGCCGAGGGGCAAGACCGGTACCATCCACGTAACCGTAGGAATGTCCATCGACGAGGACGCGCCGCGGCGGAACCGGGGTGGAGCAATCGTCGGGCTGGACGGACGGAACAACACTGAGGACCGGAATGCCAACGGAGTGCTCGACGCCGGGACGGAGGACACGGGCCTTGATACCATCTTCGGAGCCGACAGCATGTGGGGCAAACCGGACACGGCCGACAACGGCAACGACGACTACGACCCCGAGACGAACCCGACCGGCACAGAAGGCAACAACTACCTGGACGCCGAGGACCTGGACCGGAGCGGCTTCTCCCGATACAACCACTACTTCGAGTGCGACATCCCGCTGGGCGACACTCGCTACTTCACCGACCTCGTCAATGGTTGGAAGCTCTGCCGCGTCTCACTGCACGACAGCATCAGCTTCAGGACCGTCGGGCAGCCCAAGTGGGAGGACATCCGACTGGTCCGGATCTGGTTGGACGGCTTCGAGCAACCGGATACGATCGACTTCTACTCAATCGAGTTCATCGGCAGCCGCTGGACCGATCCACTGCTGACATCACTCCGGGATGCCGGCCGTATGCCGGGTCACGTGCCAACCGATACAACCGAGAAGGTCTGGGCGACCCAAATATCGCGCAAGACCGATACCAGCTACACATCGCCGTTCCAGCTCAAACGCGACGCCAGCGGTAATCTCGAACAGGAGGCGGCACTGCTCCTCGGCTATCAGAACCTGCATGGCTACCGCCGGGCGACCGTGAACAAGACTTCGGCGGACCGGGAGGACTACCGGGAATACGGCGACCTGCGGATGTATGTGCATGACGACGGCAACGGCCTAGCGTTTCTTTTGAGGCTGGGTGCGGACTCGGTCAATTACTACGAGTACCACGCCCCGGTCACCGGCGGCGCACTGGTGCCGGGCCGGGACGGCAAGTGGTACGAGTTCGTGATTCCTTTGGACTCGTTTCCCGTGCTGAAACTGCGACGGGATGAGGCCGACGTGCCGGGGACGGACCTGTGGTCGAGCGGACCATACCGGGTGCTGGGAACTCCGTCGCTCGCCGATATCCGCTACACCGCGCTGGGAATCGAGAACCCGGTGGGCGCGAAGATCTCCGGCGGGCTCTGGTTCGACGACATGCGCTTGACTGCCCCGCACAAGGAGCCGGGCTACGGGTTCCAGGCTCGCTCCAACGTCGCGCTCTCGGATTTCGTTTCGCTGGGCGTGAGCTACGGCTATTCCGACCCCAACTTCCGTCGGTTCAGCGAGGGCCGGGGTGTGAAGGCCGGCGGGTTCGGAAACAACCTCGGAGCGAGCATGAGGGCCAACCTTGACCGGTTGCTGCCTCAAGCCTGGGGGTTGAGTTTGCCGATTGGTTACTCGATATCCGACCAGCGCGACGTGCCCAAGTTCTCGCCGGTGTACGCGGACCTGCTGCTTCCGGAGGCACTCGCCTCATCGCCGGACTACGTGACAACGGGCCGGAGTGAGGAGCTGTTCCTCGACAACGTGCGCAAGCAGAAGTCGGGCAACCGCTGGCTCAACTACACGCTCGAAGGCATGGCATTTTCGTGGCGCGACCGCCGCGGGTACAACCGCGCACCTCTTTCCCGCGTTTCATCGTCGGCCAGCACGTTCCAGTGGAGCTATGTGGTTGCGCCCGACTTCAAGCTCAAGGTCGGCTCCGAGAGCGAACTCGCTTTGTTTCCCCAGGATATCCGGTTGGGCGTTACCGACGGCCGGCAGCGGTCCTTGCGTGGTACGCGGATCAGCCCCGACAGCGCCTTCCGCACCGATACACTGCGGGGCCACGACCTCGGTACCGAGTTGGGAGTGGACTACTCGCCGATAGAGGACCTGACATTCGGATATGACGTCCAGACCGACCGAGATCTGCTGGTTCCTTCGCCCGACACCCTGTGGTTTCTCACTACGGGCACCGAGGCCGGACGGGAGCACAGCTTCGATGCCGGCTACAATTTCGAGATTGCGGACGCCATCACGCCGGGAGTCGATTTCAACGGGGACTACTCTGACGACCGAACCAAGGTCGATGTCGGGTATTCGGCGTACCGGAACATGAACAACTCGGGCGATCTTGAATTCACCCTGGGTGCCGACCTGCCGGAGTTGCTGGGCAGACTCGTTCCGGCGGAGCGGAGGGACGCGAAGCCACGTACGGCAAGATCGGAACGGGAACCCAGGAGCGACTCGCTGGCGCAGGATTCGACGGTCGCGAGGGACACAACCGGTGAAACCTCTCCGGCGCCGCCGAAGCCCGGTCCGTTCGAGGCACTCCAGAGGGGTGCCGGGAGCCTGTCGCGGGCGCTTGAGCCCATTGATGTCAGTTACACGTTCTCACGCACCAGCGACCTGGTCGGAGTGTACGACGCCTCGCCGTGGCGCTACCGCCTCGGGTTCACGGACATCTTCCCGTTCAACGACAGCCTCCCGCCGACCAGCGCATCCCGCGAGCGGCGCAACACGCTGCGAGTTTCTTCCGGCGGACAGGTGCGCGAGTTGACGGCGCGGATTTCCTACCGGTGGTCCCAGGGGCAGGACTTGGGCAGCATTCTCCGGAGCACGACTCTCGACCGGAGCACAACGTGGCCCGACCTGGAGCTGACGCAGGGCAAAGTCCACAACCTGTTCAAGAACTGGGCGACCGACTCAAAGCTGACGGCCAGCTACCGGCATCAGCGCGACGTGCGCGGGGAGTTCGTACCCTACTACGAACTGGGGAACGGTGACAGCGTCGCCCGCGAGTCGCTCGCGATGTACGGTCGCAGCGAGACCGACCAGAACGAGTTCAGCCCGCTCATCTCCTGGAGCACGACATGGAAGAGACGCATCAGTACGACGCTTTCCACCAACTACACGTTCAGCTCCACCACCAGCTTCATGGACGATTCGGGAGCCGAGCGCAGCGTCACCCACTCGAACGTACGGGGCGTGAACCTGTCTTTTTCCTACGCCTTCTCAGCCCCGCAGGGCCTGCGGTTACCGCTCCTCGGCAAGCTCAAGTTCTCGTCGGACCTGAGCCTGACCTGGTCGCTGCGCGCGGCCCAGACTCATCGCTGGCTGCAACTCTGGGCCGGCGGCCTGCCGGCCGACACGACCAGCGAACTGCAACGCGACAACTCCTTTGGAACTTCACTGGCGGCCTCGTATCGCTTTTCCCGGAGCATCGAGGCTGGGCTTCACGCCGGATACAGCCAGAGTCGGGGGCTTTCGGTGACCACGACCGAGTCCATGGACCTCGACCTCTGGGTTTTGTTCAGGTTCTAGTGAACCGGCGGGAACGGGCCATTCTGCTGCTGGTGACTGCGGCGTTTCTCGTCGGGGTCGGTGTTTCCTACTGCAGGCGCGCCGGGCTCAGGCATCAGGCGGCCCTGAACCCGATTGCCGTGGTCCAAGACACAAGAGGGGGATGTGCGCCGGACTCGGCCGCATATTCACTACCGGTGGATCTCAATCAGGCAACGCCGCGTCAGCTTGATGGACTGCCCGGGATCGGGCCGGTGCTTGCGGGTAGGATTGTAGAGTACCGGCAGCGCAAGGGTGGCTTCCACCGGGTGAGCGAGCTGCGGGCCGTATCCGGAATCGGGGAGAAGCGTTACTCTGCGCTCAAGGACCTGGTTACGGTCGGTTCACCCGGAGCTGAAGCCGACTCAGGCCGGTAGCCGGCGTCGAGCCGGCGGCTTCAGGGTAGTCAGCAAGCTGTAATTGAACAGCCGCGCGTTCACATTCGTACTCGCCTCGCGGCTGCGCGACAACAGGAACTTCACCGCCCGGCGCAGGTACTCGGTTTCGCGGCCGACGTTCGGTTCCACAATGGCAGGGTTCCTCTGGGCGTAGATGGAGCTGCTGCCGAGTTTGACCCGCAAGGCTTCCCGATACAGGAAGAGCAGGGTACCGACCACGGACGCGGGCGGCGTTTCTCTTGTTGCTTCGAGAGCGGCGATGACGGCTTTCTCGTTCGAGCCGAGCCGCCCGGCGAAGTAGTCTACGATCGGGGCGACGAGGAAGTCTTCTCGGTTCTCGATGAAGCGCAAGGCTGTGCCGACTGACCCCTCGGCCAGGGTGGAGGCAAGTTCGGCGTCGGCCGAGGACGCGCCGGCGTTCTCGATCAGCCATTGGCAGATGACGTCCTGGGCGACCGATGCGAACCTGACTGCCTGACAGCGCGAGCGGATAGTCGCAGGTAGCGCAGCCGGCCTCGACGAGGTCAATATGAATGTGCTCTGGGCCTGCGGTTCTTCGAGTGCCTTGAGCAGGGCGTTGGCCGCCTCGGCGTTCAACTGGTGAGCGTGCACCAGCACGAAAAAGCGGCGTCGGGCCACGAGCGGCGGCTTCGCCATCTCGATGCGGAGCCAGCGCACGGCATCAATCGGTATCTTCAGCTTCGGGTCAGGAACCGGCTGGGCCTGTCCCAGGGAAATCTTCGGATAACGCTCGATCGTGGCCTTCGCGACGTCCTCGATGTCCGAGTACTTCTTCGGCAGTCGGATAGGGAGAAGCAGCTTCAGGTCGGGATAGTTGAGTTCGGCGATTGACCGGCAACTCCGGCAGACACCGCAGGGCTGCTGACTCGCGTCCGGGCAGTTTGCCGCCTGCGCCAGCAGCAGCGCAGCCGTCCGCTTGCCGACCCCTGCCGGTCCGGTGAAGAGCAGCGGTGGAAACGCGCCGCCGGCAAGCCACGATTCAAGGAACCGGACAGCGTTCGCCTGGCCGGCCAAGGACAGGTGAAGTCTAGAAGTCACAAGGGGAAATGACAAAGTCGGAGTGAGAAGTGGATAGCACGAAGTGGGGACTTCGCCATTTCCCCTTTCTACTTTGCCTCAGGGCTTGAGCCAATCCAACGGATTGACCGCCTTTCCGTCTTTCCTGACTTCGAAGTGCAGATAGTCGCTGACCGCCCCGACCCTCGAGCCGGCTGCGACGTCGTTTCCGACCTGCGCCGACATCTCGGTGAGATTGCCGTACAGGGTGTAGAAACCGCCGCCGTGGTCAACGATGACGAGGTTGCCGTAGCCCATGAACTGGTCGGCATAAGCGACGTGGCCGGCCGCCACCGCTAGGACAGGCGCAGCCGGCCCGGCTTGGATGTCAATTCCGAGGTTGCTGGTCTTTGTCTTGTAGCGAGGGTGGACTCTGGACCCGAATGCGGCGATGACCTTGCCGCGGAGCGGCCAGGGCAGGTTGCCTTTCCCCGTGGCAAACTCGGTGGTCGTCTGGGGTCGCGCCTGTTCTTTCCGGCGCTGCAGTTCGGCGAGCAGGTTCTGCAGCCGGCCGGCGGATTCGGTGAGCTGGCGCTGCAGGGCCAGGCCCGCCTGCTTTTCGCTCCGCACCTTCTTGAGCAGAACCGACTCGGCGGCTATCGCCGAGTTGAGCTTTGCCTCCTGCTCAAGTTGCTGGCGCTGCAGGCGCTCGAGTTCGGTACGGGCGGCGACCAGCCGCGAGCGCTGCAGTCCAAGCTGGCGGTCCAGCTCCTTCAGTTCCGCGGCGAGGCGCTGGTCGGCGCGCACGACCCAGCGCAGATAGGCCATCTTCCGATAGACCTCAGGTACGCTGCGGGTCGAGAGGAGGGCGGTCAGTGGGTTGAGCCGGCCGTACTTGTAGATGCTCTGCAGCCGGCGGCCGAGTTCTTCCTTGCGGACTTGCGCCTGGTGTACGGTCTCCTGAATCTGCCTTGCGACCTGCGCGATCTCACTGGAGCGCGCCGCAGCCTGGTTCCGGAGCCGCGCGAGGTAGCCCCGGATCAAGCCGATTTGCTCTTCCAGCGACCCCAGCCTGGCTAGGCCGGCCTGTTCACGGTCCGTCAGTTCCGCAAGCTGGTTCTCAATCCTGACGAGGCGCTGTCTGTCTCGTTCGAGCTGGGCCTGGTTCTCTTGTATCTGCTGGTCGAGTTGCCGGACGGTGAGCGTCTCAGGGGTCTCGTGAAGAGGGAGACCGGTGTCGAGTGGCGGCAGGGGCTGAGCCTGAAGCGCTGAGCTCAGGAAGAACGAACAGAGAAGTGAGAATAGTGAAACTCGAATTCGTCTTTCACTCTTCACCATTCACTCTTCATCATTCCCGGTTTCGGCCTGGGGGACGCGGTGGATGCGGTTCAAGGCGATGAGCGACCCGGCAATGCCGGACAGCGCCCCCAGCCCGAGGTCGGCGAGCAGGACAAGGCCGACCGGCAGGGCTGAGGCCGGGATGACAACGGTCGTAAGCCGGTGGAAGATCACGGCGAGAACGAACGCAGCCGCCCCTCCGAGTATGCCTTGGGCGGTTCCCTCAATCACAAAAGGCAGACGTACGGTGGCGCCGGTTGCTCCGACGAGTTCCATGATCTCGATCTCGTGGTGGCGCGATGCGATTGACGACTCGACGGTCTGAAAGGCGATGAAGAGTACAGCGCAGAAGACGATAACGAGGATGCCGATGTCGAGGAACATCACCGTGCGGGTGATGCGCTCGAGACGCTCGACCATCTCCTTGCCGGACCAGACTTCGGTGACTCCGGGTATGAGCAGGATCTTCTGCTCAAGGGAGGCAAGTTCGGCCAGTGACGCGAACCCGGAACGGACGGTGATACGGACCGAAGGCGGCAGCGGGTTGTCTTCAAGCGCGCTGACAAGGCTCGAGTCCGGTCCGAGGTCGGTCCGGAGCTCGACGAGCGCCTCGTCCTTCGACACGTAGCGCGCCTGGGCCACGCCGTCAAGCGAACCGATTCGGTCCTGCAGTAGAGTCGGGTCGGCCTGGTCGCTGACGAACGCGTAGAGCTCAATTCGGCGGCTCGCGGTTTCCGACAGCCGGATGAGGTTCCAGGTCAGGATGACGAATACCGAGAGGAGCACGAGGCAGATGGCCTGGACCGTTGCCGCGAGTATGAAGCTTCCGCGGTTGCGGTTGATGCTCCGGAAAGCTTCCTGGAGTATGTAGCTAAGTCTCATCGCGCACTATCCTGCCGGCGTCGAGCGTGACGCGCCGTCGCCGGGTCCGTTCGGCCAGGTCGGCATCGTGGGTGGCCATGAGCACGGTCGCGCCCTGGTAGTTGATGTCCTTGAGGATGTTGAGGATGTCGGCCGCGGCCTTGGGGTCGATGTTGCCGGTCGGTTCGTCGGCGAGGAGGATTTCCGGTTCCTTGACCAAAGCACGGGCGATCGAGGTCTTCTGTTGCTCGCCGCCCGAGAGTTGGTGTGGATACGAGTCCTTCTTGTGGACGAGGCCGAGCCGGTTGAGAGTATCCTGAATCCGCCCGGGTATCTCCTTGCGGTCGGTGCCGATGACTCTCAGTACGAACTCCAGATTCTCGTAGACGGTGCGCTCGGCCAGCAGCCTGAAATCCTGGAAGATGATGCCGATCCGCTTGCGCAGATGCGGCACTTCGGACAAGGGCATCTTCCTGAGGTCATAGCCGAGTACCTTGACCTTGCCCGATTCGGGCAGGTCCTGGCGATAGAGCAGGCGTAGCATCGTGGTCTTGCCGGCGCCGGTGGCGCCGAGGATGAAGATGAAGTCGCCCTTCTCGATCGTCAGGTTGACGTCGGTCAGGGCCGGCCACGAGTGCTGGTACAGCCGTGACACGCCGACGAGTTCGACGGCGTTTATCGATTCAGCGGGAGTCTCTGCCATATGCTAGCTGACGTACCACCGGGCAAGGGCGATGCAGGCCGCAACGCCGTCGCGGGGACCGATCTTCTTGCCGGCACTACGTGCGTTGTATTGTATCGGAACTTCGGCAATCCGGCAATGCCTGCGCAGCAGCTTCGCGGTAATCTCCGGTTCGATTTCGAATCGGTCGGCGGTCAGGCCCAGGCTCTGGAACAAGGGCCGCCGGATGAGCTTGTAGCAGGTCTCCATGTCGGTGATTCGCCCCCCGAAAAGGGCGTTAGTCATGAACGTGAGGAAGTAGTTGGCCAGCTTGCTCAGCAGCAGGAAGTTGCCGCCGCCGCGAAACCGCGAGCCGTACACGGCATCCACCCTGGGGTCGGCAAAAGGCCTAAGCATTGCCGGGTAGTCGTCCGGGCTGTATTCGAGGTCCGCATCTTGGATGACAACCACGTCGCCGGAGGCGTGTGACAATCCGGTTCGGACCGCCGCTCCCTTGCCCCGGTTGACCGGGTGCGAAATGACCCGGATTCCCGGAATCCGGTTCAGCACCGAAAGAGTATTGTCGCTCGAGTGGTCGTCGACGGTGATTATCTCCTTGTCGACCGGTACCGCCTTGACCCGTTCGACCAGTTCGGTTACCGATGACTCCTCATTGTAGACCGGGATGACCACGCTCAACGTCATGCCACTTCGGCGCGATGTTCCGTCCTGTCGGGGCCGCTGCGGCTGGCGAAGGACGAAGGACGATGAACGACGTCACTAATCTGTACCCACGCATTGCCGTCGGCGCACGATGCGGCAAGGGCGGAGACGCAACGAATCACCGCCAGACCCAATCGGCCGTTGCTCAGCGGCTGTCTTCGAGTCCGGCAGCACTCGATGAAGTCAAGGCACTGCCGGCCGAGGGGCGAATGGCGGATGGCGACTGGCGATTGGCGATCGGCGGACGTCGGGTTTGCCGGCTCGGCCAGTTCCTCTGCCCCGGCGACCTCGAATCGACGGAGGTGAGGCGGTTTGCACCACTGAGCGCGACCGCGGAGCAGCGCGTCCATTTGGAACCGGACTTCGTACCTGACGCCGTCTTCACTTGACCGCGCACGTGCCGCCACCGGACTCCCGAAAAGGAGAGCCGCCAGAGCGATGTCGTGCGGGCAGAGGTCGAAGAGAATTGACGATTGACGATTGGCGACTGGCGATTGTCCGGTTGACGGGCCGGACGAAGTTCGTTCGGCCCTGGCGCGGCGGTCCGCGACACGGGGGAGAGAGTCCAGCCGAATTCTGAACGACTCGATGTCGACAGCGTAGACAGCGGTGTGACCGACTGCGAGCACGCCGTTGTTGTCCTCGGCCTGCCGGACGAGTGTCTCGGCCTCGGATACTGCCAGCGTCATCGGCTTCTCCACCAGCACGTCGCTGCCGGCCGCAAGTGCGGCCGAGGCCAGACGGCAATGGGTACGGTCTGGGGTGGCTATGACCAATGCCTTGACTGCGGGGTCGGAGAGCAGTTCGTCGGCTGACTCGTGGACGGCGATGCCGGTTTCACCAGCAATCCGGGCGCGGGTAGCTGCGTCCGCGTCGGCGGCAGCCACGAGCCGGCACTCGGGCAAGGCGAGCAGGGTTTTCAGATAGTTCCTGCCCCAGCGGCCCAGGCCGACGAGCCCGATGCCCAGCGGTTTCATCGGTCCTGGTAACGGCCCCGGGTGCCGGACAACTCAGAGCGCAGAACTTCCAGACATTCTGATTTCCGGTTTCTGGTATCTGACTTCGGCATTATTCGGACTGCCCGCGTCTGAACCACGCGATAGTCCGCGCCAGTCCTTCTTCGAGTCTCACCTTCGGCTGCCACTCGAGCAGTTTCCGGGCGCGACGAATGTCGGGCTTGCGGCGCTTCGGGTCGTCCTCGGGCAGCGGCTCGAATCTCACGGGGCTCCGGGAGCCGGTCAGCTTCTTGACTACCTGGGCGAAGCGCAGGACCGTGAACTCCCGGGGATTGCCGAGGTTGACCGGCAGCGGGTCGGTGCAGGCGGCGAGCCGGAACAGCCCGTCGACCATGTCGGAAACGTAGCAGAAACTGCGGGTCTGGCGTCCGGTTCCGAACACGGTCAGAGGCTTGCCGGTCAAGGCCTGATGGACAAGGGTCGGGACTATCCGCCCATCGTCGAGCTTCATTCGGGGGCCGTAGGTGTTGAAGATGCGGGCGACTCTGGTCCGGAGCCCGTGCTCGCGGTGATAGGCCATGACCAGGGCTTCGCCGAAGCGCTTGGCCTCGTCGTACACCGACCGCGGGCCGACCGGGTTGACGTTGCCCCAGTAGGATTCGGGCTGGGGGTGACGCAGCGGGTCGCCGTAGACCTCGGACGTCGAGGCCTGCACGAACACCGCCTTCCTTTGGAGCGCGAGTTCGAGCAGGTTCCGGGTCCCGGTGGAGCCGACAGCGAGGGTTTCGAGCGGCATCGCCAGGTAGTCCTTGGGCGAGGCCGGTGAGGCGAGGTTGAATATCACGTCGACCCGGCCGTTTACGCTGAGCCGTCGCGCGACGTCCGCGCGCTGGAACTTGAATCCCGGCTTGTCGAGCAGGTGGCGGACGTTCCGTTTCGAGCCGGTGACGAGGCTATCCAGGCACAGGACCTCGAAGTCGCGTGCGAGCAGGTAGTCGCAGAGGTGTGAGCCGATGAACCCGGCTCCACCCGCGACCAGGGCCCTCACCTGCCGACCCCGATGTAGGTGAATCCGAGCTTCTCGACTTCGCTGCGCTCGAAGAGGTTGCGGCCGTCGCAGATAATCGGCAGCCGCATCCGTTGCTTGAGAGCGGCCAGGTCGAGCTTGCCGAACTCCGGCCACTCGGTGATGACCGCCAGCACGTCGGCCTCGTCGGCCACATCTTCGGCGCACGAGCAATAGCTGATTCCGGGCAGCAGGGGACGCGCTCGCTCCATTGATTGCGGGTCATATGCCCTGACCTTCGCGCCTTCGCGCACGAGCGCGTTGATGATGTCAATTGACGGGGCAAAGCGCATGTCGTCGGTATTGGGCTTGAACGCGAGGCCGAGCACCCCCACGTTCTTGTCGCGCAGGTTCCACAGCACGGTTTGAATCTTGCGTACGAACCGGGACTTCATGTCATCGTTGATTGCCTCGACTTCTTTGAGCAGGCGGAAGTCGTAGCCCAGGTCTTTGGCGATGGCGATGAACGCGCTCAAGTCCTTGGGGAAGCAGAACCCGCCGTACCCGATGCCGGCCTCAAGAAACGCGGGCCCGATGCGCTTGTCCATGCCGATGCCGCCGCAGACCTTCCTGATGTCCGCGCCGGACGCCTCACAGACGATGGACAGGGCGTTGGCGAAGGATATCTTCATCGAGAGGAACGCGTTCGACGCGTGCTTAATCAGCTCGGCCGATGCCAGGTCGGTGAAGACTATCGGTGCGTCAATCGGGGCGTAGATCTCCTTCATCAATTCCCGGGCGCGCTCCGACTCGATCCCGACCACGATCCGGTCCGGGTGGAGAAAGTCGCCGACCGCCGAGCCCTCGCGCAGGAACTCAGGGTTCGATGCAACGTCGAACGGCGTGCCGGCCTTGTTGTACCGTTCGAGGGTCGTGCGCACCCACTTGCCGGTCTGGACCGGCACGGTCGACTTCTCGACGATTAGCTTGTAGTCCTCGCTGCTGGCGGCGATGTCGCGGGCCACGACTTCGACGTAGGTCAGGTCGGGCTGGCCGTTCTCGCGGGGCGGAGTGCCGACCGCGATGAACACGGCCTTGCTTTCGCGAACTGCTGCCCGGATGTCGGTCGTGAACCGGAGCCGATTCGCTGCCCGTGCTTCAGCGATGATTTCCGGCAGGCCGGGCTCGTAGATTGGCACTTCACCGCGGTTCAGGATTTCGATTCGCTTGACGTCGTTGTCCACGCAAATTACGTCATGACCGATCTTTGCCAGACACGCGCCGCTGGTGAGACCGACGTAACCCGAGCCGATCATCGCAATTTTCATGGCGCTACTATACCGGTAGAGGCGGTTCAGTCAAGCAAGGGCGGGAACCCTAAACCCGACATTGAGTCACAGGATCGACTGGATTTCGCGCCCGACGGCCTGATTCGGCAGTCGGTAGTTGTCTGGTAGACCTGAGAGTACGGGCGTGTTCTCAGAACTGGGCGTCTGAATGCCTCTGAGTGCGAGCGGGGCGGACCGGATTGTCTCCGGTGAGGTAGTCCTTCCCAGTTGTCGGCCCCCAGTTATTGGTCAGGGCTTAGCCCGGTGCCGGCAGTAGCGCCAGCCGCTGGCGCACCGTCTTGAACAACTCGAAGTGGCTCTCCTGCACCCGCAGGATGAGCTGGCGCCCATGCCGCACCACCTTGCCCGCAATCTGTATCAGCCGCCAACGCAGGCTCGCAATCGTCCGCCTCACCCAGTCGCCACCCAGCAGCAGTCGCTTCACCGCCGTCGTCAGGTTATAGCTCAGCACCCCAATCTCAAAGTAGACCGCGTCCGCCGCAAGGCTCCGACACGGCGCATAGTCCATGCCAAACCCGCTCTTCAACTCCTTGTTGTAGTTCTCCGCATCCCCGCGACCGTTGTGAAACCAGATGACTTCATGGGGCTTTCGCTCATCATCACTGGTCGCAATCACGTGGTAGCAGTATGGCTGATGGCGAAACAGGTCCGGCTTCGGATTGGGCCAGCGCAGCACAATCAGGGTGAATGCCTTCTCCGTCTCCTCCATGCAGTGCGTCGCCGTCTTGTACCACCGGTCGGTCGCCTTGCCGTCCGGACGAAAGAGCCGCTTCCAGCCGCCCCGCCGGTTGAGGCTTTTGATTATCTTCACTACCGCCGTATCC
>Ga0208046_1000020_pt1 | contig 29279 bp, 26 predicted proteins | sample PL_2010_300m_FD_184161 | JGI IMG/M metagenome (GOLD analysis project Ga0208046, IMG submission 184161) | Freshwater microbial communities from Powell Lake, British Columbia, Canada to study Microbial Dark Matter (Phase II) - PL_2010_300m... | ecosystem: Environmental > Aquatic > Freshwater >... | reverse complement strand
GCCAGATGATGGCCGACGCGAGCAGCGGTATGACTACCGCCGTTCGCATCGCCACGACCGAGAGGGCCAGCCCGGCTGCCCGTATGGCGCGTGTCCAGATGAGTAGGCCGGCAACGAAGAGGACGCCGGTGCCCGCGGCGAGGAGCGCGGCCTGATTCGAGATGCGAGTCTGGCCGAGCGCGACCGAGGCAAAGAAACCGATGACGGCCGCGACCGCGTAGTTGGTGCGGATAAGAGGCAGGCGCTCGAGCGACCGTGCGTCTGCGCGTTTTAGCACGAGGCCCATCCCGACTGCGGATGTGACTTTGAGCAGGAGGTAGAGCACGGGGAAGTATCCGCGCCGAGGCGGGCGCGTCAAGCGCGGGAAGGTCGACCAGGAACCGGAGACGGAGTCTACCACTAAGGCACAAAGATGAAAGGATGAAACAGGAAGGGATGAAACCGGAAAGGCCGACCCAGGAAAGTCGAGACCGGTGCTCATCCTTCACATCGTTGGCGTTCTTGGCGTACTTGGCGGTATTATTCCAGATTCCGGCCGGCCAGCTTGCATGCCGTCCGGGTTCGGGTATATTGGGCGCGTGATTTCTGCTGGTGTGCTCAGGCAGGCGGCGCGCTTCCATGGTCACCTCGGGCCGTGGCTGGTGCTCGGCCTTAAGGCCGGAACGCATGCGCGGCGGAAACTGGCGGCCTCGCCATTCGAGCTAAACGCGCGCGTCTTCTGCCCGGCGGGCACGCCTTATACCTGTTTCGTTGACGGAATCCAGTTCAGTTCGGGCTGCACGATGGGCAAGGGGAATATCAGCCACAATCGTGCGCTCGGGTGCCGGGTTGAGTTCACGCGAACCGGAGACGGGAACGAAGTCCACCACAAAGACACAAAGTCACAAAGAGGACCAGGAACCATGTTGCGGCTTGCGGTGCGGCCCGAGGTATGGGACGAACTCCATTCGCGGCCCTGCAAAGGGATGGCCGGCGCGGCGCGGCTGGGCCGCGAGTTTGCCCGTCGGCCGATGAACGAACTCTTCGCCCAGTGAGCCGCATTGACCTGATAGGGTTCCCCGTGCCAACGGCGACCTTCTTTCCTGTGTCAAACTAGCTGCATGCGCTGGCTGAAGAACCTGGTCAGGGAGTGGGCGCCGGTGATAGTCGCGGTCCTGCTCATCCGTTCGTTCGTGGTCGAGGCTTTCATGGTGCCGACCGGCTCGATGCTCAACACGATTCTCATCGGCGACATGATGCTCGTGAACAAGTTCGTCTACGGCGCGAAGGTGCCGTTCACCGACAGGACCATCATTCCGGTTTCGAGCCCGAAACGTGGCGACATCATCATCTTCCGTTTCCCGCTGGACCCCGACGTCCCCGAGGGAGCCAGCCGGATTTTCCCGGCGAAGCTGCCGCTGCTGCCTTTGTTCTGGAGCAAGACCAAGGGTTTCTTCCAGTGGTACACGCCGCTGGCGCTAATCAAGCGCTGCGTGGCCGTGGCCGGTGACACGGTCGAGTATCGAAGCAAACAGCTCTATGTGAACGGTCAGTTGCAGGAAGAACCCTATGCGCGGCACACGGATGCGAGAATGTTGGGGGGGCTGCCCGGACTCAACGACTTCCAGCGGCGATGGGAAGAGCGCAGTTTCTTCCGCACCGAGCTATCGCCCTACGTTCGGGACCAGTTCGGCCCGGTCGTGGTTCCGCCGGGGTGCATCTTCGTGATGGGTGACAACCGGGACAATTCCGAGGACGCGCGGTTCTTCGGGCCGTTGGAACTGCGCCACGTTCGCGGCAAGCCACTGGTCATCTACATGTCAACGGCCGCGGCCGGATATCCCATCAATATCCCCAAGATGGTGCTCTCGCCTTGGGCAGTCCGGCTCAACCGCATCGGCCGCCTCGTGCGCTAGCGCCGGCCCCGGAATAGAACCGCCAAGAACGCCAAGACCGCCAAGGTTCGGCGAAGACCAACCGCGGATGACCCTTCCCGCATCCCAGTTCTGCATTCTGGCGCGTGCTCCATGACCCAATCGGGCGAGACCCCTCCATCGACGTCGGGGTGACACTACGTGTCATCTGCGCAATCTGTGTAATCTGTGAGCTTTCTCCTTCGGGTCCGGGCTCGGTTGCTTGACCTTCGGCTCTGCCCCTCGTATACTGGCCTCCTGTGCAGACAATCGACAAAGGTCTGACGCCGTGAGGGGCGGCCTCCGCTGGTTGCGCAACGTCGGCCGCGAGTGGACGCCGGTCATCGTCGCGGTCCTGCTGATCCGCTCGTTCGTGGTCGAGGCGTTCATGGTGCCGACCGGATCGATGCTCAACACGATTCTCATCGGCGACTTCATGCTCGTGAACAAGTTCGTATACGGGGTGAAGCTGCCGTTCACCGACAAGACCATTATCCCGGTCTCGAACCCGAAGCGCGGGGACGTCATGGTGTTTCGGTTCCCGGTCGACACCGATGACCCGCAGCCGCCGGAACGCTACTCCAGGCTGTTTCCTCGCTGGCTGCCGTTGCTGCCGGTGTTCTGGGACAACCAGGCGCACTTCTTCACGTGGTACGTTCCGCGCAACTTCATCAAGCGCTGCATCGCCGTGGCCGGCGACACGGTCGAGTGCCGGGACAAGCAGCTATACATCAACGGCCGGCAGCAGACCGAGCCGTACGTGATGCACACGGACTCGCGGATGCTGCCCGGGTTTGAGCCGGCACCCGCGCAAGCCGCACTCCAGAAAGCCTGGGAGGAGCGGCGGTTCTACCAGTCCGAGTACTCGCCGTACGTGCGCGACCGGTTCGGTCCGGTGGTGGTGCCGGCCGGGCACGTCTTCGCGATGGGCGACAACCGCGACAACTCCGAGGACGGCCGGTTCTGGGGGCCGCTCGACCTGCGCAACCTGCGCGGGAAACCGCTGGTACTCTACTTCTCGTCGGATGCGGCGCCGAACATCGCCCGCATCATCATCTCGCCGTGGGCCGTCCGTTTCAACCGCATCGGCCGGATCATCAGGTAATTCCGTCCTGCGGGACGTCGCGCGTCGCTGGTTGACACCTCGGCGATTCTGAGCTACATTCGGTCAAGATGGGCGTGACTCTCAGGCGATTCTCCCTCATTCTGCTCGCGGCGCTGGCATTGTCCGGATGCGGCCACCACCCGCGCAAGGTCGAGCCCTGGGTCTGGCCCGGGGCCAATCGGTTCAATACGTTTCTCTTCGCCCAGGCCGGAACCCGGCCGTCACCGGAACTGCGCTATGTTGAAGCGTGGGACGCAGAGTGGTTTGACGTGCCGGCGATGGAGCCGATCCCGGCAATCGCGCACGCCGAGCATCGGCCACTGGTCCGCGACTTCGACCGCGATGGCCGGCTCGAAATCATAATCACTCCGCTCAGCTCCCCGCCCTGTCCGATACTGAACGCCGACGGAGTGCCCCATTCCGGCCGGGCTCGGGACGGAACCGACTGGGACCGAATCAAGAGCGACTCGGCGCGTATCGTCGCCGACGATAGCGCCGGTTGGGTGCTGCTGCCGGAATCGAGCCGGTCACAGCCGATTTCCAGTCAGAGTACCGTTCGAGTCAACCGGCGGTTGGTCACGCTCACGGTCGTGCTCGAGCCGGGGCCGACTTTCCCCGGGCGGATGCTCGAATGCCGTGACGGTGCAACCGGCCGGCTGGAATGGCGGTACGAGTTCGGGGCGCGGCCGGACCTGATGGCGGTAGCGGACCTGGACTCGGACGGCAGAGAAGAACTGCTGTTCGCGACCTATGGCGAAGAGAACGGCGCGGTCGCGAACGGCACTCAAGACCGCGATTCGAGCTACTGCGTGGCCCTGCGCGATGACGGCACGCGGCTCTGGCAGCGCGGTTTCGGCGCGCACCCGTTCTCCGGCTGCCTGGCCGGGGTGGCGGACCTGAACCGGGACGGGAAACCGGAGGTGTTCGTCGCCGGCTACACGTGGCAGAACGACTCGGGCGGGCTCGCGGTGCTCGAGGGCGCTACCGGCCGGGTGATTACCGCGTCGCCGGGCCCGGATTCGACGCCGGTGTCGCACGTCTCGGTCGGCTGCGCTGACGTTGACGCGGACGGTACGATGGAACTGGCGGTCGCGGTTTCCGGCCGCAAGTCCGAGGTGCTGTTGTACCGGCTGGAGGGGAACCGGCTCGCCCCGGTCGCGCGCCGCACGCTCAGCCAGACCACGGACCCGGGCGTGACCTGCGAAAGCCGGCTGCACGGCATCTGCGACCTTGACGGGGACGGGAGATGCGAACTCGTGGTCTCGCGCTGCCGGAAGCGGCTGATTTGTCCGGACCCGATGTTTTACCCTTCGAAGTACGATTCGTGCGGCCTGTTGGTGCTGGACGCCTCGCTTCAGAGCCGGCAGGAAATCCCGCTGCCGGTGCGGTGCCAGGACGTGACGCTCGGCGACGTGATGCCGGGCGGCAACATCGAGATGCTGGTCGTCACCGACCGGCTCAGCCTCTACTCGACCGAAGCCAACTAGCGGGCGACGTCCGGCGACAAGACCCGAAGTCCAAGGTCACAGACCCAGTACCACGAGTCCTTTCCTCGCCCATTCCGGCATCCCCTGCGGTCCAGATACCGCGCTACCGCGACAGCTTGACGAGGATGCGGCCCGTTTCCACCAGCAGCTCGAGGCCGTCTTTCATTCCCCTCAGGTTGTCTGCATCCCGACGGGCAAGCACGATATCAGTGCCTAGCTTGCCCCGTACCTCCTTGACCGCGAGCACCAGTGGTTGTTCGAACTCGGGACGGGCGAGAACCTGGGCGAGCGTGCCTACGTACTGCACAGCGTAGGTCCCGGCGGTGCCCGCGTACAATAGGTACTCTCGAGGGTCGAGCAGCAGGGCGCCGCTGTCGTCGTAGAGCTTCGGAAACAGCGCCGGCTTGAGGCCGACACCGCCGCCGTCGAACACGAGACCGGAATACTGACGGAGGAATTCGTGCGCCGGCAGGGAGAGACCGCCGCTGCCGACGTCACGCGACACCGGGCCGGAAGCAGGTAGCGGCGCCAGAGCATTAGCAACCCCGGCTTCGCCATAGAGGTCGCATTCGAGTGCAATCTCGACCGTGCCACCGAGGGAATCATACCTGGCCGGACTGCGCAGTCGCGCGCCCTTGACGAGGCCTTCGATGCGCTGGTACACGGAGTCATGTTCGGCCATGAAGTCCTGGACCCGGGTGTCGGAGTCGACCCGAACGCCCTTGACGATTTCTAGCAGGTTGCGCTGGGCGACAATCGTGGCGGCCCGCTCGGCCATCTGCCACGCCAGGTCCCGGTTCGAGTTGCCCGGGTCAAGCACACCGGTGCCGCGGGCGCGGACGGTCTTGCCGGACCAGTCGATCGCGCCGCCGGGCAAGAGTTCCTCGACCTGACCCGGCGCGGAAATCGGGCCGACCGGCGTCGGCAGTTCGAACGGCGTTTCGACCGCTGGAGGCGGCTCGGTGCGGACGACCGGCGCGGGTCTGACCGTGACGGAGGCCGCGCAGCCGACAGTCAGGAGAAAACCCAGGCACAAGACCACGTACCACAACTGCTGAACGCCGGAATCCTGCTGCTTGCTCTCGCCTTCATCCTGCGGTTTCACTGTGCACTTCCTTTCTTGAGGGATAGCGGCGCCGAGGCTGGCTTCATCTGCGCGCCTCGCCTTGAGGCAGAGGCCGGGTGAGTCGCGGTTCGCCGCTCATCTCTATTCCTTCATCCTGGACGCTTCTTCTTCCTGGTCGCTGCCCGCAACTGGATCCCGACCCCGATGAGCGTGAGGACGAGCCAGCAGGCAATCATAACGCCGTAATTGGCTGGCGGCGTTCGGGCGCCGGCAGAAACGTGATGCCATCCGAGCAGCTTGAACGCACCGAGCACGATTCCCCATGCTCCGGCAAAGGCCGACAGGATTGAGACCAACGGCCGTTCGAGCAGCAGGGTCAGGATGCCGCCGGCGAGTGCGGCAAGCACGCGGGCCAGCAGCGGGTAGTGCCAGCCGGTCGCGGCAACAATGACGCCAGCGACAAGCATGCCCGCGCCCGCGCCGAGCAGGAAAACGCCGAACTTGTAGAGCACCGTCGCGAGGACCGCGCCGAGTATGCCGCAGACGATGCCGAGTACGATCGTCAGGACCTGGCTCGTGCCGGGTATGAGCCCGGCGATTGTCAATCCAAGCGCGAGTCCGACCGCGAAACCTGCCAGCCCGAGCGTGAGGCGCAGCAGTCGATAGCCGAAGAAGCATACGACGAAACCCGCAATCAGCAGCAGGACAGGCGAGACGGTCGAGATTACGTTCATGTACACCCCGTTTCCCACTTCAGACGTCCACCATCTCTGGTCGTCGCCGCGCCAGCCAGCCGACCACCAGTGCGGCAAGAAACGCAAAGACGAGTGGGTCGGTGACGAATCGGAACCGGTTGTTCTCGCCGACTTCGGCAGCGTTCGCCACCAGGGTGACCCACGCGACGTTGTACCAGATGAAGACAAGTGATGAGCGATGAGTGATGAGTGATGAGCGGCGGAACAGAAGAAAGACGCCCAGGACGACGACAAGGGCATATGCGATGATGAGGAACCAGCCGGTGTTGAGGAAGGCCTGGCAATAGTGAAGCGAAGGCCGGGTCTGGCGCAGGCCGGGATCATGATGGTAGCTGAACCGACCATTCAAAGCGATACTCGCGAACCGGACGAGCCCCTTGATGTGCGCGACGTTGTTATCGAGGAACAGGTACGCGCTCGCGGGCATGAAGTAGAGGAGATATGATTCGGCGAGGCCGCGCAGGTATGCAGTCGGGCGCGCCGCGAGAATCCGGAACGCATCGCGGCCATATTGCCGAGAAACCGCGATGAAGTGAGAGTTGTTGAAGTTCGGGATGCCGGAAGGTTTCATTTCCTGGTCGAGGACCGGGATTCCGGTCGGCCCCGGCTTCGGTGTCGCGCCGTAGTATCTGTCCGGGTCGCTGAACGGCGGGACCAGCGAGACCGCCGAGATCGTGCCGCTGTCGTGCAAGGCCCTGCGTTCAGTCACGGTCAGCATGCTGTTGGTCATCTTGGAGAGGTTCATGCCGGACCACGTGCTGCCGGTGAACTCGCCAACCTGGACGAGGTTCTTGCCGTACCAGAGCCCGACCACCAGCAACGGCACCGCGGACGCGGCCAGCACCTTGCGCCAGTCCCTGCGTCGAAGCAGCACCAGCGCAAGCATGAGCCCAAGCACCCAGACAAGGTGGAAGAGACTCCAGGCTAGGGCGAGCAGCGCCGCGCAAGCGAACAACAACAGTGCGTCAAGGAACCGTCCCCGCCGGGCGAACCGCTGCCAGAAGAGGGCGGCGAGCAGCAACAGAACGGTCAAAGGATAGGTGTAGAACAGCCAGTTCTCATAGAGCACGCAGGCCGGACTGGCGACATAGAGTGCGGTCAGCACCGCGTTCGGCGTATCCGGCATCCCCAGTTCCTTGAGAAGCAGGAACATCGCTGCCGTGAATGAGAGACCGAGGAAGACATAGCAGACGGCGAAGACAGCCGTCTCGTGCGCGGAGAACAGGTTGACGACGAATCCGAGAAAGACATTGAAGGCCGGGGGCTGGCTGTGGAGATACCAGAGGCTCTGTCCGAGATTGGTTCTCAGCAGAGTCGGGTCAATGTACTGCCAGAACCAGGGCAGGGATGACGCGTCGAATCGCACGCCCGCGAGGTGGTAGCCGATGCGCGAGAGAACGAAAACTGCGATGACCGCGAGAAGCGGCCATGCTTTCTGCCGCGTTGAGCGTATGGCGTCCTGTGTCAAGCGTGTCGCGTCGGACGTCCGGCGTTTCTTCACAGCGCCTGAGCATATTGGCCGAGCCGGTTAAGTCAAGTCGGTGGCACTCGCGACACCGGCAGAGCCGGGCCGCGCGGATCGGTCGCAGGCTCCCCGCCTGTCAGCCTGAAACGGTCGTCGATTCCCGACGTCTAACGGTTTAGATGCAGGTGTTTGCCAAGGAGGTGCGATTGTGGCGAGAAACCTGATGGCTTGGGATCCGTTCCGTGAAATGAGCCCGATGAGGGAGGACATGGAACGAATCTTCGATTCGATGCTTGGCCGCCATCAGCGAGAGCGCGAGCAGGTACTTTGGGCGCCCGCGATCGACGTGGAAGAGACAAGCGAAGCGATGATCATCCGCGCCGAACTACCCGGAATGAAGCGGGAAGAAATCAAGGTTAGAGTGGCGGATGATACGGTGACCATCAGCGGCGAACGGAAGTACGAAACCAAGCAGAAGGACCGGACGTTTCACCGGGTCGAGCGCGCGTACGGTTCATTCCAGCGCACGATTGTGCTGCCGGTGAGCGTGCAGGGCGACAAAGCCGTGGCCAGCTGTAAGTCCGGAGTGCTGGAACTGGTCTTGCCCAAGGCCGAGAAGGTCAAGGCGCGCGAGGTAACGGTCGAAAGCAAAGACTGACCCCGTTCTGCGGTGGTGATGGCCCGCTTGACGCGGGCCGTTTCCATTGCATGGCTTGACCGAATGCCGAATTCCTGGTTAAATATCCACAAGGTGATTCGGCGGAGCCTTGTCGAGTCAAGACACATCCACTACGCATAGAAAGAAAGGACGATTAGCGTGATTTGCCCCGCTTGTGGTTCGCGTAACCCCCGCACGGCGCGGGTTTGCGGAACGTGCGGGACCGTAGTGTCGGAGGTGCCAAAGGCACAGTTCAGGTACGAGCGCACTCTCCTGGAAGGAAGGCAGACTCCAGTCCAGCACGAGACGAGGACGTTGGGCATCATCAGCCTCGCCCTCGGCCTCGCATCGCTCACGCCGGCAACGTTCGTCGCCGGCATACCGGCAATCATAGTGTCCATGATTGCGCTGAAGCGGCCCCGGCCCGGTCGCTGGATGGCCTACGTCGGCCTCGTAACCGGCGCGTGCGGCACCTTGATACTCACGTTTGCCATGCTGCTGCCGCTTATCGCTTGGCAGCGTGAGCTTCACCGGGTTGCGGTCGTGAAGCGGAACATGCAGGCCTACCGGGCCGCGTTGGATGACTACGCGTTTGCGAATGAGGGGCGCTACCCGAAATCGGTCATATCCTGGGAGAAGGAGGACGAAGACGGGATGGTGCTACACTTCAAGGCCGACAACGGGCTCCTGACCAGCATTCCCTTCAACCCCTACACCCGCCAGCGCTATCGCAAGGGCATGGACTTCTTCTACCAACCCGAAGACCTCGCCGAGACCGAGCTGAACGCGGTGACCGACCGTACCGATCCCCGGTGTCCGTTTGTCGGACTGGCAGCGCCCCGCGGCATGCCGGGTACGATTGCGATACTCGGCTGGGCTACCCCCGAGGACCGCAGCTCGCCCATCGAGTACGCCATCGTTGGCTACGGCCGGAATACAACTGAGCCGCTGGCCGGCCGCAGGGGTCGTGTATTCTTCGCCCTGCACAACTGAAACATGAGGGGTCAGTCCCGGCGCTCCCACCGGGATTTGACAATCGGTATCAGCCGCCTATTCTGTCCCGCTACTCGAAAGGAGAAGCCAAAATGAAGACGGTGTTAACATTGACCGCGGTCTGTGTGATCCTCGCCGGTGTGTTCTGCGCCCGGAAAACCGGTACGCAGACGTCCGCGGCGACCGCCAAGTGGCCGAAGGAGGCGCTGAGTCCGTTGACCGAAGATGAACTGGCCCAACTAGTCAAAGCCCTGCCGGCGCTCAACGGGGCGCTGAAGGCCGCGGACTGGAAGAATACCGCCAAGGCGAGTGATAGTCGGATGGCGACGTTGACTATCCTTGTCGAAGGCATGAAGGTACCGGGCATCAACGATTCGCTGAAGCCCTATGGCGGTTGGGCCAAGATACGCCCGACCCTGTACAAGGTGTTCGCCGCAACGGCCGCGCTTGTCATCGACCGAGCATCGCCCGACATGATTGCTAGGGTAAAGGAGGACACCAGCGTGGCTGCCAAGCAGAGCATGGAGGACTACGAATTCTTCAAGACTGCCTGTACACAGGTGCCGCAAGCGAACAAGCAACTGGTGACCAAGTACCAGGACCAACTGCAGCCGCTGGGGTCACTTGGCCGCAAGCCGCAAGCTCCAAAATGACGTCGTGGAGCAGGCTAAGCCTGCTCCGTTTGTCGCTGCGCCATGCTCAGAACACTGGCAACAGACCATTGTGGATAGTGTCTGATAGTTTGTAGATATCGAGTCCACTGTGTCTCTACTGCAACCCCCTCGGCCGGCGCGAAGTCTATGATGTAGTATCTTCACGCAACCCGAAAGGAGCCTCAATCTATGGAAGAACTGAAAGACGACATCAAGCGAGTCCATGAGGAGATCGAACGCGAGAGCCTTTTCGTCCAGGCGATAACCGGCGAGGTGGCAAAGGTAATCGTCGGCCAGAAGTATCTGGTCGACCGTTTGCTGGTCGGGTTGCTGGCGAACGGGCACGTCCTTATCGAAGGCGTGCCGGGCTTGGCCAAGACCTATGCGGTGAAAACGCTGGCCCGGGCGATCGCCACGAAGTTCCATCGGATTCAATTCACGCCTGACCTGCTTCCGGCCGACATCATCGGAACCCAGATATACAACCAGCGCACCGGCGAGTTCACCGTGCACAAGGGCCCGGTGTTCGCGAACCTCGTGCTGGCCGACGAAATCAACCGCGCCCCGCCCAAGGTGCAGAGCGCGCTGCTGGAGGCGATGCAGGAACGGCAGGTCACCATTGGCGACGACACATTCAAGATGGACGACCCGTTCCTGGTGCTCGCGACCCAGAACCCGATTGAGCAGGAAGGCACCTACCCGCTGCCTGAGGCGCAGACCGACCGGTTCCTGCTGAAGCTGAGGGTTGGCTACCCGAGCAAGGAAGAGGAGAAGCAGATTGTCGACCGGATGACCACCGGCGTCGAGCCAACTGCATCCCCGGTGGTCGAACCGGCCGCGATCATTCGCGCCCGGGCGCTCTGCACGCGCATCTACGTTGACGAGAAGCTGAAGGACTACATTCTGAACATCGTCTTCGCTACCCGGCAGCCGAAAGAGCACAATCTCGCCGATCTGGCTCCGCTGCTCCGGTACGGTGCTTCGCCCCGCGCCTCTATCTACCTGCTGACCGCGGCCCGGGCGATGGCGTTCCTGCGCCGGCGCGGGTTCGTGATTCCTGAAGATATCAAGGAGCTGGCGCCGGACGTACTCCGGCATCGCCTGATACTGAGTTACGAGGCCGAGGCCGAGGAACTGACCACCGACGACGTCGTGAAGCGAGTGCTTGAGGGTGTCGAAGTTCCGTGAGTCCCGGCCCGCGTACAACACCTAAGAAGACCGGCCGCGCCGAGAAGCGGCCGGATACCGCCGGTCGTTCGCACATCCGCCAGATAGAGATCCGCACGCGGCGGCTGGTCAACACCCTTTTCTCCGGCGACTACAAATCGTCGTTCAAGGGCCGGGGCATCGAGTTCCTCGATGTGCGCGAGTACCTGCCCGGTGATGACGTGCGGACGATAGATTGGAGCGTGACCGCGCGGTTCGGCCGGCCGTACGTTAAGAAATACGCGGAAGAGCGCGAACTGGTTCTCATCCTGCTGGTAGACGCGTCGGGTTCGGACCGGTTCGGCACGAAGCGGCTGTTCAAGCTCGAGCAGGCGGCTCAGGTCGCGGCGACGCTTGCCTTCTCCGCTATCCGCAACAACGACAAGGTCGGGCTGGTCTTCTTCACCGACCGCATCGAGAAGTACGTACCGCCGAAGAAGGGCCGGGTCCACGTGCTCCGGCTGATTCGCGACATCCTCTACTTCGAGCCGGAACGCCGCGGCACGGACGCGGCTCAGGCGCTTGAGTTCCTCATGCACGTCCTCAAGCGCCGGGCGATTGTTTTCCTCATTTCCGACCTGATAGGAGATTCGTACCGGCCCGAGACAATCCGGCAGCCACTCGGCATCGTCGCGCGCAAGCACGATCTGGTCGTGGTCTCGGTGAGCGACCCGGCCGAGAAAGAGCTGCCCAAACTGGGACTCGTCGAGATGGAGGACGCCGAGACGGGCGAGCTCGCGACAGTGGACACGTCCGACCCGGTGCTCCGGAAGCGATTTGCCGCGTCCCAGGCTGCCCGGCAGGATGCGGCGGAGCGGTTGTTCCGGCAGCTCGGGGTCGACCACATACCGGTCTCGACCGCCGAGGATTTCACCAAGAAGTTGCACCAGTTCTTCCAGAAACGAGCACGAAGATACAGGTGAACCTTCCTTTTCTGTCATTCCGAGCGCGGCGCTGTGCGCCGAGTCGAGGAATCTCGCCGGAGAGACCCCTCGACTCCGTCCGGTCGCTCGGGGTGACGGCACTGTTGCTGTTGGCCGTGGTTGCGACAGCGCAGTCTGCGGCGCCAGATTCGGCGGCAGCGCCGGATACGGTTGCCCGCGATACCGCTCCTGCCTACCGCATCGTCTCGGGCGGGCCGGTTTCGGTGAGCGCGAAGCTCCTGCCCCGGACGAAGCGGGAACTGACCGTCGGTGACCGGTTCAAGGTGGAACTGGTGGTCAAGCACCACCGCGACACCAAAGTCGGCGAGGCGTTTGCCCCGAGCCTCGACCCGTTCATGATTCTCGACAAGAAGAGCGTCACCCGCTATGCCGGCGACACGATTGTCGACGTCCACACTTTGACGATGGCCGCGCTCGCGACCGGCGAACCGAAGATACCGCCGTTCATCGTACCCTACCCGGCGGAAGGCGAGGTCCGGGCCGCGGCCTCGGACTCGATACCGGTGAAGGTCGCCAGCACGATGCCCAAGGACATGAAGGACATCAACGACCTGAAGCCGCAGATACAGTACCCGAACCTGCTGCCCATATGGATCATGCTCGGGATTATCGGTGCGGCCGGGCTCGGTTACGCGGGCTGGCGTCTGTACCGTCGCTACCGCCGGATATTGCTCTACGGCGCGCCGCTGCCCGACCCGTGGGAAGAAGCGCTGGCCGCGCTCGACCGAGTGCCGGCCGACAACTGGCTTTCGTCCGGCCATTTCAAGCGCTACTACTACACGGTTTCAGAGATCCTCAAGCGCTACCTGACTCGCCGGTTCGGGTTCCCGGCCTTGGACCAGACCACGACCGAAATCGTGCGCGCCATGAAGGTTACGAAGACACCGGAGCGCGAGGGATTCGGCGAGTTCTTCCGGCGGGCCGACATGGTGAAGTACGCCAAGTTCATTCCGCCGCTGACAGAGATGGCGAGCGTGGTTCCGACAGCGCGCGAACTGGTCAAGGCTACGACTCCGAAGCCCGAACCGGGTCCGACAACTCCGACCAGTCAGACAAGTCCGACAGCCTGATGCTATGAGATTCGCCCACCCTTGGTTCTTCCTCCTGCTGGCGCTGGTGCCGGCGTATGTCTGGTGGCAGATGGTGAAACGCCGGGCCGCGGTCGTCTACAGCGACCTCGGCTTCCTGCGCGGCGGCTCGCCCCGGGGCCGGCTAGGCCGAATCGTCGTCCACAGCCTCTACGCACTCGCGCTCGTGTTCATGATTGTCGCCCTGGCCCGGCCCCAGCGCGGGCGGCAGTTCCAGGAAGTCGAAACCCGCGGCATCGACATCATGCTCTGCCTCGACATCTCCGGTTCGATGCAGGCTGAGGACTTCTCGCCCAAGAACCGGCTGACCGTGGCCAAGGCGCGGGCCGAGGAGTTCATCGAGAAACGGAAAGGCGACCGCATCGGCCTCGTAATCTTCTCCGCGACCAGCCTGACCCAGTGCCCGTTGACCATGGACCGGCAAATCATCAACGGCCTGATTGACCGGGTCGACTTCGGCATGCTCGAAGACGGGACCGCCGTCGGCCTGGGCCTGGCCAGCGCGGTGGCGCGGCTCAAGGACTCGAAGGCCAAAGACCGGGTCATCATCCTGCTCACCGACGGCGTGAACAACACCGGCGACATCGACCCGATTACCGCGGCCCAGACCGCGGCGAGCTTCGGCATCAAGGTCTACACCATCGGCGTGGGCAGCAAGGGCATGGTGCCGTACCCGGTGAACGACCCGATGTTCGGCCGCCGCTACGTGCAGGTACAGATTGACCTCGATACCGAGACCCTGCAGAAGATTGCGGACATGACCGGCGGCCGAAGCTTCCTTGCGACCGACGCGCAGGCGCTCAAGCAGATCTACGATGAGATTGACCGGATGGAGCCGACGACGTTCAAGGTCAAGCAATACACTGTGTACAACGAGCTGGTCGGCCTCTGGCTGCTGCTCTCAGTCTTGGCCATGGGCGCGGGCGCGGCGCTCGCTACTACCATATTCCGGAGGCTGCCGTGATCAAGTGGGCCGAGCCCGTCTATCTCTGGTTCCTGCTCGCGGTGCCACTCGGGCTGGCACTGCTCATCTTCCGTGGATTGAACCGTCGTCGCGCCCTGTCCCGGGCGATTGACCCGGAGCTCGCGGACCGGCTCACGCCGTCTCTGTCCGCGGGCCTCACCATGCTCAAGGGGCTGCTCCTGCTTGGCGCGCTTGCATTCCTGCTGCTGGCCGCGGCACGACCCAAGTGGGGCGAGAGGCTTCAGCTGTACAAGGGCAAAGGGATTGACGTGGTGATTGCGCTCGACGGCTCGAAGTCGATGCTGGCCGAGGACGTGAAGCCGTCGCGGCTGGTCCGGGCCAAGACCGAGCTCGCCTCGCTGATTGACGGCCTGACCGGCAACGCGGTCGGCATTAGCGCCTTTGCCGGCGAAGCGTACGTGATGTGCCCGCTGACTGCGGACGCAGACGCGGCCAAGCTCTTCCTCGACATCATCGGCCCGGATATGATGCCGGTGCCGGGGACCGACTTCGGCAAGGCGATTGACGTTTCGCTTTCGCTCTTCAACCCCAAGGAGATGAACTACAAGGCGCTGGTGCTCGTGACCGACGGCGAGGACCTGGGCAAAAACACCGCACAGGCAATCCAGCGCGCGGTCGAGGCGCACGTGCGGATATTCCCGGTCGCGTTCGCCACCGCTGAAGGCTCGCCGATACCGGACTACGACGCGCAGGGTAACCTCAGTGCATACAAGAAGGATAAGGAAGGGCAGGTTGTGATGTCGCGGATGAACGAGCGCGTGCTGATTGTGATGGCGCAGGCGACTGGCGGCCGGTTCCTGCGGGTTGAAGGGTTCTCAAGCGAACGGCTGCTGGCCGAGCTGGACCGGATGCGCAAGAAGGACATCGGCGGCGGCCAGTTCACCGACTACGTTGAACGGTACCAATGGTTCCTGCTTGTCGCGCTCGTCCTCTTCGTCGCCGGGCTCGGCCTGAGTAACCGTCGAGGTGCGTGGATGCAAGTCAAAAGTCAAGAGGCAAAGGTCAAAGGTCAAAATGCAGAAGCGGAATAATCGCCAACGGCCGCGGGTTCGGTACTTCGTCCTTTGTACTTTGTCCTTCGTAGTTGCCGCGTATGCGGCCGATGTTGGCGGCCTGATGCGGCAGGGGAACGGCTTGTATAACCGCGGCAAGTATGATGAGGCGCTTTCGCGGTACCAGATGGCTGAGGTGCTGGAACCGGACGCGACCGCGATTCACTATAACCTCGGCAACGCGCTCTTCCGGCTTGGACGGTACCAGGACGCGGCCCGCGAGCTCGAGTTGGTGTTGATTGACAAGAAACCTGAACGCCGGGCCAACGCGATGTATAATATGGGCAACGTGGCGTTCAAAGCAGGCCAGCTTGACCCGGCAATCAAGGCGTACGCCGGCGCCCTTGCCATCAACCCGAACGACCGGCAGGCGAAGCAGAACCTTGAGTTCTGCCTCAAGAAGAAAGAAGAACAGCAGAACCAGCCGGACAGCTCGCAGCAGAACCAGCAGCAACAGCAGGACCAGCAACAACAACAGCAGCAACAACCGAAGCAGGGCATGGACAAGAACCAGGCCGAACGCGTGGTCCAGGCAGTCGAGGACAAGGAAAAGGAGCAGCAGAAGAAGCAACGGCAGGCGGGCGGGAAGCGCAAAGTCGAGCAGGATTGGTGATACGCCGAGTTTCGATCCCATGTGCCCTATGCGTCCTGTCGGTCTCCTTCCTGACCGCGTTCGCGGCTGAGCTGAACTTCTCCGCCGACGTTGACCGGACCACGGTCGGCCTTGGCGAGCAGCTACAGCTGACGGTAACAGTCGAAGGCACGAACATCGGCAGCGCGCCCCGGCCCCAGTTGCCCGCGCTTGAGGACTTCAGCCAGCTTGGCAGCACCTCGTCCCAATCCACCAGCATCTCGCTCGTCAACGGCCGGATAACCCAACAGCAGACCATCAGCTTCATCTACTTTCTGTCCGCGAAGCGGGTCGGCGACCTGACTATCCCGGCCTGCAAGCTCGACTTCAAGGGCACGACCTACGAGACCCAGCCGATTGCGATAGCGGTCACCAAAGAGGGCCAGGCCTCGCCTCCAAGCCGGCAGCAGCAACAGCAATCCCCGTTTGGTCTTCCCAGCCGTCCCCAGCCGCGCAGTTCGAGCCGGGGCAACGTACTGCTCACCGCATCAGCCGACCGGACAGCGGTCTATCAGGGCGAGCAGGTAACGGTCACGTTCGTCCTGTACACCCAGGCCCAGATTGGCGACCTTGGAATCAAGAACATGCCGGGGTTCACCGGGTTCTGGGCCGAGAAGCTCTACGACGCGAAAGAGCTGAGCTGGCGTAATGCGACGCTCGACGGCCAGCGGTACAACGCCGCGACCTTGAAGCAGGTCGCGCTCTTCCCAACCCAGACCGGAGAGCTGAAGATTGACAAGATGACCGTCTCCGGGCAAGCGGTGGTGAGCGGCGGGTTCTTCTTCGACTCGGCCGAGCCGTTCGAAGTCTCGTCCGACCCGATTACGATTCAGGCGAAGTCCCTTCCGGAGACCGGGCGGCCTTCGGACTTCAACGGCGGCGTGGGCGAATTCAGAGTTGCGGCGTCCCTGAGCCGGGACAGCTCGGTCGGCGGCGAGCCTCTGACCCTGGCGGTCGGGATTTCCGGGACCGGCAACATCGGGCTCGTTGGTGAACCCAAGCTCGGGGCGATTTCCGGGGTCAAAGTGCTGAGCCCGGAAACCAAGCAGAACACGCGGACATCCGACGGCCGGGTCGCGGGCGAGCGCACGTTCAATTACCCGCTGATACCGACCGCGGACGGCAAGTTCGTGATTCCCGAAATCACGCTGGGCTTCTTCAACCCTAAGACAGGCAGCTACTACACTCAGACGACCCCGCGTCTCGAGTTCGTCGCAATCGGCGCGACCGGCAAGACGCCATTGGCCGACGTCGAGTCCGGCGTCAAGACGCTCGGCACCGACATTCTCCACATCAAGCCGGCCTTCGGCCAGCAATCCCCATTCGCTAACCGCCAATCGCCGCTCGCCTTCCTCGGATGGTTCTTCTACCCGGCCGGGCTCGTGTTGCTGGCCTTCGGCATCGTGTTGGGCAGGCACCGCCGCAAGCTCGAGCAGGATCGGGGCTATGCGCGCCGGACACGCTCCAGCCGGCTGGTGAAGAAAGGCCTGGCCGAGGCGAGTAGACTCCTTGCGCAGGGAAACGAACGCGAGTTCCATGCCGCGCTCAACCGGGCCGTCGTTCGCTACGTCGGTGACCGATTCAACATCGAGTCTACCGGCATGACCGGCGACCAGCTTCAGGCCGAGCTTGCCGGGCGGAACGTGGACGCAGCAACGGTCTCGAATCTGCTCGACCTGATTGCCTCCTGCGACGCAGCCCGGTTCTCCCCCGGTGTGACGCGGTGTACGCCGCAGGAGACGCTGGAAAAGGCGAGGACGGTGCTGGAGAAGTTGTGAAGGCAAGGGAGCAAGGGATCGAGAGCCCGAGGGATCGAGTGGTACGGCCACGGATACTTGCCGAAGGTATGTCATTCCTAGGGAGGCGTCCTGTGCCGATTCGCTCTGCGTCCTCGCAGGTGCCATTCGATGGCTCAGCAATCTCTCAGGCGAGACCCCTCCAATCGCTTCGCTCCGTCGGGGTGACAATGCTCTGCGTTCTTGGCGTCCTTGGCGGCTCATCCTTCGCCTCACCGGCTGACCTGTTTGTCCGCGGGAATGCGGCCTATGAGGCCGGCGACTACCTGCAGGCAGTTACCCTTTACGACAGCGCGGCTGCGGGAATGACCAGCGCGGAGCTGTTCTACAATCGGGGCGACGCACGGTTCAAGCTCGGGGAAATCGGCCGCGCCATCGCCGACTACAGCCGCGCGTACGTGCTCAAACCGCACGACAAGGCCATCATCCACAACCTCGCCTTCGCGCGTCAGTTCCGGCCGGACAAAACCCTCACCATCGAGAACCCGCTGGTGCGGATGCTCAATAACGTCCTGCGCCTGCTCGATGCGGCCACGGCGCGCGTGCTGGCCGGGCTCTTCTTCTTCCTGTCCCTCGCCGGCCTCGCGCTGCTCTTCGTGCGTGGCCAACGGTTGTTCGGTTGGATTGCGCTCGGGCTGGGAGTCCTCTTTCTCTACTGCTTCATCGCCGCGGCAAGCTGGGGCGCGGTCACCAGCCCGGAACGTGCGGTCGTGGTCCAGCCCGAACTCACGCTGCGCAGTGGTCCGGGCCCGGAGTACAAAGAGATTGCGGTTGTCCACGACGGGCTCGAGGTGATGCTGCGCGAGCAGCGTCCCGGGTACGTCCTCATCCAGATTCCGGGCGGTGACGGCGGTTGGGTTGAATCCGCCTCGGTCGAATCCATCTTCGCCCGCTAGCGCGGGCCGTTCCTCAACTCCTGGCGAAAACTGACACTTAACGCGGAGCCGGTCTGCGGCGAAGCCTGGTCCGACCTCAGGCCAGGGCCGCGTGGACTCTCTTGAGTAGTTCCGGGATTGCGAGTTGCTGCGGGCACTTCGGTGCGCACTCGCCGCATTCCTTGCAGGCAGAAGCGCGGTTTGCGGGTGACATCCATGTTTGGTATACGAGCCGGGCCTGGTCTGAGCCGGGAAACATGCAGCAGTCGTTGTACAGGGAGAAGTTGCGCGGGATGGCAACGCCCGAGGGACACGGCATACAGTACTCGCAGTTCGTACACGGGATGCCGCGCAGCTTCCGGTAGGTACGCTGGACTCGCGACACAAGAGCGAGTTCGTCCTCCGACAGCGCCCCGACGCGGCTGCGGCCCGCGTAGCGGACGTTGTCCTTCACCTGCTGCATCGTGCTCATTCCAGACAGGACCATCGACACCTCGGGTTGGTGCCAGAGCCAGCGCAGCGCCCATTCGGCCGGCGCGCGCTTCACCGCGTATGAATCCCAGAGCGCCTTGATGCGCGGGGCAATGCGGCCGGCAAGGTCGCCGCCCCGCAGGGGCTCCATCACAATGACACCCAGGCCTTTCTTGGCGGCATAGCGCAGTCCGGCTCGGCCCGCCTGGTGGTGAGTGTCCACGATGTTGTATTGTATCTGGCAGGTGGTCCAGTCATAGGCGTCGACGATCGGCCGGAATGCAGCCGGGCCGTCGTGGAAGGAGAAGCCCGTGTGCCGGATGCGACCTTCGCGCATGGCCGCGTTCAGGAAGTCGAGCACGCCCAGCTGGCGAACGCGTTCGAACGATTTCGCGTTGAGCGCGTGCAGGAAGCAGAAGTCGAGGTAGTCGGTACGGAGTCGCCGTAACTGGGTCGACAGCAGCCGCCTGAAGTCCGCGGGTTTCTTTGCCATCCAGACCGGCAGCTTGGTGGTGACCATCACCTTGTCTCGGGGTAGTCCGGCGAGCGCCTTGCCCAGCACCACTTCGCTCCATCCCATGTGGTAGCCCCACGCGGAATCGAAGTAGTTCACGCCGCGCTCGAAGGCGTAGTGCATCATCCGCACCGCTTCCGGCACGTCCACTGCACAGCGGCGCTTCGAGTTCTTCCGACCGGCGACGAGCGGCAGGCGCATGCAGCCGAACCCAAGGGCCGGGACTTTGATGCGGTAGGAGCCGAGGTTTCGATACTTCACAGCGGGACGTAGATTCTACCGGCAGAGTCCAGCAAGCGCAACCCCCTTGGCCATAACTGAGAACGCCCAGGTTGTGGCAGCGCCGGACGGCCACTGCGGCCAAGTCGAATCCGCCTCAGCCGAGGCCGTTTTCTCCGGCCGGCAGCCGCGCCGGCGCCACTGCTAGCGGCCTTGACACCCGACCGGCACAAGTCCTAACATGAGAGGCAATGGAGACGGCTTCCTGCCGTGCTCTCGTGCGGGGCGGGTGCGCTGAAAACATGCAGCACCCGGCACGGGGGATGCACTCGCGCCTGCGACGGGGCGTGGCCGCCGTGGTCGTCGCTTCCGCAGTTGCCCTCTGTCTGGCCGCCGAGGGTCGGCTGACGACCGGCAGCTATCACGCAAAGACATCGTACTCCGGGAAGGTCCAACGCCACAAGACCAACGGGTTCAGCAAGTTCGCCGGGAGAATCAGCTATGGTAGTACGACTTGGTGGGTTGACCAGTACGGTTGGGCGCGCTTCGACCTGGATGCGATTCCAGACGACGCGACCATCACCGATACCCAGCTACGCCTCTACCAGTACGCGTCATTCTCCTACATGACTATAGGATTTACTCAGCAGAGCATGGTTGATTTCGGCACCTGCTTTGACTGGAGAAGTGGACCTGGAGACCGGGCGTGCCTGTACAAGGACGTGCTAAGTGCCATTTTCCGTATGTTTCCGGGCGACGCGCCATCTCAACTGGTGGATTCTTAAGCACTTGCGTGCTGAGTAAATCCTATAGTCATGTTCTCCTATGGCCTCCCAGGTGCACCAGTTGAAGTTGTGCTTGTACGGGATGCATCATCATCGGCGGAGACTCTATTCGGCTACATCTCATCGGGCGCCCTGGTCTCAGATAGAACCATCTGCTACGAGGGTGGAACCAAATCTCACTCTATGACCTGAGCAGGGCTGCGGTGGAGTCGTGCCTGACGCAGGGCTACATCGACATGGGTATCAACGGCGGGCAGGGGTACTACGCCTGGGCTGATGCGTACGGCTACGCAGACCCATCGGATCTGAAGGCATACCTCTGTGTCACTCTCACATCGGCAACAGAGTTCAGCGACATGGCAGCGCTGGGTGTGCATCTTGGCAGCTTCCCGTGTCGCGCAGCCGAGCAGGAGACGGTATCATTCACCGCATCGTGCTCGGGCGAACCTCCGCCGGGAAGCGCAATGGCCTACCTCAGCGTCGACGGCGCGACGGTCGATTCCCAGCCAATGGGCGAGGCCGGCAAAGGCGAGACGCTCACCGCCAACCTTGTGTTCCAGGCGCCTGGAGATGAGAAGAAGGTGAGCATCTCGTGTTTCACCAAGCTGGCAAGCGACCCGTTCTCCAACAACGACACCGCGTTCTTCGACTGCTGGACCTTCCCCGCGCACGCGACCGCGGCCGTGGACTTTGAGCCCGACCATTTCCCGAGCTTTCCGCCGCCGGGGTGGGTCGTTATCGACCGTGGCGATACCTGTCGCTGGACACGGAACTCCATCATTGACCTCAATGCCCACACGGGCAGGTACTACAGCCGCTGCCAAGGAGGTGCAGACCCGAACGACTGGCTGATCTCGGGCAGGCTCCTTCCATCAGCCGCCACCGCGGATACGGTCGGGCTCTTCCTGCGGAGCAGCGGCTCGCCGCAGGACTCGGTCCAGGTCTGGGCACTCTCCGCCCAGGAACCGGAATCTACCCTGGGCTTGCTCCTGGATACCTCGCTTGCTCCCGGGGTCTGGCAGGAGTACAGGCTCAGCCTTGACCAGTACGAAGGTTTCACGTACGTCGGCATCAAACGCTTCCATGCGGGATGGCCCGGCATCTGGGTGGACGACGTGTGGTTCTCCTGCCCCATAGGCGATGCTGTCGCCGAGCCCACGGAATCACACGCGCGAGCGGTGCAGTTCTCGCTGACCCCGAACCCGGCCCGCGGTTCACGGGTCCGACTCAACTGGGTCCTGCCGTTCCTTTCTGACGTACGTGTTGATGTGGTCGATGTCCTCGGACGGCGCTGGTCGTCGGACATCGTGACCGCGACGCGGAACAAAGGCTCGACAACGTTGCGGCTGGACGGCCTGCCCGGAGGGACTTACTTCGTGCGCGCGAGATCCGGCGTGCACTCACGGACGCTAAAGTTCGTTCTCGAACGCTAACCGATACCAGCCTCGGTAGCACTTGGCGTCCCGAGCAGGGGTTGGTTGTTCTCGGTTCGAGTCTTGTATCCTACATAGGCTACAAGCCTTCGGCGCGGTCTTCGGGTCTATCTGCCTGAGACTTGTGCCCTTGGGCTTGATGCCTGTCCCTCTCCCCCTCAGGGGGAGAGGAGAAAGGTGAGGGGGCAAGCATGAAGCAGACGTCGTGAACTGAATGTCTGTCACCTCGACCGAAGTGGAGAGGTCTCGCCTGAGAGATTCCTCCACTCGTCGCTGCGCTCCTCGGTCGAAATGACGAGGAGGGCGCTGCGTTCTTCGGTCGGAATGACATTGGGAGTTACCGCTGAATCGCGACCTTGTGACCCGGCCGGAGAAGTCCATACGCTACTCCAAGTCCTCTTCCTTCGCGTCGCGCCGGAGCATCTCGAGTTCCGCGATTTCGGCTTTGAGGAGTTCGTAGACGTTGTAGACAATCGGGCAGTAAGGCAGATTCCAGAGCGCCATCATTGAACGAGTAGTGAAGTCCGGTTTGTGCAGGAACGGGAACTCGACGCAGGATTCGGGCCGGACGTGGTAGTGGCGGCAGAGCTTGCCGTCAAGGAAAGGACAGGGCTTCTGCCTGATGAGGAACCGGTCCGGCTCGTCGGTCTTGTCCAGGTGCTTCCGCTCGAGCTGCTCGGGCGTGATGCCCTCGGCCTGCGCGAGCCGCGCTACGTCCTCGCGGCCCAGCGCCGCCGCAAGCTCGCGGCAGCAGTTCGCGCACTGCCGGCAGTCCATCTTCGATGAGACGTGGGCATCAAGCCGACGGACAATCGCGTCTATCTCCTCAGGCTCGATGTCGCAGTCCTTGATGTGCGCCCGGAAATTCTCGTTCTCGTCTTTCTTCTGCTCGGCCAGTTCTCTGATTCTCTTGAGGTTGGTCTCAAACATGGCTCTTCACCATGGTCACGCGCGTCCCGCCTCGCATCGCCAGGGCGCCATCAGCTGCGAGCAGCAAAAGAAAGGGCATTGTCATTGCCGCCACCATCTTCCCCATAATACGCCGGTGGCGGACAGGGTCAAGCTGCCAGCGGGCAGAGCCAGGGCGAAGCCAAAACCCAGAAGCCAGACGCCGGACACCAGAAGCCGGAGGTCCCTGACCTCTACATTCTGCACTCTGACTTCTGACTTCGTGCGGCTCTACAATCCGTACCTCAGTTCGATGATGTAGATACGCGTGGCGAGATTGCTCGTCTGGTCCGAGTGCCACTCAGGGGAAATAGAGACCATGCCGTCCGCGCTGAGCCCGCCGCGGCTGGTCTTGATGATCGTCCAGTTGACCATCAGGTTGAACTCGTTGAAGGTGTAGTTGGACTGGAACGATAAATCGGCCAGCGGGTAGCGCCTGAGGCCGAGCCGGTCTTCGACCGAGAGCCAGAGCCGGTCGAGTTTCATGTAATCAATACCGGCCGAAACGGAGACTTCGTGGTAGTCGTCGGACGTGGCCTGAGGCAGGCTGCGACCGGCGTCGTACTGGGGCGCGGCCCGGAAGCTCAGCTCGGGCGTGGCCCGCCACTCGACCGCCAGCTTCAGGCTGTTCTCCAGCAGGTCGGTGTACACCGTTGTCGCAGAATCATACCATGTCCAGCGCGCGTCATCGTCGAGGCTGACGTTGACCGCCGGCGAGACGTCGACATCGAAGCGCAGGCTCGGGCTTTCGTCCCAGTAGCTTCTCTCCCTCCCCGCGTAGGCGCGGCGACTGAGCGCATTCGCGACTTCGATGTGCGGCCCGTTGTCGAAGTACCAGTCGACGTCCGCGTCGAGGCTGTGTTCAGCGTAGTCCTGGTTGTCCGCGAGCGCTGCCCAGCGGCGCGACCAGTCGTATTCGAGGTCGAGTGCCGAGATGACGCCGAGTTCCTGTCGCAGGCCGAGCCGTGACCGGTTGAGCAGGTAGTCGTAGCTGTACGAGTCCGGCTGGGGGTAATGGAAGAGCTGGACCTGGTCGGATACTGACAGCGCGAGCGCGGATGTGGCGGCAAAATCGAGCGCCAGGTCGGTGGTATTGGACCAGTAGTCTCTCTGAAACCCCGTGTCGGCCAGTTGCGGAAGCACGCGATGGTAGTAGCGGAACTCAGCGTCGCTGGCAGCTTCGAACTTGAGAACCGAAGTGATGTCCTGTTCGAGGTTCAGGTTCAGGGCCTCGCGGACGGAGCGGGTCGAGAGGTTGAAGTCGTTGCCGGCCGCAAACCGCGTGCCTGCGCCTTCGAGGTTCAGGTCGACGTTCCAGTAGCCCCGGCCTTCGGTCTCGACGTCGAGCGTGTCCGACTCATCCGGGTTCCAGATGGTATCGAGGTCGATGATGCCGTAGGTCTGGTTGGTGTAGTCGCCGGCAATGCCGATCTCATGTCGCACGGCAACACTCGCAAACCCCAAATCCCAAGCACCAAACCCCAAACAAATGGCAATGACCGGGATACCCAGCCCGAAAGCGGCCAACGAACGGGCGAGTTTCTCGGGCTTCGGCCCTTCAGCCACTCGCGGTTGACTGGTCATTGGAGACTGGGAACTGGTCACTGCGCCTGGGCGGTGTCGGCGCTGGATCGGGCTACTGCTGCCCGCCCGGCGCATTCTCGGTCTGGACCATTTCCACCGCGCGCTTGAGCAGGTTGCGGGCAATGCGGCATTCGGCCAGGGCCGGCTTCAGCAGCTCCTTCTGGAATATCCCTCGTGCGGCTTCCTGATGCTGGATGCCCTGGTCAAGCAGGCCTGCGGCCGGCGTATCGCCCTGTGCGCGGATGTCATCCGCCCAGTCGGCGACTAGCGCATCGTTCTCGGCCAGCGCCTGCTCAACCAGTTCGGACGTCACTGTTGGCCGCCCGGCTTCCCACGCTCGCAGCAGCAGGTCGCGGGCGGCGAGCGTCAGCTTCAGGGCCTTGATTGGCTGGCGGTAGGCAAGAACCTGTCGCGCCTGCCGCTGCAGTTCGATGGCCTTGTTCAGGATGTCGGTTGCGCGCTGGCTGATGCCGGAGCCGACCTTGGCCTGCGCCTTTTCAATCAGCGCGTCAGTACGGTCGAGTTCGCGCTTGACCCGTTCGATGTCCACCCGCCCGCGGATTGCCGCAAGCGCAGCCTTGCCGTGCTCGCGTGCGGCCATGGTGAACTTGAGTGCGTAGCCGTAGCGGGCCTTGGCCAGATAGCCCTCGGCGGTCCGCTGCTCGGTCCGCGCCATTTTCCAGAGTTCGTTGGCGCGAGGGTCGTTGGCCTTGATGATTGCCGGGCCGATTTCAGCCATGGCATCACGGGTCCGCCGCAACTCTTCACGCACGCGGTCCTTGTTGATGGACGTGGCAACCACTCTCGCCTGCTTTGCCCGCACGCGGGCGCGCAGTGTCAGGTCCTTGGCTCTGCGAAGCTGTTTGCCTTGGTACGCCTGCCATGCGGATTGCTGCGCGTTGGTCGCCCACTTGAGAAGCTGCCGGGCCTCTTCGATGCCCGACCGCTCGACAACCGGCTTGGCTTCGGAGATTATCTGGTCGGTCTTTGCCAATTCGTCGTGGACGCGTTGCTGTTGGGTCTGGGAAAACGCCAAACCAACAAGCAACATCAGAGACACCAAGATGAACCGTTTCATGATTCGGTCGTACATGTGCAAAGGGCGTGCCACGGCTAACATCGTGAAAGTACGAGAGTTAAGGCTTCCGGGGTGTGTGCAGAACGGTACAGGCTGGACGCTTCTCGGCCATGCTGACGATGCCTGTGCTGTCCGACGGGGGCCGCCGAGGCCAAATCCGAAGGCCGAACCAATGGCCAACCGTGCAAGTGCCCAGCCCGATCGCTCATCTTCCGGCATTTGGTCATTCGGGCTAGATTCGTCATACTGAATTCGTCATTCGTCATTCGTGCCCTCGTCGGTCACGAGGCCATAACGTTCCAGCTTGGTGTAGAGCATCCTGCGCGTTATGCCCAGCAGCTTTGCGGCCTTGGATTTGTTGCCACCGGCTTTGTGCAAGGCGTCTTCGAGCATTGCCCTCTCCATGTCGTGCAGCGACCCGGAACTCGCCTCGCCCGGCTTCGGGCGCGCGAGCACCGGTTCCGGCAACTGGATGTGCTGGGGCCGGATTTCCCCGCCGCCGGAGAGAATCAGGGCGCGTTCGAGCACGTTCTCAAGCTCGCGCACGTTGCCCGGCCAATCGTGTGAGGCGATAAGTTCCATCACTTCGGCGCCGAGTTCGAGCCGGATCCCGAGCCGCGCCAGCACGTGGCCGGCGAGCGCGGCAAGGTCGGTCTTCCGCTCGCGCAGCGGCGGGACGGTGATCGGGAAAACCGCCAGCCGGTAGTAAAGGTCTTCGCGGAACCGCCCTTCGCGCACCGCGGCCATCAGGTCGCGGTTGGTCGCGGCGACAACGCGGGCGTCGACCTTGATTGTCTGGCTGCCGCCGAGCCGGATGAACGTCCGCTCCTGCAGGAACCGGAGCAGTTTCACCTGGAGCGCCGCTGAGATTTCCCCGATTTCGTCGAGGAAGAGCGTGCCGCCTTCGGCCGATTCGAGCCGCCCGGGCTTGCGCCCGACTGCGCCGGTGAACGCGCCTTTCTCGTACCCGAAGAGCTCACTCTCAAGCAGCGTCTCCGGCAGCGCCGCGGCGTGGACAACCACGAACGGCCTGCCGGCACGGCGGCTCTGCCGGTGTATCAGGCGCGCGACCAGTTCCTTGCCGACCCCGCTCTCGCCTAGTACAAGTACCGAGGCGTCGCTCGGCGCGACCTTCGCGACCAGGTCGCGGACTTTCTTCAGCCCCGCGCTTGATCCGACCATCTCGCCGGAACGGTCGGCCACTGCCTCAAGCTTCAGCGCCTGGTTCTCGCGCCGGAGCGCCAGCTTCTCGGCAATCCGATCGAGGCGGAGGTGGAGCTGGTCCATCGCGAACGGTTTGGTTATGAAATCGGCCGCCCCCTTTTTCATCGCCTCCACGGCGGTGTCGACTACTCCGAAGGCGGTCATCACGATGACCTCGGTCTCCGGACTTGCCGTCTTTACGGCCTCGAGCACGCCGATTCCGTCCACTGGCGCCATCTTCAGGTCGGTGACGACTACGTCGTACCCGGCCCCGACTTCCTTGGCCGCCTCGGCCCCGCTGGAAAGCACCGTTGTCTCGTGGCCGGCATCCCGCAGGTCGTCAGCCACGAGCCGCGCGAAGCGTTCTTCATCGTCAACAACCAGTATCTTCATCTCTTCACCACCGTTCTTGCATCACTCCTTCACCGGCAGCCTTACCTCCACGGTCGTACCGAAACCAGGCGCGGACTCGATTGCCACCCTGCCCTTGTGCGCCTCGATAATCCGCTTCACCGAGAAGAGGCCGAGGCCCGAGCCTTTCTCCTTGGTAGTGTGGAACGGCTCGAAAGCGCGGGCGCGGTCTTCCGGCCTGATACCGGGACCTTTGTCGGTCACGCTGACCGCCACCCACTCCCGCCCGGCCTTCCGCTCGGTTCGGGCGGTGACGCGGATTGCGCCGCCCTCAGGCTGCGCCTGGATTGCGTTGAGCAGAAGATTGAGGAAGACCTGGCGCAGTTCGACCCGGTTCGCGTTCACGGCCGGCAGGCCGGTGAGTCCCGTCTCGACCGAAATGCGGCGGCGAGCGGTCTCGTGCTCCATATCCTTCACCACGTCGGCGACGATGTCACCGAGGTTGAGCGGCTCAGGCTCGCCGACCCGGGCCGCGCCGAGGCTCAGGTAGCTTGAGACGATCCGGTCGAGCCGGTCCACTTCTTCCGGGATGTAGTCGATCGCATCATCCTGTGCGCCATAGCGCTTCTTCAGCCGTTCGGCCGCGGCACGGATGATTCCGAGTGGGTTTCTGATATCGTGCGCCATTGCCGCCGACATCTGGCCAAGCAGAGCCATCGTCGCGGCCCGGCCTGCGGCCTGTTCGAGCACAAGGGCGCGCCGGGCCAGACTGGCCGACACAAGCACCACCGCAACAATCGCAAGCAGGCTGAACGCGTTGATGAGCAGCAGCGAGTTGCGGAACCCGGTCAGAACCGAGAAGAACCGCGCGTCGGCCTCGACCCCGAGCACGGCCGCGGTTGCTCCCGAGGAATCGGCGAGCGGGGCGAACGCGCTCTTCAGGTAGTACGGCCCGGCTGCGTACAGCCGGGTCTGGGTCGCCACGCCCGAGAACGCGGCGAGGATTTCTGCGGCGTCGGCATCAAGCGCCGGGTCGGCCTGGCCGGCAAGGCTCGGGTCGCGCGCGCTCGCGATGTAGACGAGGTTCTCGTCAACGATGAACAGGTTGAAGAGGTTGTTGGAGCGAAGGATTTCGGAGAGGAGTTCGGCAGTACCGGGCGAGTCGTAACGGCCGGAAAGCACGGTCGCAAGCGTCGTCGCCACGGCCTGCAGCCGGTCGCCGAGTTCCTTCTCCAGCACGCGGCTGGTCCGCGCCAGCACCAGCCAGCCCTGCACGTTGAACGCTACAATCACAAGGACGGCCAGCACAACCGCCCAGAAGGTGAATCGACGCACGGCAGGATTCTACCACAAAGGCACCTAGACACAAAGAGACGCCGACCGGTTCTTTTCGATACTTGTCGCGGATGTAGAAGAAGAGGAAGAGCGCGACGGCCGGGGCGATGGCGAGAACGAGTAAGCCTAGCACTGGTATACGAAGTCCGAGGGCAGAAGGTGGAAGGCAGAAATCAGAAGTGCCGGATCGCATCCGACAATCGGCAACTGGAAACCGAAAATGGCTAGACGATGGGTTCGAACAAGTATTCGGGCCGGCCGGCCGACGGCCGTTCGCGCAGGAACGTCACCTGGAACGATATCGGGCCCGCGCGGAGGAACTCAAACCGGAGGCGGCCGCCGCGGAGTTGATACTTGCCTTCGTCCAGCAGACAAGGCTTGGTCTGGGGCGGCGGAGCCTCGGCCGAAGGGTGAACGCGGCCGGGCCGGACGAAAGCGGCGTAGAGTCGCGAGTGCGGCACGAGGCCGGTGCCACGTACCAGCACCGGCCAGCGGTTCTCGAGAAACAGCGGCGCGCTGTTGAAGCTCAGTGCGAGGCAGTCCTTACCGCGGCCGAGCAGGGCCCGACCGAGCTGGGGTCGGGAACGGGAATAGACTTGGACCGTGGCGCTCCCGTAGAGTGGAGGAAGCTGATCGAGCCGGATCGTGCCACGTGCCCCTGCTTTCGTACGGCGCCGGGCCGGAAAGAGGTGGCGCAGTTCCTCCAC
>Ga0208046_1000019_pt1 | contig 29585 bp, 20 predicted proteins | sample PL_2010_300m_FD_184161 | JGI IMG/M metagenome (GOLD analysis project Ga0208046, IMG submission 184161) | Freshwater microbial communities from Powell Lake, British Columbia, Canada to study Microbial Dark Matter (Phase II) - PL_2010_300m... | ecosystem: Environmental > Aquatic > Freshwater >... | reverse complement strand
ATTTTAAGCTATGGTTTTACGTTTTGCGCTTTTCCTTTTTCGTTTTATTACTATATGCTAATTAGGGTTTGCAGAAAAAGGAAATTCCTATACAATTAAATTATTATCTCTTGTTAAAAGATTGTCTATATTATAATTTATTTTTCATTTTTTACAAAGGGCGAGGCTAAGCGTTCATACAGCTTCCAACGTTTTAAAACCCCTTCTTGAGCTTCTTTTAACAATTTTTTAGCTTCCTCTGGCATAATTCGGGTAAGCATTTTGTATCTATTTTCATTATATATATATTCTTCTAAAGGAATGCTCGGAGCTTTGGAATCTAATTGGAGAGGGTTTTTCCCCTCTTTATCAAGATCTGGATTGAATCTTATTAAGGGCCAATATCCCGATTGAACTGCTAATTTTTGTTGTTCTAAACTATGGATCAAATTATATCCATGGCTAATACAAGAACTATAAGCTATAATGAGGGAAGGGCCATTAAAGGCTTCTGCTTCCTGGAAAGCTTTAATAACTTGCGCATCATTAGCTCCCATTGCTACTCGAGCCACATATACATCTCTGTAAGACATTGCCATCATTGCCAAATCTTTCTTGAAAGTCCTTTTGCCTCCAGCAGCAAACTTTGCAATTGCCCCAAGAGGAGTCGCTTTAGACATCTGCCCGCCAGTATTAGAATAAGTTTCTGAATCTAACACTAAGATATTAACATTGCGCCTCTGGGCAATAACATGATCCAATCCTCCATAACCGATATCATAAGCCCATCCATCTCCTCCTAAAATCCATACACTCTTTTTAGTAAGAACATCTATCAAGCTAAGCAAGTCTTTTGCTTCTGCTTTATCTATTTGTTTTAACTTCTGCTCTAAAACCTTTATTCTTTCCCTCTGTTCTTGTAATCCTGCTTCAGTAGATTGATCAGCATTTTTAATTTCACTAACTAATTTCTTCCCTATATCAGAAGAAAGTCTATCCAATAATTCTAAAGCATATTCAAGCTGTTTATCTATAGCTAATCTCATACCCAACCCAAATTCAGCATTATCTTCAAAAAGAGAATTAGACCAAGCTGGACCTCTGCCTTCTTTATTAAAGGTCCACGGGGTAGTAGGTAAATTACCTCCATAGATAGATGAACATCCGGTAGCATTGGATATAACTGCTCTATCTCCAAATAACTGACTTAAAAGTTTTACATACGGAGTTTCTCCACAGCCGGAACAAGCACCGGAGAATTCGAAAAGCGGTTGTAAGTACTGAATATTTCTGACTGCATTAAGTTTTAATTCTTTTCGGTCAACTTCAGGAATTCCCAAGAAAAATTCCCAATTTTTAGATTCCTGTTCTCTAACCGGAGGTTGAGAAACCATATTTAAAGCTTTTAATTTTGGATTAGTTTTATTTTTTGCCGGGCAGCTCACCACACAAAGCTTACAACCAGTACAATCTTCAGGAGAAATCTGGAGAGTAAATTTCATTCCTTTAAATTGAGAATTTTTTGCTTCTGTAGATTTAAAATTATCTGGTGCAGAAGAAAGTAATTTTGGATCAAAAACTTTAGCTCTAATAACTGCATGAGGGCATACCATCACGCACTTCCCGCACTGGATACAGGTATCAGGATCCCAGGTGGGAATTTCTTGAGCAATATTTCTTTTTTCCCATTGAGTAGTACCACTGGGAAAAGTTCCATCAGAAGAAAATGCACTAACCGGTAAATCATCTCCATTTCCGGCAATTATCTTTGCAGTAACTTTTTGTACAAACTCGGGTGCCTCCGCAGGAACAGAAAGACGCATCTCTATTTTGCTGGTGGCTTTATTCGGAATCTTAACCTCGTGAAGATTAGAAAGAGCATTATCCACAGCCGCAAAATTAGTATTGACTATCTTTTCTCCCTTATTACCGTAAGTCTCTTCAATGTGATGTTTTATTGCCTTTATTGACTCTTCAATTGGAATAACTTTACTCAAGGAGAAGAAACATACCTGCATTATAGTATTAATTCTTTCCCCTAAGCCTACTTTCTTGGCAATTTGATAAGCATCAATTACAAAGAAACGCAATTTCTTCTTGATAATCGTCTCTTGAACCGAAAAAGGCAGACATTCCCATACTTCATTGGCAGAATAAGGACTATTTAGAAGAAATATTGCGCCTGGTTGAGCAGTCTTTAATACGTCATAACGCTCCAGGAAGGAGAACTGATGACAGGCTACAAAATTTGCCTGATTAACTAAATAAGTAGACTGAATAGGAGTTGGGCCAAACCTAAGATGGGAAATAGTAAGGGCACCGGATTTTCGAGAATCATAAACAAAATAACCCTGAGCGTAATTATCGGTCTCTTCACCGATAATCTTTATAGAATTTTTATTAGCTCCTACAGTCCCATCTGCGCCAAGACCATAAAATACTGCTCGAGTTCTATCAGCAGGCTCTATGGAAAAATCAGGATCGTAAGAAATGCTGGTATGGGTTACATCATCATTTATCCCGATAGTAAAATGATTCTTAGGATTGTCCTTTTTCATCTCATCAAATAATCCCTTTATCATAGCAGGAGTAAATTCTTTAGAAGAAAGTCCATATCTCCCTCCGATTATCTTGGGAGTCTTTTTAAAAGGGGTTATTCCTTCAGATATTCCTTCCTGTATCGCGGTTACTATATCAGCATAAAGTGGTTCACCGATGCTTCCCGGTTCTTTGGTGCGGTCCAAAGCAGCTATAGTCTTCACAGTTTTAGGGAGAGAATTAATGAAATGTTTAATGGAAAATGGCCGGTAAAGACGAACTTTTATTAGACCTACTTTTTCTCCCTTTTTCACCAGATGCTCCACTGTTTCCTGCACTGCTTCAGCCCCTGAGCCCATCAATATAATAATCCTTTCAGCTTCCGAAGCGCCAAAATATTGGAATAGTTCGTATTTTCTCCCCGTAACTTTCTTAAATTTTTCCATAATCTTTTGTACCATATCCGGGCAGTCAAGATAATAAGGATTGACTGTTTCCCTTGCCTGAAAAAATACATCCGGATTTTGAGCTGTCCCTCTAATAACCGGGTTATCAGGAGAAAGTGCTCTTTTTCTATGGGCTCTTACTAAATCATCATCAATTAAGATTTTCATTTCTTCGGGAGTTAAAAGTTCAACTTTGGAAACTTCATGCGAAGTGCGAAAACCATCAAAGAAATGAAGAAATGGTATCCGGGATTCTAAAGTTGCCGCTTGAGCGATTAAGGGAAAATCCATGGCTTCCTGAATTGAGTTAGAAGCAAGTAAAGCAAAACCGGTCCCTCTGGTAGCCATGACATCACTATGATCACCAAATATGGAAAGTGCCTGACAGGCCACCGAACGAGCAGCAACATTAAATACAGTAGAAGTCAATTCCCCGGCAATTTTAAACATATTAGGAATCATTAACAAAAGTCCTTGAGAAGCGGTAAAAGTTGTAGTAAGAGCTCCTCTCTGCAAGGAACCATGAACAGCTCCCGCTGCACCTCCTTCGCTTTGCATTTCCGTTATCTGCGGAACCGTTCCCCAAATATTAGGCTTTCCTTCAGCAGCCCACTGATCAGCAAGTTCACCCATAGCCGAAGAAGGGGTAATGGGATATATAGTTGCAACCTCACTTAGGTGATACGCTGTGTGAGCAGCTGCGGTATTCCCGTCGACAGTAGTTTTTTTTCTATTCATTATGCTGTTTCTCCATTTTTAAAAATATTTTTTTATCGAGAATATAAAAATTTATAAAATTACTTAATTTCTTGCCTTCCCATTAAAGCTTGAGTTAAAGTCACTTCATCGGCAAATTCCAGGCTCCCTCCTATGGGCACGCCGTAAGCGATACGTGATATTTTTATATTTAAAGGTTCAATCAATTTAGCAACATAAGAAGCGGTAACTTCTCCCTCAATGTTGGGATTAGTGGCTAATATTATCTCTTTAATCTTTTCAGTTTTCAGTCTTTTTAATAGATTATTAATTTTTAAATTTTCTGGTTCTATTCCGTCTAAAGGAGAAATTGCTCCTTCCAAAACATGATATAGTCCTTTATATTCTCCCGTATTTTCTATAGCAATTAAATCCCTTACCTTTTCTACCACGCATATAGTGGATTTATCTCTATTAATATTTTGGCAAATTTCACATATCTCTTGATCAGTAATGTTGCCACAAATCGAGCAATGTTTAACTTTTTCTTTGGCTTCTAATATTACCTTAGCCAAACTTACAACGTTCTCCGAAGAATTCTTTAAAATATAAAAAGCTAATCTCTGAGCTGTCTTTGGACCTATACCCGGCATTTTTGAAAATTCATCGATTAATCTAGCAAAAGGTTTTGTATATCTAAAGGACACCTTTGCCTCCTCTTAAATTAAAATAATCCAGGAACGTCTATGCCCCCGGTTAATTTACTCATTTCTTGAGCAGCTAGTTCTTTTGATTGACGTATCGACTCATTAACTGCTGCTAAAATTAAATCTTCTAACATCTCTTTTTCATTTGCATCTATTACATCCGGTTCTATTTTAATTTCTTTAATTTCCTGTTGGCCATTTACTACAATCTCAATCATACCTCCCCCGGAAGACACTTTGACCTCCTTTTGAGCCAACTCTTTTTTCATTTCTTCCATCTTTTTCTGCATAACTTGTGCTTGTTTCATAAGAAATTTCATATCCATTGCTTTTTTCTTCCCCCTTTCTCAAAAATACTCTATTTTTCCTCGGTAATCATTCCTTTAAATAAATTTAACGACTCTTTAATTAATATATTATCTTCCGGAACTTCATTACTTCTTTTTTTTATATTACCCTTCTCTTCTGGCGTTCTTTCTTCCCGTTCTTCACCCTCTTCATCTCTTGTTCTTGCGGCTTTTTTCTTACTTTCTTGTTTAACTTCTAAAACAGAATCCTCTTCGCCATTATCATTGGTAATATATTCTATAGTAAAAAGTCTACCTGTTTCTTCTTTGATCAAATCTTGTAATAAAATCTTGTTATTTTGCTTTTCTAAATTCTCTTTGTGAAAGGTATGTTTCTTATCAAATCCGATTATTAATTTATTATTTTCTATGGTAATTAAATTGTTAGCTATAATAAAAGAATAGACGGATATTTTAGTTTCTTTTATTTTGCTTAAAATTGTGCTCCAGGCCTGGTTAAAATCCAAATCAATAACTGCTTCCTTAGTCTGGATAGAAGAATTTTCTTCAGTCTTAACCTTATCCTGAATCTTCTTATTTGGTGGCACTTCCTCTCTTGTTTCAACACTTTTCCTGCCCGATTCTGATACATCTTTCTTTGCAGAGAAGCCTAAAGAATACTCATCTTTTTCTTCTTTAACCTCTTTTAAAGAATAATTCTCACCCGCAGTAAATTTAAGAACTAACATCTCCAATAAAATCCAAGGATGGCGGGTATACCTCATCTTTTTTTCTGCTTCAGCCAGATAATTAACCATATTAAATACTTTTTCTAATTGGATTGTTTTAGATTGTTTTAATAAACGTTCCTTATCTTCAGTAAATATACCCTTAAGGTTCAGTATTTCTTTTTGACAAACTTTAGCTAAGGATAAATTATGAACATATTCCATTAAATTTTTTATAAATTGGGAAGCATCTTCTCCTAAATCAGAAACCCGGTTAATTATTTCTATCCCTTTAAGCGTGTCATTTTTTATTATTGCCTCTATAAACTCAAAAAAAACTTCTTCCTCAATTATTCCTAAAACCTCTTTGACCCCTTGAGAAGTTATCTCTTTGCCGCAATAAGCAATTATTTGATCTAAAGCGCTTTCGGCATCACGCATAGAACCCGTAGAACTTCGGGCTATAATATTTAAAGTTTTATCATCTACATTCAGTTTTTCATCTTCAGCAATCGTCTTTAATTTAGCCACGATGTCCTCCAAAGATATTCTTCTAAAATTAAACCACTGACATCGGGATAAAATAGTGCCGGGAATTTTATAAGGGTCGGTAGTGGCAAATATAAAGATTACATGCAGCGGTGGTTCTTCCAGAGTTTTTAATAAAGCATTGAATGCCCCGGTAGATAACATATGTACTTCATCAATAATATATATCCTATATTTTCCTTCAGCAGGTGCAAAGTTCACTTTATTTCTTAACTCTCTAATGCTGTCAACTCCATTGTTGGAAGCACCGTCTATTTCTATTACATCCATAGAGTAACCGTTGGTTATCCTGATGCATCTTTCGCATTTATTGCAGGGATAAGGAGTTGGCCCATTTTCGCAGTTTAACGATTTAGCTAAAATTCGAGCAGTGGTGGTTTTTCCTACTCCTCTTGGACCGGAAAAAATATAAGCATGGGAAATTCTATTTAGAGAAATGGCATTAATTAAAGTTTGGGCAATATGTTTCTGCCCAATTATATCCTCAAAAGTCTGTGGTCTCCATTTACGGTAAAGTGTTTGATGTTCCATAAAATCTCCCTAATAACTTAGTCTGAAGTTAGGTAAAAATTTCCTTAAAATAATAAATTCTTACTTAATTGCCAACTGTACTTTTAATGGTCGCGCACCTGCCTCCGATTCACCTCCCCAAGCGATACTAAGACAGTTAGCTCCAATCAGGTTTACCTGCGGCACCCAAAGAGATTTGCTTACCGCTGCTTCCTTCCGGATCTGACGGAGTTTACAATTCCTTGCTGCACAGGGCCCAATTTTCATCACCACTTATCTTAGCCAGCCTTAAAAAGATAAAACCTCGGGTAGGAATTCAACCCTGCTGTAGCGGATTGCAGGCTACAGGGCACCGCTATCTCCCCGTCTAGCACGACCACCTATTCTAACCCTAAAATATTTGCTTTAAAAAATCATTTTAAAAACTGGCGGAGAGGGCGGGATTCGAACCCGCGTGACAGCTTTTGGCCGCCTAATCGCTCTCCAAGCGATCCCGTTATGACCACTTCGGTACCTCTCCTTTATCTTTATCCGCCTAATAGATAATACCCCTTATGGCAGTTAGTGTCAAAAATATTTTCGGTTAAATTCCTGACTATCCCGCTAAATTTTATCTTAACTTCTATTAATTTAAAAATTACTGGTTTTGGCGGAGAGGGCGGGATTCGAACCCGCGAGACAGGGACTACCTGCCTACTCGATTTCGAGTCGAGCGCTTTCGGCCGGGCTCAGCCACCTCTCCTTTTTGATTAGTCGTTAGCATATCGTATCGAGTATCGCGTATCGCGTATCGCGTTAAGAAAATCTACGATTCAGGTGTAGGGGCACAATGAATTGTGCCCTTCCTATTTTATTGTCTTTTGATTATCCTTGGGCACGATGCATCGTGCCCCTTCATTCATATAGACAGGCGAGACGGCTGTCCTACGGTTATCTGTTTGGGCAGACACAAGGTCTGCCCCTACATATTATAGATTATTATTTTCTAAACGCTGTACGCTCTACGCTAGTTTTACTCGATACTATCTTATTCTGACTTCTGACTTCTGACTTCTGACTTATAAACTTGCAACCTGCAACTTGTAACCTGTATTTTAACTGGTAAACCGGGTAACCAACTAACGAATCAAGCTATACAATCAAATCATCGTTTTTCCTGAAAAAATTTTTGTAAAATTAGACTACATTCCTTATTTAAAATTCCACCTGCCACTTCTATTTGGTGATTAAATCTCTTATCTTGCACGATGTTAATAATGCTGCCTGCTGCTCCGGCTTTAGGGTCGGGAGTTCCAAATATTAATCTTTTAATTCTAGCCTGAAGCATAGCATAGGCACACATCGGACAAGGTTCCAAAGTAACATAAAGGTCGATATCCTCTAAATGCCAGCTTCCCAAGTGTCGAGCAGCTTGCTGTAGAACTAAGATTTCAGCATGAGCAATGGGATCCTGTAACTCTTCTTTTCGATTATGTGCCCTGGCGATTATACTATTTTGATATACAGCTACTGCTCCTACCGGTACTTCATGGCAGGAATAGGCAATTTCTGCCTCTTTCAGGGCTTCTTGCATCAAGTCGATATCTTTATCATTATTTTTTGGCATATTTTTAATGAAGACTTTCCGGAAGTATTGATACTGGCGCGCCCGGAGGGACTCGAACCCCCAATCTACTGATCCGTAGTCAGTTGCTTTATCCATTTGAGCCACGGGCGCACTATTAAAATAAAAGTTCCCTATTGATTTTATTATAATTTAAATTCTTAGTCAAATTTATTCGTATCGCGTATTGCGCATTGCGTATTGCGTAAAAACCAATTAATTCATTAATCCTCAGCTAACGATTAATAGCGTATAACGGGCAGACACAAGGTCTGCCCCTATATCTTACTTTTTGCTTTCTATATGCTCTACGCTATAATTTGAGATATAAAATTTACGAGATACGGGTCAGTTTCCTGAATTTTATCTCTTTTCTTTCACTATATACTCGATACTATCTCATTCTGTCTTCTGGCTTCTAAATTCTATCTCTTCACGCGATACGCGATACGCAATACGCGATACTAATTTTATTAATTGAAATATTAGTTAAATTTTGTTATATTTAAAAAGTAGGTTTTTTAATTTTATTAAAAAAGGACGAACCAAAGAGAGTTATATTTTAAATGACAAAAAATCTTGAAGGTTTAAAAAATAAAAGAATCACCATAATGGGATTAGGGTTAAATCAAGGCGGCTTGGGAGTCGCCCGCTATTTAGCAAAAGCCGGTGCTAAAATTTTAGTTACAGATTTAAAAGTTAAAAAAGAACTTGAACCTTCTTTAGAAAAATTAAAAGATTTCAATATTAAATATATATTGGGTCGACACCGGGAAGAAGATTTTATCAATACAGACATGGTAATTCAAAACCCGGCGGTCCCCCATACTTCAAAATACTTAAGAATTGCACGAAGCCATGGAGTTCCTATAGAAACCGATTTCGGTCTTTTCCTCCAGTTTTGCCCTTCTGAAAAGATAATTGCCATTGCCGGTACCAAAGGCAAAAGTACTGTATCTCAACTTATTTATCATATTTTTAAAGAAGCTCAAAAAGATACGATTTTGGCCGGTAATATCGGTATCTCCGTTTTAGATATCTTGGAAAAAATCACCCCTCAAACCTGGCTTATCCTGGAAATATCTACCTGGCAGATGGAGGGGATAAAAAACCGTAAATTCCGGCCCCAAACCGCAGTTTTAACTAATATCCTGCCTGACCACTTAGATCGCTATTCTAATTATGAAGAATATATTCGGTCGGAAAAATTAATCTTTAAACATCAAAGGCTAAATGATAATCTTATTACAAATTATGACAATGAGGAAACTGTTAAAATTAAAAATGAAACCAGTTTACCAATTTACTGGTTCAGCGCTAAAGAAAAGATAGAGCCGGGGTGCTATCTGGAAAATAATAATCTAATCTTTCAGTCAGGAGAATATAAAATAACCTTTGCTAAAACCTCCGATTTTCTTCTCCCGGGACTGCATAATCTGGAAAATATCTTAGCAGCAAGCACAGTAGGTTTTATTCATAACATCCCGGGAAAAATTGTTCAAAAAGCCCTAAAAAACTTTCATGAGGTTCCGTATAGATTAGAATTTATCAGGGAATTTAGAGGAATTATATTTTATAATGATACCTGTGCCACTACTCCGGAAGCAACTTTAGCCGCTTTAGAGTCTTTCCCTAAACAGCCTATTATTTTGATTCTTGGTGGCAAAGATAAAAAATTAAACTATGAAAATTTTGGGATTGCTATCGGGCAAAATAAAAAAATTAAAAAGATTATCCTCCTGCAGCATCCCGCTTATGACGCCTCCCAAAAAATACTTTCTACCTTAAAAAAACACCTTGATTCAGATAAAATTATTTTTACTTCAAGCATGAAAGTGGGAGTTGAAGCAGCCTTACAACAGGCACAAGCAAATGACATTATTCTTCTTTCCCCTGCAGCAGCCAGTTTTGGGATGTTTAAAAATGAATTTGACCGAGGAGATCAATTTAATAAAATAGTAAAAAACCTTAAATAATCTATTTGCTGTAATTTAATTTCTCTAACATTAAGATATTGGAAAACTTTTGGTAAATAAATACTCAATAAATAATATATAAAATTAGAATAAATTTACCTTCGCTGCACCGAAAAGAAAAAGCACTGCAATTATTAGGGGTTGGTGGAGCAAATAGATTAACAAAGAATGTTTCCCTAAAAAACATAAAACTTTTATCCCTGAAAAGAAAGAAATATCAACAAGCTGAAACTTTCGAGAGTAACCTGGATAGAATATATTACCAAAAAATATCCCCATTAAAACTACACCGAACCAGGGTAAAAGGGGGAAATAGTCAACTGAATAAAATTGAGCCGGCTTAAGCCCTAACCATAACAGCCAATAAAAATCAAAAGCAAAACCCTTCAGATATGCTCCTAAAAATATACAAAGCAAACCAATTGATAGATTCCAATAGCGGAATTTTAAAAAAGGATAAGCTAAAATAATAGAGATTCCGATTAGATGAAGTATACCAAAAATTATAAAAGCCTTACCCAGAAATATTCGCGTCACCAGGGTAATAATTAAACCCCAGAAAAATACCTTTGAACCTCTTTGAAGATATTTTTTGAATAATCTATTTTTATCCTTATAAATTTCCTTGGTCCTGGAGGAGCTGATGCTAAGGGATACTCCGACTAAAAAAATAAAGGTCGTGGCGGTTACCCGCGCAAAATACATCCAGAATCCGGAATAAACATTGACATTATAATGAACAAAATAATGTAAATTATAAAGCAGATGATAGAGCACCATCATAATGATGGCAATCCCCCGTAAAAAATCTATTTCCCAGAATCGTTGTGCTATTTTTTTTTCTTCCATAAAACCTTTCCGGAAAGATAAAGGTTAACCTTTCTTTCTTTCTTTCACTTTAATTCTATTTATGTTTTATCTTAAATTATTTATCAAAATTCCAGAGTTTGTCCTACTCCCACTTCTCTAATATTTACCACTCGAGATAAGGCAATTTTAGATTATAAATCGGTACAGTGGCAGGCATGCACTTCGCGAGGTTTGACTTTTTAAGTAAATTTTATTGTTCTGCTAATTCCAGGGCGACTTCTACCATCTGGTTAAAAGTCTTCTGCCGTTCTTCTGAAGTAGTCTCTTCTCTGGTTACCAAACTATCAGAAACAGTTAAAACCGAAAGAGCATTAACTTTAAACTTTGCGGCTAAAGTATACAAGGCGGCTGTCTCCATCTCCACGGCTAATACTCCATAATCAGCCCAATGCTTCCAGGAATTAGGGTCATCGTGGTAAAAAGAATCGGTAGTTAAGACACTCCCTACTTTTACCGAGATACCTTTTTCCATAGCAATATCATAAGCCTTTTTTAAAAGGTTGAAATTTGCAGTAGAAGCATAATCCATACCATTAAAGCGTATTTTATTAATATATGAATCCGTTGAGGCGCTCATGGCTAAAATCACATCTCTTATTTTTATATTTGGCTGCATGGAGCCACAGCTTCCGATTCGAATTAAATTTTTTGCTTGGTAGTTTGTGATAAGTTCATTTAAATATATTGATATAGAGGGTATTCCCATGCCGGTTCCTTGAATTGAAACTCTTTTTCCTTTGTAAGTTCCGGTATAGCCGTACATTCCACGCACTTCATTATAACAGTTAGCAGCGATAAGGAAATTTTCTGCTATATATTTTGCCCTTAAGGGATCACCGGGAAGTAAAACTGTGCTGGCAATTTCCCCTTCTTTTGCTCCAATGTGTATACTCATGATTATTTATCCTCCTATTTAGATGGATTAAATTAGTTGTTAGTGAATAGTAATTCGTATCGAGTATCGCGTTAAAAATCTACAATTCAGGTGTAGGGGCACAATGAATTGTGCCCCTCTTTTGTAATTCATAGACAGGCGAGACACCTGTCCTACGGTATTTGTTTGGGCAGACACAAGGTCTGCCCCTACATATTATAGATTATTGTTTTCTAAGCGCTACACGCTCTACGCTAAACGCTGTACGCTAACATAAAAGATACGAATTCAGCTTTCTTCGTTATATTTTATTATACACTTCTCAATATATTGCCTAAACTTTTTGCCATTCATCTTATCGTGCCTGGCATCATAAGTAACGTGATTTTTGTTATATGGAGAACTTTTTACAAATATAACAAAGGAACCTTTAAAATGTCGGGAAACTAATCTTGCACTTTTGGGCAGTAGAATTCTGTTGCCCTTTTCGTTATATCCTAAATAGCCTTTTTCCCATATTTCTTTTTCTATATAATGACCAGGCTCTAATTCAGTTACTTTTTCCTTTATAAAAGATGGACTAATGTTAGGAGTAATCGGTTTTAAACCAACGGTTTCTAAGCGAAAATAAGCCCAGCAGGTATTATTGGGGAAATAATTAAACTCCAATACCTCCGGTTTAACAATCCTCACTGAATTCGGGGTAAAAAATTCTATGCAGCCTTTTTCTGTTGATCTTTTTGCCCCCGTCAAATCATGACCTCCGCCTGCGGGGAATAAAGTATGATTTAAATTATCTACAGAACTTATTTTGTTAAGAACAGAAATTATACTATCGATATCCTTCCAAAGACAATTGTTTGGGATAGCTGCCGGAAATAATTCTCTGATAATTTTCTCCCAAACAATGAAATTTTCTGTTTCGAAATCACCTCTATCCAATTTCATAATTTCTCCTCCCTTTAGATAATATTTTTAAATACTTTCCATCTTATTATATTAACAAAAAAATTGCCGCAACCTCATAAAAGGTTGAGACAATTTTTAACACCTTCATTTAAAATAACTAATAAATAATCTGTTTTGGTTTTACCAATAGCGTAATAAGAAATACTGTGGTTTTCTCTTAAATTATGCAATATTTCAGCCCTCTTAGCTTATAAAAAATGGCGGAGAGAGAGGGATTCGAACCCTCGGAGCAGGCCTTAACCCGCTCAATTGCTTAGCAGGCAACCACCTTCGGCCACTCGGTCATCTCTCCATTTAAAAGTATAACATAATAATTTTTTTCAGGCAAGAGAAACCGACAAATATAGTATCGAGTATCAAGTATCGCGTTGAGAAATAAGTATCGAGTATAGTATATAGTATAATAAAGAAAAAAATATAAGAATACTACTTTTTTGTATTTTTTTCTCTTTCCTAACTCGATACTCAATAATAATTTTCCTATCCGCTATTACTATGCGCCAACCCGCACTTATAACTCACATCTTATCTTCTTCACTATATACTATATACTCGATACTGTTTTCACTCGATACTTTCCCGTCTGACTTGCAGAAAACAAGAAAATATATTAGAATATGCTAAGCAAAAATAAATTAGTTGTTAGTATATCGTATCGCATATTGCGTATCGAGTATCGCGTTAAGAAAATCAGAATCCAGGAGTGGAGACGCGCGATATATCGTACCTAAAGTAGAACAGACGTCTCGCTTGCCTATTAGATAATTAGTCGTTAGTATTAAAATAATATAATTCGCATAACCGTTAATTAGTTAACCAGCTAACTATTCCTCTTCACGCGATACTCAATACAAATATAATTTTAACTCATAATATAAGGAGAAACTGAAAAGTGAAGCAGTATCAATACGAAGTAATTGTAGTGGGTGCCGGCCATGCCGGATGTGAAGCAGCTTTATCTGCTGCCAGAATGGGAGCAAAAACACTCCTTATTACTTCCAATATAGATAATGTTGCCCTGATGCCCTGCAATCCCTCTATAGGAGGTCCGGGAAAAGGACATGTAGCCCGTGAAATCGATGCTTTAGGCGGTGAAATGGCTAAAAATACCGATAAAGCAACTATTCATATAAGGATGCTAAATACCAGTAAAGGCCCGGCCATGTGGGCTCTAAGAGCACAAATAGATAAAAGATTATATACTCAGGAAATGATACACACTCTCCAAATTCAAAAAAATTTAGATTTAAAGCAGGAGATGGTAACAAAATTAATAGTGCAAGATTATCAAGTAGAAGGTGTAATCGTTAAAAGCGATATAAAATTTTATTCTCCCACGGTAATTTTAACTAATGGGACATTTTTAAATGGCTTAATATATATCGGGGAGACTGTCTATTCTGCTGGAAGAACCGGTGAGCTTGCATCAATTGGTCTTGCAGAAAACCTTAAAGAGTTAGGTTTTAAAATTGGAAGATTAAATACCTGTACTCCTCCTCGGATAGATAGAAGAACGGTTGATTTCTCCAAGATGAAAGAACAGAAAAGCGAAGACATTCCTTTATCTTTTTCTTTTGAAAATAAAGGGAAAATATATAAGGATTTTTCGTTATTTATGACCCGCACCAATCAGAAAACTCATCAGATAATCCAAGATAATATCCATAGAGTACCCCTCTCTAATGGTACCATCCGGAGTGCAGCTATCAGATATTGTCCCTCGGTAGAAGATAAAATAATCAGATTCCCTGAAAAAGAATCTCATCAGATATTCTTAGAACCAGAGGGATATAATATTGAAGAAATATATCTGCAGGGATTTTTTACCAGTCTTCCTGCTGATGTCCAACAGGAAGCCTTACACACTATTGAGGGTTTGAAAAATTGTCAGATTATCCGTTATGGATATGCCATTGAATATGACATTATATATCCTAATCAACTAAAACACTCTTTAGAAACTAAAGAAATTAAAGGGTTATTTTTAGCCGGGCAGGTTAATGGAACCTCGGGATACGAAGAGGCAGCTGAACAAGGATTGTTAGCGGGCATAAATGCAGTACAACTGGTACGCGGCAACAAACCCTTAATCCTTGACCGTTCAGAAGCTTATATTGCTGTAGAGATAGATGATTTAGTTACAAAAAGCGTGACCGAACCCTATCGTTTAAGAACCGGGCTGGCTGAATATAGACTTCTATTAAGACAGGATAATGCTGATTTGAGACTCACTCCTTACGGATATAAGATAGGGTTAATCTTAGAACAAAGATATAAGAAATTTTTGGAGAAAAAAACATTAGTTGAAAAAGAAAAAGAGAGATTAAAGGACGTAATCATTCATTCTACCCAAAAGGTAAATGAATTATTAAATAAATTGGGTACTGCTCCCCTATCTGAGGCAATTGCTTTGGCTACTTTACTTACCAGGCCAGAGGTAACTTATAATCAAACTGCTTCTATTGACCCTAATAGACCAGAACTTCCTGCCGAGGTAAGTGAACAAGTTGAAATTCAAATAAAATATGCAGGATATATTAAACGACAAGAAATTCAAGTAAAAAGATTTAAAAAATTGGAGAATTATAAAATACCTAAAAACATCGATTATTTTAAACTCCATGGTATTTCTCATGAAGGCAAGGAGAGATTTTCAGAAGTGTGTCCAATCTCTTTGGGACAGGCCAAGAGAATACCAGGAATAACCCCTTCTGATATCACCGCCCTGATGATAAATATTGAAAAGTTAAAAAGAATGAAAAAATAGGACAGGCGAAGCGCCAGTCCTATTTTGTTAATTGGCAATAACCGGTAAACCGATAAACTGGTTAACCGGACAAGTAAAATCTAATGACTTTTTGTTTGCCTGCTCCTATCCCCTTTGCTAACTGCTTCTTTAACTATATATTTTGCTCTATTTTTTTCAATATTGCAAGCAACACTAATTTCACCTACTAAGATCTTGCGAGCTCTCTCGAATAATCCTCGCTCTGTGGAAGATAATTTTTCTTCGGTATCTCGATGAGTATAGTTTTTTACTACCTGAGCCACTTTTAAGATATCTCCGCTATCAACCATTTCTGTTTGAGATCTTATCCTTTGCTTATAATTCCCACCCATTTCATCGTCTATTATATCGCCTAATACGTTTAAAACTTCTGGTACAGTTTTAGGGTCAATAATATATCTTAAACCAATTTCTTCAGCTTTATTAACCGGAACCATCAAAATCATTTCATTTACCATTAATTTTAAAATATAGTATTTTTCTTTTTGACCCAATACTTTCTTATCTTCTATATTTTCAATGTCTCCAACCCCAAAGGAGGGGTGAGATACTTTATCACCGATTTTAAACATTTTTTTGGATTTTTTAAACCCGCTTCTCACTTCCAATCTTTTTATTTTTTTAAATTATACCATTTTTTTACTAAAAATGCAAAACTATAAAAAAAGTATCGAGTATATAGTAAAGAAAAGGAAGAGAAGAAAAAGAAAAATTCAAGATAGTATCGAATATCGAGTAATGCTAGCGTAGAGCGTGCAGCGTATAGAAAAATACAGTGATGAGTAATGTGTAATGAGTAACAAGTTACGGGTTTCAAGTTTATAACTTCGGAGGTAGGGGCGTATTGCAGACGTCTTATGAAGTTAGAGCGTGCAACGCTTAGAAAGCAAAATCTATAATATGTAGGGGCAGACCTTGTGTCTGCCCAAACAAATACCGTAGGACAGGCGTTTCGCCTGTCAATGTAAATGTAAGGGCACGATGCATCGTGCCCAAGGATAATCAAAAGACAATAAAACAGGAAGGGCACAATTCATTGTGCCCCTACGCCTGAATCGTAGATTTCTTAACGCGATACTCGATACGCAATACGCGATACGAATTACTATTCACCAACGACTAAACTAATTGGTAAACCGGGTAACCGGGGAACAAATCCATATCTCGTATCTCGTGAATCGTATCTCGTAAAGAGAATAAAAACCGAGAATCAGAATAAATTCGTATTAAGCTAAGAAAGAGGAAGAAAGTAGATTAAGGGAAAATAGAGAAAAGATATAAGCATAAACTTTTTTATCTAATTATCTAAGAAAATGGGTGGCAGGCTACATAATGATTATTTTCGAAACATTTCAGTTCCGGCTCTTCTTCTCTACATACAGTTTTTACATAAGAGCATCTGGTATGAAATCGGCATCCGGAAGGAGGATTTATGGGGCTGGGAACATCGCCCATCAAAATTTGACCTTTTTTTCTAAATTTAGGATCGGGGATAGGTATGGCAGAAAGTAATGCCTGGGTATAGGGGTGCTTAGGGTTATTAAATAATTCTCTTTTGGGGGCACTCTCTACTATCTTACCTAAATACATTACCGCGACTCTATCACAGATATGTTTTATTACGCTTAAATCATGGGCTACAAATAAAATGGTAAGTCCGAATTCTTTCTGTAAATCCTGTAATAAATTAATAATCTGGGCTTGAATGGAAACGTCCAAAGCGGATACGCATTCATCGGCAACTATAAATTCCGGACCAGTTGCTAAAGCTCTGGCAATCCCTATTCTCTGCCTTTGGCCGCCACTAAATTCGTGAGGGTATCTGCTTATCTGGTCTGGTAGAAGACCAACCTTTTCCATAATCTCAATTACCCTCTCTTCTTGTTCTTTTTTAGAACCGATCTTGTGTACTTCCATCGGTTCAGCAATAGTTGCTCCTATGGTCATTCTAGGATCAAGAGAACCAAAGGGATCCTGATAGATAATCATCATCTTTCTTCTAATCATTATCATCTCTTTTTTTCTTAAATGAGTTATTTCCTGACCATTAAAATAGATTCTACCTTCTGTTGGGTTTAATATTCTCAGTATAGTTTTACCACAGGTAGTTTTTCCGCATCCTGATTCTCCCACGAGACCAAGGACTTCTTTCTTCCCCACATAAAAACTTACATCATCTACCGCCCTAACTGCCTTTTTTTTACCTAAAGGTGATTTGCCTATCCAGAACCATTTTTTTAGATTTTTAACTTCTACCGATTTCTCCATTCTACTTATTTGCTCCTTATACTCTTCTTGACTAAATGACATTTCACCAAATGAGAATTTTCTATCTCTGTCAGTTCTGGCATCTCTTCAACACATCTTTTAAAACTGAAATCACATCTGGGGTGAAATGGACATCCTGAAGGCAAATCAAGGAGATTGGGGACTATACCTGGAATTGCATCAAGATGTTCTACCTCAACATTCATTCGGGGCATTGATTTGCTTAACCCTTTGGTATAAGGATGGAGAGGATTATTAAAAAGTGTATATACATCGGTATATTCTACAATATGTCCGGCATACATTACCGCTACATTATCACACATTTCAGCGATTACTCCCAGATCATGAGTTATTAACATCACTGATGCACCAAATTTATCTTTTAAATCATTAATTAATCTTAAAATCTGAGCTTGAATGGTAACATCAAGGGCAGTGGTAGGCTCATCAGCAATAAGCAAGGTGGGATTACAGGATAGAGCCATGGCAATCATCACTCTCTGCCTCATTCCCCCGGATAATTCATGAGGGTAATTATCTATTCTCTTCTCCACATCCGGTATCCCTACGATTTTTAATATCTCTATAGCTTTTTTTCTGGCCTCTTTTTTATTTAACCCCTGATGTAATTGAATGACTTCCCCAATTTCATGACCGATAGTGAATACAGGGTCCAATGAAGTCATGGGCTCCTGGAAGATCATAGATATTTTTTTCCCTCTCATTTTTCTAATTTCTTTATCATCTAACTTTAAGAGATCCACGCCTTCAAAATATATTTCTCCCCCTACAATCTTTCCCGGAGGATGAGAAATTAATCTCATAACCGACAAGGCAGTGACACTCTTGCCGCTTCCGGATTCTCCTACAATTCCTAAAGTTTCCCCTTGATTAATTTTAAAACTAACTCCATCTACAGCCTTTACTGTACCTTCATGGGTAAAAAAGTGAGTTTTTAAATTTTTTATTTCCAGTAATGTTTTCATATCTTATCTTATTTTATCCTATTTCATAAATTTAAAAGAACAGAGAACTGTCCTCTGTTCTTTTTTTAAGTTTTAAGCCGGGGGTCTAAGATATCCCGCAAACCGTCTCCTAATAGGTTGAGGCCTATAACAGATAATAATATCGCTATTCCGGGAAAAGTTGCTGCCCACCAAGCTCCACTCACAATATAAGAATAACTTTTAGAAAGCATGGCACCCCATTCCGGAATGGGAGGTTGAGCTCCTAACCCTAAAAAACCGAGAGCTGCACAATCTAAAATAGCAGAAGCTAACATCAAGGTGCCATATACAATTACCGGGGCGATACTATTGGGGAGGACATGGCGAAAGATAATTCTCCAATCACTTGAGCCAATTGCCTTCTGGACTTCAATATATTCCATTTCTTTAATATAAAGTACCGAACTTCTGATAATCCTGGCCATCTGAGGGGTATAGACTATACCTATTGCTATCATTGCCTTTGACAATCCTTGTCCTAAAACAGTGACAATTACAATAGCCAGTAGTAATGCTGGAAAAGCAAACATAATATCTACAATTCTCATAATAACTGCGTCTACCCATCCGCCATAATAGCCTGCTATTACTCCAAAGGTTATTCCCAGGAACATGGCAATTCCTACTGCAACAAAACCTGCAGTTAAACTGACTCTTGCTCCATAAAGAATTCTACTTAAAACACATCTCCCCAGACCATCAGCCCCTAAGGGCATATCTTTTAGCCCGTCTTCACTCCAGAATCCCGATTTTAAAGCCTTGAAAAGTTCCGGAGGAGAAGGAGTAGGGCTATTAGGAGCAATATAATTAGCTAATACGGCACATAAAATTAGTATAACCACAATTATCAGACCAAAGACTGCTGATTTATTATATTTAAGCCTTCTTATTAATTCTTGGGTTTTAGTTTCTCTTATTCTTTCCATTTTTTTACCTACCCGTAATGAATTCTTGGATCAATATAAACATAAATAATATCAGTTATTAAATTCACAATGACAAACATTAAAGCAAAAAATAATACACATCCCTGTACAACGGGATAATCTCTCATATTTACTGCGTTTATCACATACCTTCCGATTCCCGGCCAGGAAAAAACCGTTTCGGTTAAAATAGCACCTGCCAATAGCAAACCAAAATTCAATCCGATTACAGTAATTACCGGGATCATGGCATTTCTTACTGCGTGTTTATAAATTACCATTCTCTCTGATAACCCTTTAGCCCTCTCTGTCCTTATAAAATCCTGCCTTAATACTTCTAACATACTCGACCTGGTTACACGGGCAATAGTAGCCATCGGTATAGTAGACAGAGCAACAGAAGGTAAGATTAAATAACGAAGCGAACTTATAAAAGCTGCAAAATTGCCGGTAATAAGACTATCCAATAGGTAAAAACCGGTAATTCGCTGGAAAGATATCATCATGCTTATCCGTCCACTGATAGGCAGCCATCTCAACCATACTCCAAAAATCATCATCAACATAATTCCCAACCAGAAAACGGGCATCGACACTCCGAAGATAGCGAGGCCCATAAAACTGTAGTCAAAAACCGAATACTGCCGTGAGGCAGAAATAATTCCGGCAATACAACCGATGGTTATAGCAAAGATCATAGAAAGCAGGGTAAGTTCAACTGTATTAGGAAATCTTTCCAATATCTCTATAGATACATATTCATTCGAAACTATAGAACGCCCTAAATCTCCTCGTAAGACCTGTTTGAGCCAGACCCAATATTGAGTAGTGAGGGGTTTGTCTAATCCGTATTTTTCTCTGATGGCACTGATAACCTGGGGAGATGCATGTTGTCCGGCTATAGTTATTGCCGGGTCACCGGGGGCTAAACGAATCAAAGAAAAGGCAAGGATGGAAACTCCTAATAGTACCGGGATCAACATTAATAATCTTTTGGTAATATACCACTTCATCTACTAATTCCTATCTATTTTTAATTATACTTATATTATTATACTTTTTAATCATCATAATGCATTAAGAAAATAGAATAAAAATGTGCCTTCTTAGGCACATTTTTTATGTTATTCAAATCAGATTAAATTTTCTAAATCATATTTCCAGGAAGGGATGAATAAAATCACCCCTTCCTATTAATTAAAATTTATACTAAAACATATTTTACTATTCTACTGATACCGGATAGAAGAATTTTCTGGAAGTCGGGTTAAGGACATAACCTTTTACATTTGATCTAAAGACTACGTTTTGAGTTGAGTGAGCTAAATAAACCCAACCGGCGTCTTCGTGAATCATTTCCTGGGCCTTCTTGTAGTAAGCTGCCCTCTTCTCCTCATCATAAGTAGCCAAGGCTGCGGAAAGTAATTCCTGGTTAGTATTATTCGTATAGAAGGCATAATTTCCGGCGGCACCAATAGAACAAGTATTAGCTCCGTATAATACGTTCATAAAGTTATCCGGATCTCCATTATCACCGGTCCATCCTAATAGACACATCTGGTGGTTTCCGGCTTCAGTCTCCTGGAGATAAGTTCCCCAATCAACCTGATAGAATTTTACAGTTATACCCACTGCAGCTAAATAACTTTGAATCGCTTCCCCAATCTTGGGAGGATCGAACATATACGGTCTGGATACAGGCATTACATATAAAGTAACTTCAAAGCCATCGGGGTAACCAGCTTCGGTTAACAATTGTTTAGCTCTCGCGGGATCATAGGGATAATCTTCTATTGCATCATTATAGCCAAGCATAAAGGGAGGCATTCCATTTGTAGCCTTAATTGCCGTTCCCATGTAGATATTATCTACAATTGATTGTTTATCAATAGCAAAATTAATTGCCTGTCTTACTTTTTTATTGGTAAGAGGCTCAAAATATCCCGGAGTTTTAACCAGAGGCTCTGAATCAAGATCACGCATTCCATTTTTATTAGCATCGATATATCCATATCCGGTATTCATAGCCATATAGCCGACATTCATGCCTGCTGCACTCATCAGTACTAAATCTTTATTGGCCTTTATCCTCTCAAAATCAGCAGGGTTGGGATATTCTATTCCCTGAACTTCACCCACTTCTAAAGCCATCAGTCTAGCAGAAGGGTCAGGAATAACTTTGAAGATTAATTTATCCAGCTTGGCTCTTTCCCGCCAATAGTTTTCATTTGCTTCTAAGGTAATATGGTCATCTTTTACCCATTCGACAAATTTAAAAGGACCGGTACCACTGGGATTTTTAAAGGCATCTTCCTTATACTTTTCGGCATTGGTCGGGCTTACAATATTAACCGTGAACATGGCGAGACTGGTCATAATAGCAGCATTCGGTCTTTTTAAAATAAATTTTACCGTATAGTCATCAACCTTCTCCATTCTATCCACATCACCAAACATATATCCCCAGTAAGCCCACTCACCATATTGAAAATAAGGATGATCGGGATCGTATTGACGGGCAAAGGAAAAGACTACTGCATCTGCATTAAAATCTGTGCCATCATGGAATTTAACCCCTTTTCTTAAGTTAAAAACAATCTCTGTCCCATCTGCAGATGCTTCCCAGGAAGTAGCCAAACAAGGTTGTATTAATACAGAACCTGCTTCATATTCCACTAATCCCTCAAAAATATTATCCATTCTCTGAATGGATTCTCCATCAGTTACGTCTGCAGGATCCAATCTAACCGCATCTCCACTGCTGCCGAATACCAGTGTTCCTCCTGCGGAAGCTGCACCAACTACACCAAATACTAATCCTGCTGTTAACAATAAAATTAGAAATAACTTGCTTTTCATATTTATTCTCCTTTATAATACTTTTTTAATTCGAATGTCCAATTAATTCTTTAAATAATTTTCCTCCTTTCTTTCTTATTATGCTATGGATGCGAATTCAATTTTGATTAGAGATAAATTAATAGCTTATAAAAATAATTTACTTATTTCAAATATGATAGAGGATTAACCGGATTACTAAATAATCTAATTTCAAAATGGAGGTGAGTACCGGTAGCATTTCCAGTGTTTCCCATCTTAGCAATTACACTGCCCCTTTTGACACTCTGACCTTTCTTCACTAAATTTGCCGAGTTATGACCATATACTGTAGAATATCCCCCATCATGGCTTAAGATAATTACATTGCCATATCCCCGCATGTATCCAGTATAACTTACCATGCCACTCTCGGCAGCTACTATACTAGTCCCGGCAGGACCACCAATATCTATACCAGCATGAAAATCTTTCCTTCCGCTAATAACTCTCGTCCCATAAGTAGAAGTAATCCTTCCTCTTACCGGCCAGATAAAGTTAGTTATATTGCTGCGGGCTCCGGGTACATTGGGAATTCTCAATTGCTGTCCTGCAGAAATTTTGGAAGCATCGGTAATATTGTTGGCTGCTATAATAGCTTCTAATTTTACATTATATTCGCGTGAAATACTCCAGAGACTTTCTCCTTTTTTTACATAATAAATTATCTCCTCTGCTGCAGCATCCTGGCTATATCCTTCTGCTTTGGCAATATCCATATTAGTTATTGGCAGTTTCAATTCTTGACCTATGGATAGTCGGGATATTTCTTTTAAATTATTGGTAGAGATAATAGTGCTCATGTTTACATCATATTTTTGGGATATGCTCCACAAGTTATCACCTTTTACCACGGTATAAGTTATAATGGTTGGTTCCTGTTTCTGATTAGAGATAGATACTCCTCCTCCTATTGCGGGGATTTCTAATTTTTGGCCCAGTGATAAGAGATCTTTATCCCTGAGATTATTTATATCAGTAATAACTGCCACTGAAACGCCATATTTTTGAGAAATATTCCATAGATTATCACCTGCTTTAACTGTATAAACAATCGGTTCTGTATTTTCAGGCAGACTGATATTATTATTCACGTTATCGTTCTTTTTATCAATAACTGGCTGGGTAATAATATTTGTTTCAGGGGTAGTATCTTTAATATCTTTAATAGAGGGAATTTCTATCTGCTGTCCAATAGAAATTAATTCTGAATTAGTCAGGTTGTTAGTGGTAATAATTAGTTCTAAAGAAAGATTACATTCTTGGGCAATTGACCATAAAGTCTCTCCCTTTTTTACGATATGTATATTATAATTATCGGCCTGGAGATTATCTTGGGGAATTTTAATTATCTGACCGATGGATAAAGTATCTTTATCTTCAACATCATTAATATCTAAGATGAATTTTAAGGGTGTATTGTATTTTTTAGAGATGCTCCACAGAGTATCACCATTAATTACTTCATAAGCGGTAAATTCATCATTAGTATTATCAGCAAAAGAGTAAAAAGAAATAGAAAAAATGAACAAGAAAAGTAGGGCGGCTAAAATAGTAGGATTTTTCTTATATCTGTTATGTTTTTGTGCTACATACATCCTTTATCCTCCTGTTTCTATAAATTAATAACCAAAAATGAGGTAAAAAAAACAATTAGGAAGTTTCCTCAGACAGCTAGGTAGCTATCTCTTCTTTTACTCAGGTTTCTTTTCTAAAAAACTATCAATAAAATCCCTTTTAAAACGCCATATTCTTCCATTTCATAAACCTCACTTAATTTATACTGCTCTCTTTACACTATATTATTGTTTTCTGATAATTTTGTCAATCTTTTTTATATCGGCTAAATAATTGGTAAATTGGTAAATTGCTCAATCACCTGCTGCTTTTATCCTTTTCCTTATGCAGTATATCTCCTATCTCCTGAGCAACTCGATAAGGTTTGGTTAAAATTCTGATAGGCATAGACTTAAGAAAATGAGATAGATCTTTTTTTATCTCCTCAGTTATTCGATAAGGCTTGGTTAATACTCTATCTATAAAATCTGCCGTGTAAGTTTCCAATAATTTTTCCCGGTTAATTCTAATTTCATTTCCACAAATATTACACTTGATATCTTCTAAATATTTACCTTTATAGGTAATGGTGTGATTGGTTTCTTTATTGCAGTGAAGACAAAAAAGTTGAGCTTTTACTTTAGTTGTCATTTGCTCTTAAGTTCGTCGTACCGAACTTTTACCTCCTTATTTTATCTAGTAAAACCATTCTATTTACTCTTTACTTAAAACCTGTGCCAATCTTTTGTACATCTGATAAGATTTTGTAACTTTTTTTATGTGCTCTCTGGTCTCAGAATAAGGAACATTTTCTACAAAATTATCCAGGTCAGATCTATCATATTGCTCTAACCACTTACTGGTTGTACCTGGGCCGGCATTGTAACCCGAAATTATCAGTATAAGGTCATTTGAAAATCTTTCTTTCAGGTAATTAATATACCAGCAACCCAAATCAATATTAATCTCGGAGTCAAAGAGCATTTCATCATTAAATTCTTCCAGATTTATTTTTTGAGCAATCCATTCTCCGGTAGAAAAAATTATCTGCATCAATCCCCTGGCTCCGGCAACTGATTCATTCCAAGCGTTAAATCTGCTCTCCTCCCTAATCATAGCCAAAACAAGCAAGGGGTCTATTTCGTATTCCGAAGCACGTTCTCTAATTGCATCCTCATAATAGACAGGGTAAAGACCCTGCCATAATTCAAGAGGTAATTCCTCCAAAAGGTAATTATCCTTCAAATAATTAAATATTATCTCCGCATAATTTAATGAATCGTAATAATCCTTATTCTTTTTATAAATATCGCTTAATTTAAATAATAAAAAGATGTTTCCGGGATAGTAATTTAATGTCCCTTTTAATTCAACTATCGATTCTTTATAAAAACTAATCTCTTCAAATAATTCTGCTTTGAGCAGTGACAGCTGGCCCTTTCCCTCTATTTTATCATATTTTTTTAAAAATTCCTCTAAATTTATAAAATCTTCTTTCTTGGAGACAGAAACCGGCCAAGCAAGACCAATATCACTTCTCTGTTCTATAATTCTTTCAGCATAATAACTCAAGGGATATTCTCGGATGAGTTTTTCATAGGCAGTTTTTGCCTCCTCATCTGAACCTATACTCTCTAAAATCTTTCCTCTCCAGTACAGAGCATCATCACCCAAATTGCTTTTAGAAAATCTCTCTGATAATTCTCGATAGTAATCTAATGCCTTAAGGTCAGAATTATTATTGGTATAATATCGGGCTAAATTCCATAGAGAAGTCATTGATTCATAGCTATTAGGATATTTGCTGATTAATTCCCTCCACATGGAAATCCCCTTATCTGTTTCTTTTAACTGAAAATAAGATTCCGCCAGACGCAGATAAGCTTGCCGGGCATAATAGCTTTCAGGGTATTGCCCGATAATTTTTTCATACTTATCTATTGCTAAATAACGCTCTCCTAAAGAACGCAGAGAATTACCTCCAAGATAATTTGCTTTAATAGTAATTTCTTCGCCGGGAGGAAATTTTGCTATAATCTCCTCACACTGACTAACAGCTTCCTTATATTCCTTTTTATAATTCAAAGTCCTCGCCCTCTTATAATAAACTTCTGCAATATCAAGAGCTTCGGGAAAAGTTTCAATAACTTCCCTATATAAATCTTCAGCCGGATTATACTGACGATATTTAAACAAAATATCTGCACATTTTACCAATATACGGTAAGGAATCTTAATTTCTTTTAAATCTTCTTGAATCTTATAAAGATATCTAATCAACAACTCTTCCGGTTCTGAATTCCTTTTAAGCCTATAACCCTTATCCAAAATCTCGTATAAACAGTTAAGAGAATCAATATATTTTTTTTCTTGCCAGTATATCTCGGAAAGCTCAAGTAAAACTTTTGCTTTAAGCTGGTTATTTTTGGAATCTTCCAGGATATTTTTATAATAAATTACCGCAGAAGTTGTATCATTTAGCTCGCTATAATTTTGAGCTATCTGGTAGTTAACTTCGGAAATGATTAGGCTGAGAGGGAATTTCTCTATTATCTGCTTATAAGTATCTATGGACTCGCGATTTTCACTTTTTAATCTATAGGTTTCAGCCAGATGAAACAGAGAATAATCGTTTAAAATGGGGTCATTTATTGATAAGTTTTTATATATTTCTATCGCTCTATCCCAATCTTCAATCTTTCTATAACAATCACCTAATATGAATTGGGATTTAATATAAAGAGGTAAATTCAGGGCGGAATATTCTACCTTTACCAATTCGGAAATTGCCTGCTGATAATCACTCTGTTGATATAATTCCAATCCTATCTTATAACTTTCCATGTCTTCTTTTAGTTTAATATTTGAAGGTTGTCCTTCTACTACTTTGGAAAGCTTTAATATTTTCAACTGCTGGGTTTCAAGTTCGGTCAATATATTATTGTCAGCCAAAGCAATATCTGCTCCGAATAAACTGACAGCTAAAATCATTATCAAAAAAAATATCATTGCAGTTTTTATTTTATTCACTCTTATATCCTCTAATATAATAATACCATGAAAATGATTATGAGCAACACTATCTTCATCAATTTTAAAAGTAAAATATTAATTGTCTATGAAAATGGGATGTGTCTATTTTTATTGCAGTGTGACAAAGAACCGTCCTGTCGCATTATAAATATATAATTGTGCTTATACTTTATATATACTACATATATCTTCAAAATCCTTCTTTTCCAAATAAAAAACCCTTCAACAAATTGTTAAAGGGTTTTTTATTGTCTGGCTCCCCCTATCGGACAGCTTCAGAACTTTTTGTATAAGCAAGAAAATCAAAAAAAGATTTTTCCGCACTACTGTTATTATAATTAAAACAGTTCAAAAAAGTTAGAAAAAGTTACCGAATTATTGAGCTAGCACATACTTGACCGTGAAATATTATGGTGCATTCACTATCTGTTTCGCTTTATAACAATTATTTTCCAGCAGGTAGATTAGCTGGTCGAGGAGTGTTGACATATCGTCTTTAAGATTCCAGCAGTTGGTAAACACTACTACAGTGAAACCTGTTTGGGGGTCATAAGCCATTTGTGAAAGGTATCCTTCATGTGCCCCGTTATGACCATAACCCAGGTTATTCAGATAGGTAAGACCGCAACCATAACCTCCGGCATAAATACTACCGGTGGGTAGGTAATTCATCATCACCGAGTTGACCAAATGTGGACTAAGCACGCCCTGGCCGGATAATAATTTCTTAAGAAAATGACCAAGGTCGTTGGGGGTGGTGATGAGATTTCCTTCCGCTACATTGGCAGACATATTGGAAAGAGTCACATTTACCAATGAATCAGCGGTAAGAATATATCCCGGTACGAATGGCTCAGGAATATTCTGGTCAGTACCCAAGACCGGCATAGAGGTATTCTGCAGACCCATTGGTAAAATAATATCTTCCATCAGGAATTGCTGGTACGATTTCTGCGAAACCCGTTCTATGATCTTTCCCAATATGGAATATCCCGTGTTGGAATAGTGATAACCGGTATTCGGAATAAAATAGGATAACTCACATTGAGCGACTACATTTACCAGTTCATCAAAAGTAAAAGTATGCATGGGATCCGAATCCAGAATATACTCAATATAATTTAACCCCTTGTAGGGCACCTGCGCTGATACAGTATCAGGAACAGGATTATTGGAAATATCAAAAATTCCTGCGCGGTGGCGGAGCAAGTCCAGTATGGTGATAGAATCTTTATAAGGGATATTATACTCCGGTGTGTCGGGGACATAGGGTTGGTTGGTTCCCGGGATAGCATCGATAATTTTGTGGTTGATATCAAGTTTGCCCTGTTGATGAAGCAATAAAATTGCAGTTGCTGTAAAAGTCTTGGTATTGCTTGCTGCCCTGAAATGTATCTGATCGGTGATATCTGTTCCCATCCCGGCTGAAACAAAAAAAGTTCCCTGTTTTGAAATCACTTTCATGGCAAGTCCACCGGGGTAATCAGGAACTTTTTCTTTATAAGTTGCAAGCTCTGTATCCACAAGTTCCTGGAGCTTATCCTGAAGGTCCTTTTGGGCAGTGGTTATCATACTAATAAAAGTGAATAGAAAAAACGCAATAACGAACATTATCACGGTCTTTTTTGTGGTCATTTCTAAAATCCTCCTAAATTTATTTTCTTAAATTGTATATTGTGGGGTCAAGTCTTGCAATATCACTTTTCATCTTCCCGCTCAATTCTCTTAATCACTCTGCTCAATGTAGTATAATGTCAATATAGTATGGCCTTTGTTATATTGTATTGTAAGACTCCGGCATTTTCTTTTTACTTATTTCATCGCCGTTAAATTAGCATGAATAATCCATTTCCAATCATCTCCGCTTTTTACCCAGGCACTAAGTCTCATAACGGTACGTTCCGGCAGGCGGGTACCCTCAAGAGTTTCTTCTACCGTAATTTTGTAAGTAACAATAATGACCGGACCCTCTGCTGTAACCGTGTAATCGCTAATAGTGTAATCGCTTAAGTCTAAACCTTTAAGTAGTTCTATTTGAGCATCCTTATCTCTCGTTCCATCTTGATGTACCGACTGAAACCCTGAACCCATCTGTTTTTCGATTTCCTCCCAATTATTTGTTTTAAAGTTCACCCATAATTGTTGTACCAGTTCCTTTCCTGTAATATCAATGTTTTCAGTTGTTTCACTAAAAGCAAATAGGCTGAAGGAAAAAATAAATAATACTAAGATAAAAAATATCTTTCTAAATTTCATCATTGATTCACCTCCTTTCTTAATTTATTAGAGCAAACTAAAAAAAGCCGATGGTATGGCAGTCATGACATTGTGCGAGATTGCTTCGCCTGCTTTCAGCAGTCTCGCAATGACAATGTTTTAGATCCATTACTTTGC